>Ga0131853_10009374_pt1 | contig 17912 bp, 8 predicted proteins | sample TergutLab28metaG_FD_92764 | JGI IMG/M metagenome (GOLD analysis project Ga0131853, IMG submission 92764) | Labiotermes labralis P1 segment gut microbial communities from Petit-Saut dam, French Guiana - Lab288 P1 (version 2) (version 2) | ecosystem: Host-associated > Arthropoda: Insects >... | reverse complement strand
GTTTAAACAGGCTCACCTCTTGTCGGATGTAGTTACTCACTACGCACGGACGGTCTTGTGTGCAGGGAAGTGAGTGGCTGGTGCCTCAAGTTGCACTGCTGCACACCTGGGCTGGTGAGGACCCAGTGTAGGGTCAACCCCTTACAAAGGTACTACCTCTCCCATACCCATTGAGCCCTTATTATTATTATTATTATTATTATTATTACTCATTCATCACCCTTATTCAGGGTACATATCTGGAAAACGCATGCCTCTTTATACACTAGTTTTATTTCCAGATACTGCCCATGGCTTATTTTTTTTCAATTTTTTAAATTTAATATTTGATTTTTAATTTAAAAGGCCCATTGACCCTTGCAGATGAAGCCATTGCACAGTGTCGAAATTTTGGGCAACAAACACCCCGTGATGGAACAAATTATCCCTGAATAAAGGAGCTTTTATTCCAACTGCCCTTTGTTGATAAATGTTTCATTGCTTAACGCAATGGAACAGATAATTGCAACATATTTATTTATTTGGTCCAGTGGTAGAATAATGAACACTGTAATGAGTTTTGAATTCCATAGAAGTTGGGGAATTCACTGGCTAATTTCTTAAGGACTTTTGAGTTATTTAGTTATATTACGCTGTATGTTTGGATGACTGAAAGATTACTTCGAAAGGACGTGCAGAAAGCAGTCATGGACTATTGTGATAATGTTCCTTCATCAGACACGTGTGGAGTCAGTTCAGAAAACCTGTCAAGTTTGTCAGTCCACAATCTCTAGTTATGACCGACCCAGCGGCTTATCAAAATTGGCTTTATTATTTAATTTTAAGTTCCAGGGAGGTTAATGACAGACTTGTACCGCACTAGACAAAACCCGTTCCTTCGAAGTTCTTTATGATTAAACGTTCTTGAGTACATTTAATGTTATTCTTCCGTGCAATTGTCTTCTAAACAGCAGCCTTATTTCCAACTTCTACACACAGCCTAATCTCTTTGGATAGAATGTTACTGCTGTTCTGTGATTGCAGTATATAACACATTTAATGTTTATTATTATTAGTGTATGAAACTTAGGTTACAAGTTTGCGTCGAATATCTTAGCCGATATACTTCACATTGTGTGACCGCAAAATCAAGGTTCCATTCGCAACTCGGCGGAGAATATTCTTATCTTCGCCGTGTCCACACCAGCTCTGAGGCTCTTCCCACAAAGGTTACAGCGAACAAAGCTTGATGTTGATCAATCACTTTAATCTGTTTTCAAGTTTAAGAATGTTTTGAGCTATAGTTCCACCCTACTGTACGTTCTTATAATAAAACGAACTAGATGCACTAATTTCTCAAATTTATTTTTGGAATTAAATCTACATGTTTCGGACAGTTCCTCTGTCCATTATCAGGAGTTTTTCACTGTACACACAGCAAACCTGTACGTATTGCTGTGTGTACAGTGAAGACTCCTGATGACAGAAAGAGGAACTGTCTGAAATATGTAGATTTCATTCCAAAAATAAATTTGAGAAGTCAGTGCATCTATTTTGTTTTATTATAAGAATTTATCACGATGCACGGCCACCTGAACGTTAAATTCCTACTGTACGTCTTCGAGGCTTGGTCTTTAATTAAGGGCAAGGAGAACTTTATGACACATGCTATTCCAATAACAGAAGCTGAAGAATAAACGTATAAGAAACTCCTCTCGCACGGAGTAATGATGAGCAAGAGACACGGTTCAGCTTATTAACCGCAGAAACATTACATATTGACCGAATTTCGTGGATTGTTGAACAGCTGTTCTCCTTCATATGCGGGTATCCTGGGTTAACGTTTCGGCCCTGAGATTGGCTATTGTGACTCACGTTTCTATATAAACTGTGGGTTTGTAACATTTTTTTGAAGTATCCTAAAATACATTCATAGCTGTGCAAAGTGAAGATATTTATATTCTACACCCTAAATGCTTATTTATTTCCGGTAAAAAAAGTGACGCTAACCAGAAAATGTTAACAGCTCACAAATGAAATGACTTTATTACACACTTGTGTTCAACGAAAATACCAGTACCTGATAAAATTACTCGGAGGGTGGGGGAGGCGAGTCTGCAATTACCCGATATAATAGGAGACACTGAGAACTATCATTTAAAATAGAGTATATGTAGGAAGAAACGTACACTGCCAACCTGACCCATTATGGCAGCTAATTTCTTACACGGCTTGAGAGAAATTGAAAGTTCTTTGAAAATTTTTTCCCATGAATTCTGTAACTCGAAACACTCTCTGGTGATCTAACACTGAGTTTGAAGGAAAAATGGCAGGATGGGCAACCACTTCTAATTCAATTATGTATATGTCCAAAGTTTATATGATTACAAATTTCTGCGTTCACTGACTGTACTTATGTTCGCGTGAGGTTTATGATGTCGATAATAAATTTCCACTCTTCTGAATCAAGATTAGTAACTCCGGTAAATAGTAAACGGAGAATTATAGTTACCAGACATTTTTTGCTCAATACGCATATAAGTATTGTCTACTGTGAGTATCGTTATTACTGGCTGTGCCCATTACGTCACAGTATTGCACTCCTTAATGTTGTTTACACACCTATCTGGCCTTCCTTGACAGCTGTCAAATGACATTATTTTCATACGACAGAAACGCGTAGTTCAAAAGTAATTTAATAATTTTCACACTATTGAAACCGATGAAGATAATTGTAGTTAATTAATTCACAGATTATAAAATCAAAGAAGAAATGTCCCTATACAGTTCTCCGGGACTTTCATGAGTCCCCACAGGCAAATACAGTGATACCTCGGCTAACGAGTGACCCTGCTAACGAATTTTTCGACTAACGAAGATTTTTTTCGTTGTTTTTCGGACTCGGCTAACGAATGTTTTAGTGGATGCGCGCGCTAACATAAAGCAGCAAACATGAAGGGTCGGGCCATTCCAGGAGCTTATTTTTTCCGTCTGTATGTGTGTTTCGACTAATGAAGATTTCGGCTAACGAATGTGATTCCGGAACGAATTATCTTCGTTAGCCGAGGTATCACTGTATTGGAATAAAGCTTTAACTGCGCTTAACGTACAGTGGTAGCTTTTGTGTACCAGTAGGTATTATGTTAAAATGCCATGTATTTTACTCACGTGGTGTATTTGTATATTTTACGCAATCGTTAAAAAAGCAACGATTCTTTTATTTCTGTACAATTATCAATCAGTTTGTCTCGCTTATGAACACTGTGAGAAATTTCGCTGTTGTAGGGATAAACACTTACGTATTAATTAGTTAAATTTAATATTTCGAAGCGCTTAATTAAGCGCATCATTCAAAACAAAGCAAATAAATGTATGTTAAATAGAATTTAGAGGGGGATTGGTGCAAATGAGGTGTGATCCGAGTCGCCTTCATCAAGGAGTGACTGTATGTTGGTGTGATCCGCAGTCGGACATCGTTCACCAGTCTGTGTACGAACTAGTACACTCAGAGGACCGCGAGGAACTACAGCGACAGTTGATGTGGAATTCGTTCTTGCCACCTGAATCATCCAACTTCGTGCTCCAGGACATTCTCCAGCCAGAGAACTTCCAACTGCTGGAAAGAAGTTTCACCGTCCGCTTCCGCTGTCTGCTGGACAACACCTCGGGATTTCTGGTGAGTTCATACCCCCACTTTTCTACTCAAATGTCTATCACTGTAATTTAAAACCTCGGGACGAAGACCTCCCGAGTTCCTGGTGACTTCACATCTCAGTGTCTGCTCATATTACCGTCAGGGTGGACCAAGACTCAGTAAAATAACCCAGTCGAATCCAGCTGAGTCCAATCTAGTCTGACTCGCTGAGTTTCGGCAAAGATAAATAGTAGTGTGAATTTGGAAGTGTCGACAATGCGACGTCTTGCTGAGACGAGTTGCGCTGCACTGTACTGAATTGCCTTCGGTTAACACTAGCAGGTTTTTGGTGTCATATTGCAGTGTTTGCCCCCCCCCCCGTAGTAATAATTGAGATTAAGATCGAATTTTCACAAAATTTGGTATGAATATCATATCAATAATGACCACACCAATTTCGCGCTTCTTGATTTTCTCTATCACAATTACCACTGCGTATAATTCTTAGGTGATTCCTACAGATTTGCGTGTTGAGAAGTTTACAAAACTACGCATCTCTTGTTAAGGCAGCACTTCTGCAGAATTTAAGCAACGATGATTTCTTGGCCCCAAATATAGTCGTGTGTGCCCATTTCTTTTCCAGGTTCACGAAAATAATATATAAGTATTAGAAATATGGATTTGAATTTTGTGTAGCCAATACAGCGTACAGTACGTAAGTACGCATTGTTTACAAAACCTTCTTCAGGTTACCAGTTAGTAAAATAATGGTACCAGAAACGGACATCTGATAAGTGGTAACACAGTCTGAATCAGTACTAGTGGTAATTGTGTTCAGAAATAACCTCGTTGACTCCTTTAATTAATAGGCTAATTTAAAGCACTGGCTATGCTGTAACCATGGAAGGAAGGCCCATGGAATTACGCTTCCACATTCCTCTCGAGCTGCCACATTTTCCTCTCTCTCATACGTCCCTAAATTCACCTCCATTCGTCTAGCCGTTCTCTTCACACAAGTGTCTGTATAGTTAACCTCAAAAGAGCTTCCTGACCTTGACCGAAGAATTTGAAGGAAATGTGCGTCACAAGAACCGTTCAGACCTGTTCGAACGTTCCTGTAACTGCATTTTATGAATGATGCCAGCATATACTGTCCACAGACCGTCGAAACCGCAATTTGTCAACAGCTCCATAATTTGCGTAATGTTTACTACTGTTGTGTGAGCATTCGGGTTTAAACCCTCGCGCCCTTCTCCTGTTAAAGTGACATATCAACTGACAAGTGCTTGACAAATGCAACGTAGCTGTAGGCCTGTTTTTGTTTCCTCTTGACATTCCTTTCTTCCTCCCTTCTCTCGTATTTTCTAGAGACAATTTCTTTGCCTCGTGTTGCATCGCTCTTTTTGCTCGCAGTACCTGCCAGAGTGTTGTGTTTGTATATACACGTATATTCTACCCTTAGGTCTTCGGGAAAAGAACCAAACTTTCCTTAAGAGCGAAACAGAAATAAACCGGGTTGACACGTTCTAATGCTATCTTCTTCGTGTTTAATATTGTAAATTATGTGGACCGTCAGCCTTTCTACTAGGTCTGAATACATTCGAAATTAATCATATATGAATTTAGCTCTCTAGACACCTGTATCGTCATAATTAAAGCGGGATTCTACTTTACATGCTCAGTGTGTATACAAATGGGTGCCAGATTAAATAATTTGATTACACAGTGGAAGCATTCAATTAATTAAGAGTGTCAGGGATGTAATGAAAAGTCAGCTGGATGAGGGGACAATTCGTCATGGTCACGGTGAGTGACATGAAGTAAATGCGTTCCTATTCTGCTGCTGCTGCTGCTGCTGTTGATGTCTGTTCATAATGAAGTCGTTGTGGATCTTTGCACGTAGTTTAATTCCTGAACCCCTCGAAAGGTTTCCATCAAATTGAATATAAAAGATTCTGATCTAGACACAAACTCGATATGTGTGAGAAGTTATTCAGTTGCACCACTTGGATTTATGTTGAAAGTCGAAACAAATACTGACCGCTCTGAAAAATCTTTTCCTTATTCTTCTCCAGTTCCTGCAGGAAAGTTCACTAAATTGTGCTTAAGTCTAACTTCCTTAAATTTTATTCACAGGGGAATACAAAATCCTACATAAAACCCTTCTATTTTGCACTATAATTCCTTCTGTCAGGTTTTAGCTCTCTCATATGAGAAGGTTAACGCGTTTTCAGCCACAAGATCTGTATCTATAGCCATTTCCAAGCTAGGCAACCATACGCGCATAAGTGTGTGAAGCAATTTCATCGCTATTTCGTCGATGTGCAGCCAAACACGTTTTAATGCAAAACGCAACATCTTTGATTTTTGCAATTCTTATTAATCATGTAGCGCTGAGACGGTAGGTCTGAATAAATCACACAATGTGTGATTACTAACTGCGTACATAAACTTCATACATATGACGTAATTCCATGGTGCGGACTCTTCTAGAGAAGTGAGTAGTCTGTCAGGGAGTCAAGAAATTGCCCTACTTTACGGGACCAGATAATTCTTTGCCGTATTCACAAAATTCCACCTTTCCTTCTTATTCTAAACCAAGCAAATACAGACTGCAAAATTTCACAATTGTTCTCGAATATTAATTTTAATATTTTCCCCTGTTGTATGTCTCTGTTTTCCGAGAGGTATCTTACATTACATTTTTAAATTCCGTTTCTGATAGTGAATAAGAATATTTCAGTGCCTGTTCCCTGCAGTTTTATAACTTCAAAACAATATAAAGTTTTAAAGTGTCTTTGAAAGTATATGTTTTTATGAAACATATGGCAAATGATTCCGTGTGTGTTTACGTGAGTGCTTCTGCAGGCAGTTTCAAAGACTATGTTCAATATTACAACCCCTGGTGTACAAATTTTATTATTTCAGAAGGTACACAGTTTATTTTAAGATAAACTCGTTTTAAGGACTGGTTACTTTCAGCCAGTCTTAACTGATTTTCCTTTTTGACGTTATCTTTTTACACAAGTCGAAATTGCAAGCAGATGTCACACAAGCCGGAACTAATTTATTCCATTCCCTATCGTCACAAAGTATATAATTCTTGTAGATGGCAAAGGGTCTTTATGTATTCCGACAGAACACATACTCACAGCTTGACATCAGTATGCTACCTATAGTGCGTGGAACAATGCAGCAGTTCGTTGTATTTTTTAGTGTTATGCATAACGCTTGTTACACAAGAATTAAAAAAACCTACAAGCAGTCCTTTGCAAATTACTATATTTGGTGTCATTTGTGTACTGTGATATTTATAAAGCCTTGCCATAATGATGAATCCTGTCACTATTTCCTTTACAGCATCTGTAATATATGCGTGTGTCATATGTTGATTTCTGATGCAGTAAAATACCTTTTCTTGTTAATGTTTTAGGAAGTTATGTATTTAGAATATTGCATTTTAGAGTTCTTACATCCAATAATTACTTTTTCATATAAATCTGCCGTTTCCATTTGTGATATAATTAATGAAAATTGTCAATTAAACCACTTCTGAAAAGGCTTTTGTCAGTTGAATGAGCTCTCTACGTAACCATTATCCTAAACACAGCTATAATGCAGATTTTCGGGCTGTCTCCTTCCGATAGAATGCTTGAAATTTTTATACTGTAATTATTAAACTAGGCTAACTTTGGAAGCCTGTCACAACCCTGATGTAGCGGACAGACTGTTGTAGCATATGTTACAAACATGCCTTTTTTTTCGTAGATGTGGCAAAGATTGTTTCAGAAGCGATTTCGGCCGAACTTTTAGTCATCGATCTTGCCCCAAAGATGATAGTAATTCTGATTTATGGTGCTGATAACCGAAGGAAACCTGTTCTTTCTATGGTTCACATATGTGGCGTAGAAAGTTCGAATCTGCAAGAAAATTTCACCGTACAGCCAAAGAGACATATAAAATTTTAGTCAATGCTTAATCAAGATTTCGATCTGTATTACTCTAAATCTTCCTCATATTCTTTTACCCCCCGATAATTTCAGCTTTGTTTTGCCCGCAAAAACAGCGAACGTTGTTTCGTACGGTTGGAGATAGACGGAGAATAAAAAGAGTGGGAGAAGTGGGAAATTCACGAAGGCAAACGAAATTTATACCTGCCTGTTTAATATACACGAAAACAAAAGCTAAACTTTTACAGATTTTTTTTCAAAATATCACACTATTAGTGTTGGAAAGTAAACTTATTTTTACATTGTGATGTAAAGATGGATTTTGATTTCAAACTCTCCTGATTTGTCAGGGGACCGCGGCAGCACAGTGGTTAAGGTGCTGCGCTACAAATCGGAAAGTCGCTGGTTCGATCTCAGCTGGTGTCATTGAAGTTTTCATTGACATAAAATCCTTCCGATCGCACTATGGCCCTGGGGTCGACTCAGCCGCTAACAGAAATGAGTACCAGGAGCATTTCCTGGGGGTAAAGGCGGCTGGTGCGTAAGGCTGACAACCTTACCACCATCCTGTGCCGTTGTCATGAAATCTGGGAACCTTAACTACCTAGAACCCTCTGGGCCACTCCAGGCCTGTAACGGGACTGCTTTACCTTTTACCTGATTTGACAATGTAAAGATAAACATATTTTATTTTTTATTAAAAACTAAAATTTGAATAAATAAATGCCATTATAGACTGTCAGGTTTCCCGTAAAGAAACTTTTGGTAACATTCGGCAGAAGGTGGACATCAGTTGTTCTCAAGCAATCGTTATTTACGACTCGACAAGTCGTTCGTCACCGTAAGTCAAGTAGGATTATCATATTAACTTATTCCTTTCTCTGCACCTTTCCTTTTATCTGCCATCTTGTCTGTTTTAATGTGAAAAATATTACAAGCAAGTTCAGTAGTTGCTTTATCTCCAATATCATATCGTCCTTCTTTCACTGTAGTAATTATACGTTGTCAGTGATTAAGCGGTCTTGGCATTCAAACATTTCTGTCGTATAGTCCAATTGGCTCTTTTTTTAAATGTGGCATTTTAATTCATTGTTGTTGTAATATACTGCTGTTGGTTCTCTAAAAATTCCCAAGCGTAGGGCTAAACGAAAATTTATGGACCACCTTGAGAAAAACTCTTCTTCTTGGCGTGGCCGAAGCGAATCTGCCTTTGAGTGTCCACTTTATCTTCAGTGACTTTCCTTATCAATTGGTAAGGAAGGATTGTTAAACCTACACGCACATGTGGAATTAGCACTTTCGAGATGAAAGCAGTGCATCACCGGCAACGAGCTTCTTCTTGCAACTAGGCTAATGAATGATGACGTACGTGCGGCTGACCATACCTTAGGGAGCTCTGACACTGGACACTATTTAAGATATGATGGTGATGATCAGATGGCGATGCTACTAGCTTACGATACGACTCAACCCTTTGTTTCAAACGGGACTGGACACGAAGAAGACGACAAGGTAACGAAATGTTCATGACGGTTTGATACAATAAGGTGACGACTCAGCAATCTGGGGCGCCTATCTGTCAATCGCAAACATATCGCAACACAAGGCGAAAATCTCTCTTATTTTTAAAATGATTTACTAAGTTTATGCAAGCACGAGTGAGGAAGCAGATATTACACTTGTGAAGCTTGTTGGATAGCATTCCATTTTCTATATCTGAAAATATACTAGTTGCTGAAGAAAGGGCAAATTTTAAATCTCATTTTCTCTTCTTGTATAAGATAATCTAAATCGGGAGTGCATAAATTTTCCAAAAATCGAGGAGCCACCTGATGCGTCAAAATGGTGATAGAAATCAAGATCCATACTGAGGACCCAAAAATATCAGACGCTATCACAAAGGTTTAGTCGTTACAGCAACACGTGACCCAGCGATTTGTGCACCTAAGATCTAAACCTGTCAGTGCCCTAGTCTAGTTCAATGGCTACAACAGAAGTACCGAGTTCACCACTTTTCTACAACAAGGGTGAACCCAGTACTTCCTTCTTGTTACTTTCTTCTGTAATCTTCTCCTCATTTATCAGATAACAAATACGTCCTATTTGTCTGAAGACATTCCTACTGGAGCAATACACGTCGTCTGAATAGATCACTTCCGGTGTGCGAGTCACGTATCCTGTCGCATATATCGTAACGTCTTCGTATTGCAGTCGTATCGCAAGTAGTATCCTGTGTCAGAAAGGCCGTAATGATTTGCTGTGTACAGCTTTACTGCAGTTTCAAAGGGACAGACTGCACAAAAGGTCTAATGAAGAAACTTTTTACTCAATCAGAAACGGTCAGGGAACTTACCAGCGCTCAAGCAAACCAAGGCAATTAGTAACTGTGTAATCTCCATTCATTCAGTTGCAGTCTTTTTTGCATACTCGGCAGATATTCCTTTCTGTTTAGCGACAACTGACGCAAGCAATCTACTTTCCGTTGAAATATTTTTAATGCTTATGCAGTATTTTGACTGGGAACAGGTGGACTTCAAACAAATCCATTACAAATTCACAGCAAACCAAATGAAACAAAACACAACATAGGATAATGTGTTTACAGGGTAATTAAAGAGACTGTCCTTGTTTGACCGTGCATTGCATTTTTTGTTGAGAGTTATAAAACAATCAACGGGAGTGTACCATGCGTCTACATCAATAATACTTTGCAAAGTTACCCATCTCAATAAACGAGAAGTTAATTGGTGTGGGTTGGCCATCCATATATTAAGGAATAGTTTGCAACAGTGGATGGACATCTGATGTTTATTGCATCATTGTAATAGTTGAAGAATAAAAACCAACTAGATGTCACTTGCTATTTTTATTTTACTTCTTAGCGACTCAACATGTTTCGGCCATTAATATGCCCATCTTCAGGAGTTCGCGACTATGTTGTTGAACTACTACATTGGCTGTTTCTTTCGTGGTTTGCTGTGTGTTGGAGTTAGGGCGCGGTTCGTCTAAGGTGGTATCCGGGCTTGAAGCTTCAGCCGGCAGCCCGGATACCACCCCAGCCGAACCGCACCCTAACTCCAACACACAGCAAACCAAGAACGAATCAGCCAATGTAGTAGTTCAACAACATAGTCGCAAACTCCTGAAGATGGGAATATTAATGGCCGAAACATGTTGAGTCGCTAAGAAGTAAAATGAAAATAGCAAGTGACATCTAGTTGGTTTTTACTCTTCAACTATTGGATGGACACTTTATACTTTGATGTTCAGCCGTTTGTAACGAAAATTTGTAAACACTTTTATGCACAAGTTGCGAGAACCGATTCGCTGTAGTTTCGTAGACATTTCATGTAGCTAAACATTTGCTCCCTCATTGTGAGAAAAGATATTGCTTAGTTTTTTCTGCAGCAAAAGTATTGTTAAAAATTTTACCTATGTTACTGTTCTTTAGTTTTCAGTCACACAAGACTGTTATAATTTTAAAATGTTCAAAAAATTCACTGAAATATATTTTTGGCACATCTACCCCTCCAGCATGTGTCAAACAAATGTGTACTACTGGTACTACTGCGAGATAAGACGTACGTAGTTGTAATGCAGTCCATTCTGCACACTGCTCAAACAATTGTTCTCAACAGATAACTTCTAGATTTTTTTCGTTATGAAACAATAAATATGCTGTCACAGAGGGCGAGTGATGGCAATAAATAAAGTGCAAGAAGTTGTAACAGTACAGTGAAAAATTTGACACTTCGTACTTAAGGTAATTAAATAGGCGGATAAAAGGGAGTGGAAAATTTTCTGTTTTTCAAAGACACCCCCTAAAAAGAAAATAATTTCTTAAGTTTTCTCTCTTTTGTCCCACGAAAAATGGGCAGCATATTTTTGAACAAAAAATTATGTTAACAAGCATCCTTAACTACTAAAGTTTTTACAAACTTTTTCGCCATTTCTGCACAAAATTAAAAGTTTGAACGACTTTTCTTTCTAATGCCTTCCATGGGCAAAAACGAGCAGGATGTCTGCTGAGACAGTAAAGGGAATTCTAACTGTTAAGTATATTTTTAAGAATATGTTACGCCATAAACTTTGTACTTAAAATGGTGGCTTTCCTGCACTTTAAAATAAAAGCATTTGTTGAACTAAAATATATGAATGGCATGCGTTATATTTCATAATAAGTCGTGTGATGAGTTTCTTATATATATATATATATATATAAGGGGTACATTATTGATAATAAACAATGATTTGAACATATCCTACCGTTAGCTACAACAAATATAACAGCCCTAGTTGTAGTTCTTCTCTATGCACTATAATTATTGCTGCGGATTTCAGGTAATTTCATTTTCTTAGTTTTACTGGCTATCAGTAAGTGTATTCATTCCCACGGCTACTTTAAAAGGGATATAAAATTCTGGTTTTAATACAGGATGTGAGGAACAAATGATATAATAGGCAGCTGATAGGCTTAACTAGATGTATTTAACCCTTTAAACGCCGAATTAAATCCCATCTGCCATTTGCTGGCATTATTAGGAGCTCACCATATTTTCCACGTTAGCAGGATAAGGGTTAAGAGTAAGCAGTTATTACTGAGTCACCGGCGTTATGTTGAAATTTAAAATGAAGTAAATAACAAAGTGAAGCAAATAAAATATTTTTTCAAAATATTGGTGGTGTGGTTTTTAATAAAAAATGGAGTGGTAAACTAAAAAATTCTAATAATAATAATCATCATCATCATATATTGAGGGAGGTGTTAAACTATCAAACACTTACTACATCCGTACATCACAGTGTAGTATCTGATGAACACTACTAACTGTGGATCCCGTAAATATTGTATATCTTTCTTCATTCCTCCGACATTTTCTGCCCCTCTATCTTAGTTTCATGTATTATTCTGCTGTGGTTGTGTTTAAAACATGAAAAAAGTTTGAGGCGAGAAGCATACAGCCCGTACTGCTAGACACAACATGATAAAGTCACTGCTTGTCAAAAAGCTTCAAAATCCTCTCTTTATTATTTTGTCATTATATGTTGACATAATTGTCAACAAATTATTTTCGCGTTGACGTGGAGGAACCTTACGAAGCTAGGTCGAAAAACAATAAATATATTTTTCCCCAGTATGTACTTTCAATGTACACCTAATCAAACAAGTTATTTTTTTCTTTTACTGAATTGTTTTTGCTTATGTTTTAGACCAAACTTTTTCCCTCTTGTCCTTCGACAAAATAAGCAACATGCACAAAGCCATTATTCCCCATCTATCATCATCAACGTCTGTCGCAGTATGTCCAGACAGACAGACAGACAGACAAAAACTAAACGAAAGGCTGCGACTTCACAATCGCCGCAGAATCCTTGACAAAACGTCTTATATAACAGTGCGCTAGTGAGCGTTCGATGCCAACAGAAGAGACATACAGCAGCCATTTGTGCAGAAAATAGATTAAATTGATCTGCTTTATTCTGTTGTCAAATTAAAATAAAATTCTAAGCTCTTATTTAACCATATATTATGTAGACTTTTCGCAATTTTCAACAAATAATTTCAGCTGATTGATTTAGTCGGAACAAAATTTACTCGACAGACGTTTCTTCACAAGGAATACCACGCCTACCCGCAGCGTGATAAGTGATTCGCACTAGGCTATTTATCCTAACGTACATGACATAATATACTACGTTTGTATGGTATTTATTAGACGTTGTTTATCGTTAAATTTTACCCCTTGACGTATGTACAGAACTAGAGCAAGTTTGGAATTTCTGCAGATGTGGAACTTTTGGCGCTTCAGGTCTATTATCTTTTCTGGGTGCTGAATTCGTCACTAATTCGAAGAATAAAACTAAAAATCCTAGTATTTTAAATTCATTTTTCGCGTTTTTCCGTGTAATAGTGACAAGTTTGTAGTCGATGTAAATGCTTAAATGATATTGCTTTGTTTTGGGTGGGATTAGGTATTATAGTAAAATGTTATGTTCAGATCGTCAGCTGTTTCTTCGGACTCAGTGGCCCTTCCGCCTTTCTTGTGCTTACCCGCAAAATGGCAATCTTTCGCATTCCTCCTACCTTTATCTCGTAAAATGCGAAAAATCCTACATGTGCGTAGTTCGGCGCATTGTATTTGTCACATTTTAAACAAAAGTATTTGTCAGATTTTAAAAAAAGTTGAATATATAAACAAATTTTAGTAAAAATACACAAAGTAAAATTTTACTAAAATATTCCGTACGTCCAGCTGGAGCCGAGGTCTTCCCTGCTGAGAGACGGGTGGTCGGTAGGACATTGTGAAGCTAACAGTCACATTCCTCAGATCGCTTTGCGAAATCACCTAAAAGGAAATCAAGAGTAGATGCTAACAAGTAAATTCTTCCTTTTGTCACAATTCATTTGTAATCATTATGATGTGATTTGTGAGCCGTGCACAATGCTGATGGTATGCCTGCTGGCAAACTGAAGCTAGAAATAACAAACCATATTTGCAGTTCTGTTCCGGTACAACAGCTGCTTCGAAAATATAAATCTGCATTCTACCTATGAAGCTTATTAGTGTTTGTATGATTTTCAGAATAAACAGTATGTACGTTTCTACAAATCTATAACACCAAGAGATTAACCGTTTTAATGAAAAGTAGTATATTTACTGCCAGCGTTTATCCCCTTCTGAATTTGTGGATGCTGTCACGACTTTGTTCATCTCTTATTAAATTATCTCTTTCTATGCTTCTCCTTGATACATAAATAAATCACCTACAAAACAGATCTGTATATATTTTCATGTAGGAGACCATTATTAAAATTTCAATTTCTCTTTAGACTGGAAAACTTTGACGGTGAGTTCGTACAAAGATCTACGTGGGCTTCCCCGTGCATCTGGAAAGAATCTTGCTAAATGTTCAATGTAATTCACATTTTTTAAACAAATTTTTTAGAAGAAATCAAAAATATTCGCGCTATTTGCCCAACACATCTTTTCCTTTCTCTATTTTTTTCCGTAGTTAGAACTAAGGGATATTTTATGTGTAAGAACTTCTGTGCTCAAAAATCATCAATACGTTTCTGAACATACAATAAAATTGTCGAAATATTTTATTATTGATGATAATTAAAAGAATTTGTTATCACCCGAAATTACAAATCTATATAAATATATAATCGTACAAGAGTATTTAATTAAAATCTAATTAGATGTGTCTCTATCAACGTTAATTTCTTCAAATTTCAAACTCTTTTAGAAAGAATTAAAACTGAGTTAATGAGTCTTGGTTGTCTTGCTGTCCTTTAATACTACTCTGCTTTTCACCTTACGAATATTATTCTTCCAGTACCAGTTGCAACAAATAAAACAATGAACTGATAAATTTCCAGTACACACAGTCATCGCGGTCAAGTTTCCGGGAGAGTCCGTCTTCATCGCAAATATTTGGCATGCTCTCCCTGCCTATGATTTCTAATGTCTTTCGGCATGGATGTACACGTATGTTAGTCTACGCATTTCTGTAACCTAATATTTCGTTTCCCGCTTTTAAAGCAAATTTTTCTCGTGAAACATTATTTGTTGGAAAGATTCACTTAGACGTAACTGGTACGTAAAAGGTAAAGTGATCCCGTTACAGGCCCGGTGTGGCCCAGAGGGTGGGTAGAGGTATAGCTCTACTCTTCCATGACCGCGGCACTAGAAGGGGGTGAGTGGTTAGCAGCACGCCCCGGCCGCACTTTACCCCCGGGAAAGACCCGGTACCAATTGCACAGGAGGCTGGGTGGGCCACAGGGCCGGTCTGGACGGGCGGAAAATCTAGTTCCCACCGGGATGCGATCCCGGACCATCCAGCCCGTAGTCAGTCGCTATACCGACTGAGCTACCCGGCCCACAACTGGTACGTAGAGGCTAAGAAATAATAAAGATAAAGATATCTTTCTGTACTCCATGTATTTTTATGGCGGAAATAGTGGTATAGCTTCAAGAATTCTTCACCTCAGCACTAGATGCGAGGGAGTGGTCAGCTTCACACGGCTGGCCGCTTTACCTTCGAGGAAGCATTCCCTGTTACCCATTGAATAGGAGGATGGGTTGTCGCTGGTAACGACTTTTGGAAGAAGGGATTAATCTCTTTCCCCTACCAGGGATCAAAGCGTATTTCTCCTGTTGTCCAGCCCCAGATCTATTTATTCCACCGACTGTAATATCCCGGCTTCAGTGACCTATAATTAAATACGTTTTAGGTAAATCTTAAAAGTATTTTGTCGAAGGGAATCTTCATCGACATTTTAAGCTCATGGTACTGTGCATCTTAATTCAGTGTTAATAAAAATCCAACTAGACGCAACAGTATGCAGATATTTGTTTACTGCAAAGTCACTCTACATGTTTCGGGTGTCAACGCAACCACCATCAGGAGTACTAAAAACTGTAATCGCAGCCTCCGGTACATGTCATAATATCGGTACAGCTACTCCCATCATCAGGAGTACTAAAAACTGTAACAGCAGCCTCCGGTACAGGTCATAATATCGGTTCAGCTACTCCCATCATCAGGAGTACTAAAAACTGTAACCGCAGCCTCCGGTACAGCTACTCCTATCATCAGGAGTACTAAAAACTGTAACCGCAGCCTCCAGTACAGGTCATAATATCGGCACAGCTACTTCCCTCCAACATGGCCAGTTCGGGGTCTGGCCATGTAGCTGTACCGACATTATGACCTGTACCGGAGGCTGCCGTCACAGTTTTTAGTACTCCTGATAATGGGTTCTGTGACACCCGAAACATTTAGAGTGACTTTTCAGTAAACAAATATCTGCGTACTGTTACATCTAGTTGGATTTTTATTAATATTTCATCAGCATTGTTGACATTCACCATAGTCTTTGGGTTTATTACTGGGCCTGTTTTTGTCTTTATGTGAAAACAGAAGGAGAGGGACGTTAATCTGTTGGGTCCATCTGAACGAGCAACTGTGAATGTCTAATTCTATCCCACGTTCTACCAGAAGACCGAAACAGACCCAGGTTTCGAAAAGTTTTATTGTAAAATAAACAGAATATTCACAAAGTGCAAAACACTAAGCGAGATTATTATATTTCCGTAGACCGCACTGGATCGTTAGGATATGAAACCTACGAATGTTTATGTGCAGTGCGGCACCTCGACGGCAGAGAATTATTACTTTGGTGGACAAAAGTTTTGACTGTTAGAACAAAGTTTTTATCAGTTCGTCATATCTGGTTGAAGGCCTGGTTCTGGAATATATGTAAAGAAAAAGTTAGCTACAGGAAGAACAATTTTGAAACTAGAGCTGATTAATTATTTGGCTCACTTCCCCTTTTATATGCCATGTGTCTTATCGCTAAGTTAAAGAAAAATGTAAATATTACAACACCGGAAGGCAGGGCAGTAGAAGCACTCACGCGGAAAGCGGGTTTTTGTGGTAAAATGAAAACCCATAATTATACTTATACTATTATTAGGGAACAATTAAAATGTATGCAGTGACTATTATGGCGAGTTTTGTAGGGTCTAGAAGAATTTATATTTAATTCGACGGTAGTGGCATTTAGTTTATCACCCACTACTTAACTCAATAAACATTAAGAGGAAGGACGCGGCTCGGATAAAGCTTAGACGTAGAAGAGAAAGGGAACCCCCCCCCACACACACACAAACACACACACATACACAAACAAACACACACAAACACACGCACTTACACACAAACACACACAAAAAAAACAAACATACACACACACACACATACACAAACAAACATACAAAAAAACACACACAAACAAACACACACACACAAACAAACAAACACACACACAAACAAACACACGCACAAACAAACACAGAAACACATGCATATACACAAGCACACACACACAAACACACACATACGCACACACAAACCAACACACACACACACAAACAAACAAACACAAATACACACACAAGCACACACACACAAACACACACATACGCACACACAAACAAACACACACACACACAAACAAACACACACACACACACAAACAAACAAACACACAAATACACACACAAAGAAACAAACACACACATATACACACAAACACACACATACACACACAAACAAACACACGCACACACACACAAACAAACACACACACACACATATACATAAACAAATAAACACACACACACATATGTGTATATATATATATATATAAATATTTATCTATACAAACATACATACATACGCACATACATACACACATACATACATACATACACACACATACATACATACACACACATACATACGTACATACATACATACATACATACATACATACATAC
>Ga0131853_10009372_pt1 | contig 17913 bp, 6 predicted proteins | sample TergutLab28metaG_FD_92764 | JGI IMG/M metagenome (GOLD analysis project Ga0131853, IMG submission 92764) | Labiotermes labralis P1 segment gut microbial communities from Petit-Saut dam, French Guiana - Lab288 P1 (version 2) (version 2) | ecosystem: Host-associated > Arthropoda: Insects >... | reverse complement strand
GGGGGGGGGGGGGGGACATAAAATGTGTTTCGATATCGTCTATAACGTTTGTCTGAAACATTTTTCATTCTAACAAGAAATGCGCAAGATATGATGAAAACTGTACATTGGTCTTCACGTAAAGTACCGCTATTCTTGCCCGATTTTAAATAAACTTAAATTTTCTCGACAGTGTTTCGAAAAATACTCACATATGAAGGTAAATCAGTCCCGTTACAGGCCTGGTGTGGCCCAGGGTTTCCAGGTAGTTAAGGTTCCCAGATTTTATAACAACGGCACAGGATAGCGGTAAGGTTGTCAGCCTTACGCACCGGCCGCCTTTACCCCCAGGAAATACTCCTGGTACTCATTTTTGTTAGAGGGTGGGTCGACTCCAGGGCCATAGTGCGATTGGAAGGATTTTATGTCAATGAAAAATTCCACTGACACCAGTTGGGATCGAGCCAGCGACCTTCCGATTCGTAGCACAGCGCCTTAGCCACTGTGCTACCGCGGTCCCACTCAAATATACAATTTCGTGAAAATCTGTCTAGTGGGAGCCGACTTTTTCCATGCAGACAGACAGACAGACAGACAGACAGACAGAAAGACATGTCGAAGCTAACAGTCGCTTTCCGCAATTTGCGAACGCGCCCAGAGATGACAAAGCCAGTCATTCCATGGACCACAGTCCCCATCTCGAGAAGCCCACAATCACCGAAATGGTCCAAAAATTTACGGCCTATGTTTTATAAAACCCGACAAACTATTACCTTGTTCACAAAATCTTTCTTGAAGATTCATTTTAATATTATCTTCTCACCAACGCCTAAGTCTGCCAAGAAGATTCTTGCCTTCACGTTTTCTGATTAACTTTTTGCACGGAACTTTCAGTTACCCTCATCAGCGCTATAAGCCTGCCCAATTGCGTGGTCTTAACCGGCACTTCCTAATATTTGGCTTCTACGTAACGTGTTCTATCCCCTCTTTGACTGAACAAAAGATCAGTAGTCGATCTGGAACCTCCTGGTGTCAAGTTACCAGAATTAGAAAGACAAGGTGTTTCGTTCACTCACAACAGAATAGGATATCAAATCCATTAACACTGTAATACCAACACACATTTTTATTACTGACGGAACCTCTTAGAAACATGTATTGCAAAAGCATAAATACACAAACGGTACACACAAGATATACCATAAGTGGGGTACGTAAGGACACCCAGTAGGATTTGCATCATTTTAACGCGTCGGCGCTGACGACAGTCGCGAAGACTGCAAAAAAATCTGTGAGTTTAATGTTTGCTGGACCGTGCATCATTGTGATAAATGAAGAATTAAAACCAACTAGATACCACTTATTATTTCATTGTACTTCTTATAGGCTCAACATGTTTCGGGCACTGCTATGCCCATCATCAGGAGCTCGCGACTATAGTAGCTTTAGCCTGCAGCCCGGACACTACTCCAGCCTAACCGCACCTAACCTCCAACCTACAGCAAACCAAGAACGAAACGACCACTGTGGTAATCAACATTATGGTCGCGAGCTCCTGATGATGGGCATAGTAGTGCCCGAAACATGTTGAGCCTATAGGAAGTACAATTAAATAATAAGTAGCATCTAGTTGGTTTTTATTCTTCAGAAATCTGAGTGTTGAGCATAATGTGTCGGATTTCTGACAGTACTCGAATGCGTTTTTTTTTCTTTATTTTCCTGCAGATCAAATGTTAAGTACAAGAATTTTCCAACTAATTAAATATTTGATCACTTCATTCTCAATTTATCTACTGACGTGCAACTATGTAACCTGTGTGCTCTGGGTGAGATAGGAAGACAATTATAGGTACTGAGCAGGTAAATGTAACACTGTCCTTGTGCGCTTCATTCAGTCATTTTGAGGGGTGGTGGTATACAGGTCCACTCATTCTTAGCCTGGGCACTAAATAGGACGTTTGGAAGTTTACACCCCAGTTGCTTTACCCTCGTGGGAGAAAGAAACCTCGATATCCACCGCACAGGAGACTGGATGTGCCCCAGAGATGACCGTATGATTCGGAGTAGGCAGAAATCTCTTGCCCCTGCAAGAATCGAACCGCGATTCCTGGTTCGTCCAGCACGTTACCTAATCACTACACCCACAATGGCGAGCAGGTATGAATTGAGAAAAAGGTCGCTGTCTAATCTATTCCGGCCCAGAATTCATTCGTGATTTGTATTCTCCGTCTAATAAGAATAAGGCGAAGAAATGTGGGGTGTAGGAAGCGTGGATGAGGCGGTGAATATATGGATATGAAATATTTCTAATCGGGAAAATTCAGCGGAAAAGACCACTTCGAAGACGTTGACTGAAATATTAAAATTGAATTTAAATAAACTGGTGTGATGATGTTAAAGCAACTGAAGTGGCCCAGGATTTGGTTCAATGGCGGGAGGAAACAGACATTCTGGTTCAATAACACACAGGGAACTTACACATCTGGTAGGTCAATATCAGGCATAAGAAATGGCCAGACCTACGGACCAAATAATTTAGACAGATAATCCAAATAATATAACGCCGTTTCGCATAGGTTAGACACCACTTCGCTTGTCTATGAACTATCGCTGACCGTGCCAGGCGTCCTCTAGAGGAAAACAGAAGCAGACACCAGGAATTTCCAACCGCCCTAAAATTCTTGTATAGCACAGTAGTTACTGGAGGCCGGGTAGCGTAGTCGGTATAGCGAATGGCTACGGGCTGGACGGTCCGGGGATCGAATCCCGGTTGGGGCAAGATTTTGCGCACCTGTCCAGACCGACCCTGGGGCCCACCCAGCCTCCTGTACAATGGGTACCGAGTCGTTCCCGGGGGTATAAAGCGGCCGGGGCGTGACTCTGACCCCTCGCCCCCTTCTAGTGTCGTGGTCATGGAAGAGTACAGCTATACCTCTACTCCCCCTATGGGCCGTACGGCCTGTACAGAGCCTCAGAGCCTGTACAAGGGTGCACATTTTTTTACAGTAGTCACTATACGTACCTTCCGCTTTTTAATACCCAAAACTCTGCATTCTAACCCTGAGTCTGCACCTCTGCCGTCATTCTCACAGCGAACATCAGGTATTTCCCTATGCAACACTAAGCGACTGGTCATAGTAATGGCAGGTAACCTGCCTCTACACATAACTTCGATTCAACCAATTTTAATTAGTTTTAACCGCCGAAGCACAAATGACATATACAGCTACCTGAAGCCATTTAGTACGTAATATTACGCATACTACGTAACAACATGAGGTCACGCTTGGTTCTATCTGATACAGGTACGCGTCGCATGAGGACGTTTCGGTCAACGACGGACCGCATACAGGACAGTGGTCCCATAAGATTATAATATTATTATACAATATTATAATATTATACTTACCACTGTGTTACAGTTGCCTACAGTATTCAGTACAGTAATATGGTGTACAGGTTTCCAGCCTAGGAGCACATAGCCTAAGTGTGTAAAAAGTAGTCCCAATACAGGCCTGGGCAGCCCCAGAGGGTTCCAGGAAGTTAAGGTTCCCAGATTTCGTGACAACGGCACAGGATGGTGGTAGGTTGTCAGCCTTACGCACCGGCCGCCTTTACCCCCTGGAAATGCTCCTGGTACTCATTTCTGTTAGAGGCTGAGTCGACCCCAGGGCCATAGTGCGATCGGAAGGATTTTATGTCAATAAAAAATCCACTGACACTAGCTGGGATCGAACCAGCGACCTTCTGATTTGTAGCACAGCGCCTTAACCACTGTGCTACCGCGGTCCCCCAGCCTAGGTGTGTAGTAGGCTATATTATCTAGGTTTGTGTAAGTACGCTCTATGACGTTCGTACAACGACGAAATCGCCTAACGACGCATTTCTCAGAACGTATCCCCGTCGTTAAGAGACGCATATCTGTACTATACTAAACCTTTTAAAGCCTACTGGTTACTTGATGCACCAGCAGGTTCAACATTCCAAAACTGTACGCTTTGCCCCACTGTATTTGTGTGTTGTGTATTTATCTAAGAACAAACAGTGACATTTGCCCTATATAACGCCAACTGATTGGTTTTTATAACCGCGATGAAGTGTTTAGTGCGCGGTACGAGCTGGGTGTTTGGACAAAACAGTTTTCACCTCATCTTTACATGTTTTATTACATTATTTGTATAAATCGCTGCTTAGTCTGGCCTCTTGTACACAATCATTGTAGATGTAGGAGGTTATTATTGCACCTGATCACATTCAATGACACGCGAGGGTGAGCGAACGCGGTAATATCCCCCTGGACGAGGGATCGGCCCGTCACACAGACCTCTACCTGACAACACACAATATTGAAAAGTGACAGACATCTATGTCCCCCGGGGGGATTCGAAGACGCAATCCCAGCAAACAAGAGGCCGCAGACCTACGCCTTGGACTGCGCGGCTACCGGGATCAGCCAAATTGATAAATTACTTCGCAGCCTGAGGACGGCTCCAGTTTGGCCGAAACATGTAGCTGTGTTAACAAAGACAACACCTGTGCTCTGCTAAAAACTGGTGCCGCTCTTATTCGACAAATTATGTATGAATATCTGTGGGCGTTGAAAATCACAAACATGGCGACGGGTGAAACTCCTGACATCTGAAGGAAGGAACGCCAAACATATTCTTCTAATAGCTTCTTAGCTGTACAGATTCAGTTATTCTGAATTCTACTCCCGAAGTTCAGGGCTTGCGCAACGCTGCTGTGTCGTGCGGGCGATACCTCCTCACGCACGCAAGCATGCGATGCAGCAGTAACCTGTCCAAAGGCTGCAATATTAATTTCCAACATGAATGTAACCTTTTATTTGATTGATTACATCATTCAATTGACCGGTTGATTTTTTTTATTCTCTTCAGCTGCAAGTTGAGTGAAATATCACTCAATTTCACTCACAGAACACATCCAATTGATATGACATACTGTCCAACAAAGGAAGCTCAGGACGCACACAGTTAACAGTCGTTAACAAAAAAAAAACACGAATACTATAAATACTGTACTAATTAAAGTACACTAACTGCGCGTTTTAAAGCCTAAGACTTACTTCATGTACCACCAGCTTTAACATTCAGAAATTCTGTGTCCTGCCCAAAATGCATTTATGTGTTTAGCGTGGATCTCAGAACAAACAGCGATTATTTCTCTGTACAGCAGTAAATCATCGGTTTTTATAACCGAGGCAGAGAGTGTTTACTGCGCGGTACGAGCTGGGTCTTCAAATCAGACAGATACAGTTTCGTCCTTAAAGGGTTAATTAACGTTCATATTACGAATTTTTTATGAGCGCACGCATTTGCGATTTCGGCATGCGGTACAGATGTATACTTTTCGAATATCACAAAACAACTATCCCACTCAGCACATCTTCTACGTTTCTCTTCCGACAGGAACCACACGTTTCGAAATCTGCTACGAAGCAACTCAAGAATACTTCCTGGCGTTTCTGCTATCTGACAGTAGCCATCTTGCTCTAAAACTGCCTTCCTCCACGCGGTTGAAATAAGTTTATTAATGGCGACGATGTAGAAATACATATTTTGGAATATTGATAGACCAAAAAAGTGCCAATTTATAATAAAATCAGTTTGCAAGTAAAATAAACACCCACGATCAATACACAAGTATGAAATCTTTGTTAGCTACACAGCTAAATGAATTATCTCGTTACTAATTAAATAATATAACAAAGTACAGTCTGACATAATATTTAATAAAAAGTCGTGTTAGACTATACTTTATTTAGAGAAACACACAACGGGGATACCTTGCCTTAAAATTGTATCTCGTTATTCATGTTTTTATTAGCAACGAAAATTGTGTCCTACAAACCCAGCGCGGTCATGGTTAATTATATCAGTGCAACAGGTAAAAAAATAACAGTGACAAAGAATTACGATGAGCAGAATAACACTTTAGTAATTTATAACCTTCCCAGAACACACGTCATACGTAAGGAGCGGCTTAGAGGCCAACAGCAGTGAAAATGTTGTGGTCTGAGCTTGGCGGCATTCTGAGATGTGGGAAGATCAGGATGAAAAAAGGCGCGGGTGACATTACTATGGGTTATCGGGGACAATTAGCCGTACCTACACTCCACTGGCGTAGGTGTACGTTCACTTTTAAAATGTTTAGGCCTATTTATTGGTTGCAGTTTCATATAGCCGCCTAGTTAACACGAGCAAAAACTTTTACATTAAATCCTATACAGTCCCCACAGCATGTGCGTGCGTTTCCCCGCGTCAAGCAATGCGTGGCAGAAATGCTTTAAGAGGTCTGCAGACCCGGGCACCAAACCATGCTGACATAATCAGTTAAGCTTTGTGTAGCCTTATGAGTGACCTCCGCGACTACTTATTTCCGTGTTGACCAACTCCAGATGACCCTGACTCAGCAGGGTCCAGATGTCTTCCTGTGTCAACAAGAGGTGCAGTCTGGTCAAGGTAGCCTGTGGGGAAAGGCACCAAACACTAACAGCCACTCCTGTGAAGGACAATGAAGTTCAAAGGAGTAAATATTCTTAACTACTGCAAACACCTCAGTGGGAATAGCAGGGGCGCAGTGCAGAAGACGAACTTTACATGTGCTACCGTGAGAGGTTGGTTGTCCTAAGTTTCTAACTCTGCTCTTTCAACAACATGACAAGCGATGCGAGCTCGTCACAGATCTGGAAGAATGCTGGTCTATCTCCTTTAATCTAATGACCCAAAATTCGCTTGACGAAGATGAGAATAAGCACGAGAACCCGAGAACAATTGGTAACCTGATAGCATTCCATTTCCGACAAGTAACCTCACTTAAGGGCCGTGTAAAACGAGGACAATTCGCAAAAACTGTACGAAATCACACAGATTAAAAACATCTTCTTTACCCTAACAGTAAAAGTACGGAATTGGGGTTACACAAAGGGGTGTGCCGTAATTCAACGTGATGCTAAGTGTGCCACGACGTTTTTAACTCGCCTAAATACCACTCAATAGAAAGCAAAAGTTCACGAAATACGGTAACGGCAGCATCGAGACCCTATCCGGCGCCGTTTCATCATTTTATCGCCCTCTACTGTTGCTCCTTAGTGCGAATGGCGCTCTGTACATTTAGACCCAGCAGTACTTTTTTGTACAAGATACAGTAATGCTCTTTATGGGCTCTACGATCAATTACGAGTACACATGGTTAAAGTTATTAAAACAGGTAGACTGAGGTGGTTAGGACACTTCTTTAGCATGCAAGAACGGGGTCCTTGCAGAAAGCTTACTCAAACCAGGAGGCACTAGACATGTAGAAAAACCTAGGTTGAGGTGGTTTGTGTCTGTTGGGGAAGATCTAAAGAACATGGGTGTGAGGAACTGGAGGGGTAAGCAGCAGGACAGACTACAGTGGAAGACAGTTTGGTAGAGGCTAATGTTCATCACGGACTGTAATGCCAGAAGACGAAGAATACTTCATTGTTATTATTACATATCAGAACAAAGGTTTTAGCATGATACACGGGTTCACAGCTCTACAAATCTAGGGACCAACTCAAAATTCTTGGCGCGAGCAGGGTGGCATTGCAGTAAGTAGCACAGACGACGTACTAATGTTAGTCGCCACCGTCAAAAGGCAGTCGGCTGGAGACCAGGCGCCAGGGACTTGTGCACCCCTGCGTTGAATATGCTTGGCATTATTAATAACTCCACCCCGGTAAAATCGGTGATCTGTTAAATTTTCTAAAAGGCGCGACGCACGCTTATATGAATGGAAGCGTAAGAGAAGTATGAAGCATAACTGAAAAGCAGTTCCCGAATCACATATCCAGCACTTTAATGTGCTATCCTGCAAAGTGTGAAACCGTAGGATTTTCTATGCAGTAAAACAACGGCCATTTTCAATCTATGCTTTTACTCTAGTTTCGCGTCTTGCAGTCTCTTTAGGAGGAAGGAGACCCACAGAATGAAAGAACTGGCAAGAAAAAAACGGCCGTTCCAACTTTCAGGTACTCTTCTGGAGAATAAAAAAACATGAAAAATACAGGAGGTGACTTTTCAAGATGAAGTAAAATAAAACAAACATTAATTATTAATGAAGTAAAATTGGACCCACCTTTGCTTTCTTTAACTGACAATTCGAAAAGAATTCACCATACTTGAGATCTGTTTTCAAACCGCCTGCAAATGTGGTCTAATACAAGCAATACTTAGGTTTCAGTACACATTAACCTTTTAAAGCCTACTGGTTACGCGATGCACCAAAAGGTTTAACATTCAACAATTGTGGAAAGGGAATGTAGTCAGCAACAGCTATGTCAGTTAAGGTGTATTTAATGGCTATACTAGACAACTACATGTTTCGGCCTTTACTGGCCATCTTCAGCCATTAAATACACCTTAATTGACATAGTTGTGTTTGACTACATACCCTTTCCAATTTTCACACCCACATAACGGGGATGACACACTTCCTAGATTCAACAATTATACTTTCTGCACACTGCATTGACGTGTTTTGCAGTTATCTCAGAACAAAGAGCGACTTCTGCCCCATACAGCACAAACTGACTGGTTTTATAACTGAGATGAAAAGTGTTTACTGTGCGGTACGAACTGGGTCTTTAAATATAGCAGTCTGCGCTTCGTGTTTAAATGATAAAACTTCAGCGTTCTTCAGTAGCAATTTGTGCTAATTACATAAATCAAGCAGACATTATTTTCGGACAGGGAGTGGGAGCAGCACGAGGCTTGGAGCGGGCAGTCACTGCAATCGGCGAGGTGACAATGAAGCACTGAATTGTCATCTAACAGAACTCTCGTCACCTTTGCTGTTTTCATACACGTATGACCTCGAACAGCGTGGCTTAATGTGTGAGGAGTCAAATTTTTGTCACTGAAGTGCCACTGTAAGAACACGAAACAATGTTATTGAGTACTGGGGTCTGTGGTTGATCGATAATCAAGCTTTGACGTTTTCGAGTGGAATTGAGTGCTGGTATAGAGTACTACATAACACAGGCGTGGACCGACGTCTCTGCCATTCTATTCATGAGCTAGCGCCAATCGCTAAACGAGCTGCTGGTGACCTGCCAAATACGCAGCCAGAGCTTCAGGTAGTACAGGTAGTACCGTCCAAGTGAGTTCCTGTTCTGGGGTATGGAGAGCGGTAGCAAATGAATCTTCACCCAAGACCCTCATGCCATTGCCTGCCTGAGTTACATTCATTTTCGATCAAGTGACTGGCAGAGGGTGAATTATTAAGGATCAGTCCAGTGCAAGGGACATATTTTGTCCCTCGTAAAAACGTCCAGACCAGCTCTGGAAACCATTTCCACACCGTACCATCGGAATCGAAAACCGCGGTCAGGTAGGCCGGTGTATTGGCTGAGATTCCAAAAGTGCGCCATCCGACATTACGGTCTGAACAACTTCCCTCGTCTCTCGGTCTCATCACTTTTTAACTTTTTCAAACCGACATGCCTGCTGCGTGAACTTTGGAGACATGAAAAGCATTTGCGCTACTGAACATACCGTCACAAGGTAATTATCATTCACCACCAAAACAACTACTTTTTACGTGTGAGAAGAGTTAAACGGCTACAGGTTTCGACCGCTATGTGGTCATCTTCAGACCACTAACATATAAGACATGCAACGTACTATGACGTAACATCAAGACGCGTTCGTGCAACCATTTGTTGCAGTGGAAAAGCAATAAGTAATACATAGTCTAAGTGTGTGTTGGTAGCCTCAGGTATCCAGCGTGCAATGGGCATACACCATATTGTCATCTGTGGCCCGTCCAGTCTTACAATATTTTTCTACATTATCTCATAAACGTCATGATTAAAAAAATTATTGAACCTAAAATGTGTGTTTTGATTTTCTCTATAAATATTGTCTGAAACACTTCTCATTTTAAAAAGAAAAGAGTCAGATATAATAAAAAAAATGGATATTAGTAAAGTAGCCATTATTCTTGTCAGATTTTAATGAAACTAAAATTTTCTTGACAGATTCACAAAAAATATTAAAATACAAAATTTCCAGTGGGAAATGAGTTGTTCCATGCGGCCGGAAAGGGGGGGGGAGGGGGGGCAGACACGACGAAGCTAAGAGTCGCATTACGCAATTTTGTAAACGAGCTTAAGGACTTAAAATTATAATCCTGACGTCAGTCTTGTAAGGTACCCTCGAGTGGTAATGCATAACGACAACTGTATAGTAATAATTAATACGTAAAAAATAAGTTGTGTTAATAGTGAACGATAAATTACCTTGCAATGTACCCGTATACAAACACAACGAGATGTGCGAGGTGAAACACAAGTCTGCAGTTCTGCAGACAGAACTTGGTAACACATGCAGATGCAAAATGCTAACGCAACATGGCGACTACAGCAATTTGAGGTATCATATCTGAAAAACTCCTGTAATTGGAAATCTAGAATTTGTACTGCGAAACGACACAATGAGCTGCAACCGCACGAATAATTTATAAACAGGCCTACATATAACTCTGGGTAAATGACCAACTTGATGCACAATTACGTTATTAATAATTTTATTATTATAATTCTCTACATGTTTCGAGCAACTCTGTGCTCATCATCAGGAGGTCGAATTGTATTAATACAGCATCTGGTATAGTATTAGTATAGTATAGCACAGTATAGTAAGTGACCGTCCGGTGTGCAGGTGCACCTGCATCCCGGAGGCCCACTTACAGAGAATACTATACCAGATGCTGTATTAATACAATTCCACCTCCTGATGATGAGCACAGAGTTGCTCGAAACATGTAGAGGATTATGATAATAAACATATTATATAACGTAATTGTGCATCAAGTTGGTCATTTACCCAGAGTTGTACCAGGATGCACGGTCAGCAAAACATAAAATTCAGGCCTCCATATGTTTCAATAGCTCGGAATCCTGAAATGCGCTCCGCCAATGGCGAGTGCGCATAACAAAAACCTTGTAGCCTACTTGTTCTGCAGTGCTTCTGAATCTAATCCGCCACAATGTTTGCCGAAGCTGCTGCAGTTTAATATCCGACACACAGAACATAACACCCACTTTCGTTGCTTGGAAATGCCATATATTTTCTCACGCTGCAGTTAAGCCTGCTTCTTCTGACAAAGGCAGAAAGGCGCTTTCACGAAGCTCGTCGAGGTTATTGCCCACTATGGGGTCGACGGAGACCGTCACTTGCATAAAATGACACAGCCAATAACCAAAAACCGACCTATGAACACAATATACGGATATAAACGCCACGCATATAAAGCGCTGCTGCGAACGCGTGATATGTGACGTCATTCATGTGGAAACACATTAGATGTTAAGGCCGTAAAAACCCGTTATTTTCCCTTTGAAAACTTGGGGTCTAAGCTGTCAAAATTCACGTGACGTAAGACAATCAAAAGGCCCTGACAAATCCATAATAACAGAATTTCGAGAGGGTAATGTCGTCTTTTCCATTTAAAACTCTCTATGAAGTACAAGGGTCATCCACCACCCAGTATGAAGTGTATGAGTTACGAATTAAGGTACTGAAGAGAGGCGTCTTGGTCTACGTCAAGGCATTATCCAAACGTGTAATCAGAACTCTGAAGGGGTGTCCGAAACTGTGAGCGGTGCCTGTGCCTGTACCTGAGCCAGGTCCGATCTTGGGACTTCACGATTAAGGCACTCAATCGCGCCATAAAGTGCAAGCACACGTACCGAAACCACAGCCGTAGGATCGTTTCATGACGTAGGCATCTCTTCTTCTGACAAGGACGCTTCCCTTGACAGTTGTTCGCTAAGTCAATTTCGCTAAACGAAAATTAATTTGCAGTTCAGTTAAAGGCCGTAATCCTACAAGCGGTTTTCAGAGATAATGCATATACAAATGAAACATATAACAACTAGGTTCAATATACGGCGCCCACGGTAATGAGAAGAAAATCTGTTCCAATGCACGGTTCAGTCCCATAATACGAAGCTGTGTGAATGTACAACGTCAATCACATGTATTTCGTCAGCTTTACGCTGCAACCTGCTTTAACCCCAAGGAAAGGGCGACTGGTCCCAATTTTACACGATGGTGGAAGAGCTCTACTGCCAGTCTAGATGCTGTGTTAACAGGCAAAGTTCACACTACAACAGGCCACGAAGGCCCAGAAGGGGAGTAGAGATATGTCTCTACTCTTTCTTTAACCTCGGCGTTTGTGGGGGTGGGGTAGTCAAAGCCACGCCCCGACCGCTTTACGCCCAGGAAAGACACCCGGTACCCATTGTACATGAGGCTGGGTTGGCCCACGGCCGATATGGACGGGTTCGGAAAACCTTACCCCCACCCGGGTTCGATCCTCCGACCGTTAGCCGCTATACCGGCCCCTCGATGCCGTGGAGAAGATAAATAAGTCTGCCTCCTGCGGGGCACCGTACACAGATTTCTGTATAATCAGTACTTGGCCCAGTCACCACAGTCGCTCCCTTATGCCGATGTGCACTTTCATACAGCAATGAAAGTAATTAATTATTAGGCCTCGCTTATTAAGATATCGATTTTGCTCGGGGTACAGTACAAAAAAAATAACACGGCAAAAAGCGATCACAGGCTATGGAAGGCCTGTAAACAGAACTCATAACAGACATCAGCCAACGACATTTACTTCGACAGTGTGCTGAAGGAGGTACATTATGCTCGTTTCTAGAAAAAGGCGCATATTGTCCGATGCCGAGCCTGTTCTTGTCCCCAGGTGACAAGTGACTGAAAATGGTCCTCTCTGTCGGGCCCCACTAACTGATCGCCACTCCAACAATGTGTCCGAGCACAGAAAAAGTCCAGTTGCGGTAAAATTGTCTGCTTTCGCATAACAGACGATGGTCAAAATTCAGAAACCTGGCAAACCCAACGATTTCCATCTGTAACCTCACTAGGACTTACAAAGTTGTCTATTGTCCCGTCACACGTAATATTTATCCTTTATTCTTGGCTCACTTATCGGCATTTGCTGTTAGTAATTTTCGATTCATGTACAGTCGCATGACAGGATGAGTGAACAATCAGCTTGAACCGACGTAGAACGACTCGGCCGTGGCTCAAGTTATGATATGACAGCATATTTACCTGCACGGGCTCAGAAATAACAAGCCAAACTTAGTGCCAAGTGAAAGAATAGGAGTCACTACAGGCAGGCAGAACAGGTGCAATAAATGAAAAATGACAGCAGTGTACAGGACGTAAGGGACTGTCAGGAAAGGGTGAATTAGGCAGTTAACCCTTTACAATCTTTTGCTGCTATATAAGATGTAAGATTCAACAGTTCTGCATTCAGCCCAGTTAGTACATTCATGAGTTTTGTGTGGATCTGAGAACAAACAACGATTATTTCTCAATACAGAATTAACCGACTGGTTCTTATAACCGAGACGGAGTGTGTTTACTGCGCGGTACGGACTGGGCCTTTATACTTGGCGTAAATGTTAGTCTGTAAAGGGTTAAGTGTAGTACGACCATCATAATTCTCATTCGAAACCAGGTACAACTGGTGCAAGTCCTTCAAAGCCACGAACCAAAGGCCTTAGGCACGACATCCACCATCTGGTTGGGTAAGTAGTTAGCTGGTTGGCATGTTGAACTGGTTAGGCTGGTTTGTTACTCGCTTGGTCATTTGACAACACTGCTTCATATGTAGAAATCCTACAGCACTGCAAGACAGCTGTATCGTCGCACCAGCAAACACCACAAAAATTTAATTACGATTGGATATTCTCGGAATTCAATACATAGATCGTCCGAATGCAGGAAGTATGAATTGTTGACCAACTGGCCTCATTTCTGATGAACAGTCAAGTTGAGCGGAAGTTTCATTAAATTATTAGAAGGTTATCGCTTTTATGCAGGCTCTACGTTTGAAGTAAAACACTTAATGCACGCTAAGCCCAAGACATCACAGTTTCAAGCCTTGCTGAAAATGACGGCATCACGATTCCCATGGACATACGCAATTAATCCTGCGATTACGCGAACAACAGCCCAGTTCATTGACGACAGCCTGTCCACAGCGAAGCGTACGCTGTGGGATGAACGGATCGGAGGCAACGAGCTTTCATTACCGAAAATGGACACTCAGGAATCGAACCAACAACACCAGCAAGAGTGGAATATAAACAAATATCAAAAATTTCAGAGGCATGGCAGAACAGCATGAAGTATTAGCAACAACAGATGTGACTTGACAAAGACAATTGAATAATACGTCGTCTCTGCTCGTACGTAATTACACTTCCGGCCAATTCGGTGTTCAGTTAAATGAGTACACATCTATTTCTGTTTTGTGTCTTTTTGGCAAGCCGGAATAGCGTGGCTGACTACGGGCTGGACAACAGTATAGACGGGGTTCGATTTCCGGTAAAGGTAAAAGTTTTTTTCCTCTCCAAAGCGTCCAAACCAGCTGCGGGGCCCAGCCAACTCCCCTATCCCCTAAGTAACAAGCCCTGAAGTTGACCATTCACCTCCACGTACAGCAGCCTCGTTCAACCCGCTGTGTTGCTCGTGGAGACATTTAAAATGAGCAAATGGCTTTCAACTCTTTCCCTAGCAAATCTTGAAACATAAGGCCAAAGCAGTTTTGAAAACTTACCAGCTGCTATTTATGTAGGCACACGTTAAATTAACGGATCGTTTTGTAAGGAAAAAAAAAAGCGCTAAAAATGGCGAAACCCTAGCCTACGTCATGAATAGCATTTTTAAATACGTTTATCGTATTATTTTCAGCACATTTCATTGCACATTATTTACAGAGAAACAGACAAGTAAAATTATACGTACATATAATTACACTCATTGTCATTCGTTCTTCATTCTGTGTATTAATTTTTATGTTGCCCGCATGCAGATTAAATTTCTCAGAAGCTGCCCGCAACACACGAAATGCTGATCAGTCCTGATCTAGACATGAAACAACCCCCGGCCCCCGTCCCACGTATGCCTTCATGTCCTACGGAGTGACAACTTCACCTCGCGTCTTTTTTGAACCAGCGAAGTTTCATAAATCGGACACGTCACATGACGTCTGGAAAAAAAATATTTATGAACGGTGAATTTCGATTGACGTAACAGAACAAACATCGGCAGGAAATGCACGAGCCTAAGAAAGTTGTGCTAAGAACAACGTCACAATTAGCTCTAGCCTAATTAGGCTAGAGCGAGAAACAGAACTCACAATCTATTTATTGCATTAGTACCGTCAATAAACAACATATGCAAAGACCAGATGTATTAGTACAACTGGGTTATATCTGGCGACATGTTTCGGTCGTTAAACGGCCATCATCAGGCCAATAAAGAATAGTATTGTTAAGGTATAGTTAAATTACTCATTTTACCAACCACAGCACTTATACATGTCGGAGCGTTTTTAGTGTTTAAAGGTGTAAATTTTATAAATTCATATAAGTGCAGTGGTTGGTAAAATAGTTGAGTGACTTGACAACATGCACGGTACAACAACGAAAATATAGTTAAAATGTTTGTCCAATGCGACACCATGCATATGTTGTGTATTGACGGTACTAATAGAATAAACAGTTGACGATACACAACGGGATGACCCCCTTCAAAAAAGAACGCACAATTGTTTGATGGAAAGACAGTACTACTGCAGCTAAACACAAGAAATTTAGAAACATTATAAATTTACATACATATGCTGTTATGCAACAGTCATCTCGTGCGTTTAAAACTGCAGACAATGCAATGAAGAGAAGGTTTAACCATAATTTTCACTTCTTTTTTTTTTGTACAGAGAATCTACACTAGACAGCCTTGTGCTTCGAAATGCCAATTACCTGAAATTTAAAATATAATTATTGCTAGCCTTTCAAGCGTTACAACACGAAACTTTTCCGAGCTCTCTTATAAAAAGTATGTACGTACTACAGAGGGAATCTAGAAGTGGGAACACCCCGAACATTTATGTCAGTAGCACGGTGTAACAATTTTTTAGCGCTATGCCTTACGTAAGGAGCCGATCTGTTTAGCTGTTGGCTACGTGTGACATCGTTTGTCGCAGACTTTTTCGTATCTTCTCAACGGAACTCCACCTTACACTGTTGTCCTCAGCACCATCACCTCTTGATAATGTTAAAAAGCGTCCGTTATACAGGTACATACGCACCAAAAACTTAAAGATTGCTGTCGTGTCGGAAGTGGCACGTTGTAACCTGGTAGCCGATTATCGTGATACTTTCTGTCTCCACTTGCTATGTAGAATACATAGGCAATGCCTATCTAGAACCTTAAAAACCAAAGGTAAAGCTATCCCTATACAGGCTTGGACAGGCCCCTGTGTGGGCTCCAGGAGGTTGAGGCTCCCTGGATATCTATACAATCGGCACACGAAAGTTGCAAGGTTGTCAGCCCTACGCACCGGCCGTCTTTACCCGCAGGGGATATCCCTGGTACTCATTTCAGTTACAGGCTAAGTCGACCCCAGGTCCATATTGCGAACTGGAGGATTACGTCAATGAAAACTTCCTGCTTGTAGCGCAGTGCAGAACCTTAGTAACTAGCTACTAGAATCCACGGTGTCACAACTAGGAAGACATTAACCTTCGCTGTCACGTCCCTGATAATCTCTAATTTTGCATAAAACAGCTTTCTGTCAGTTTTTCACATGCTGAAATAAACGTTCAGACGCTCAGCCAGGCCTGTTTGTAACGGAACCGCATGGGACCGTCTTTACCCCCGCCGCAAGCACGTTCCGTTTAATTGGGTACTTAAGTTAGAATCCTCGGAAATGTGAAGGTTTTCCGCTAAAGACAGATTTCCGTTATGCCCAAGTTGCCTTTAAAGCAGTGCCGGATAAGAATATGACGAAATTACACCAAAGCATGCGAATTTTATAACTTCTATAGTCATTTACCTGTAATGGAAACTGATGGCATCATAACGGGTGTGGATATGTCACTCGGATGACAGACAGACACAAGATACGCAGTTGGAAGTCGTTATAAAATGATGGAAATGGATAGGCATCATGTGACGTTGCTAATTTTGGTATAACTTTGCTGCATGCGCATGTTACAGGTAAGTGACCCAGAGAGCTGGAAGGCCTCAGAACACCAGCGCTTTCGAAATACATGAAGACACCATCCTAAATAATGCCGCTTGAGTGGCGTACAGTAACGTCAAGAACTTGAATCACGATCACAAGACGGACATGACACAAGTAATTGTGACTGGCCAGTACGTGGCGTAAATACGAACCAATGACTGACCTCGGCTCTTTTTAGCTTCATGTTAACTGCACAGCGGACATATTTTACTGGGCTTTAAATAATAATAATAATAATAATAATAGTTTTAAAGGCGAATGTGATGTGTGCAGCATGTGTTACTATCAGGTACGAGAGAAGGGCATGCACGGTTTTGACAGGGAAACCTGAAGGTAGGGGACCACTTGGGAAGACCAAGGGGTAGATGAAATGATAGCACATAAATGAATCAATGAGAGATGGTCGGGCGTTGACTGGATTCAGCTGATTCAGGACAGACAAGCTGGGGACTTTGTGAATGTGGCAATGAACCTTCGGGTTCCATACAATACAGGGCGTTCTTGGCTACCTGAGCAGCTGTCAGCTTCTCATGAAGAACTCCATGGAGTGTGTGAGTGAGTGAATGAGTGAGTGAGTTAGTTATAGTACAACTATCGATAGTAACGTTCTTGCTAAAATAAAGTGTATGTTACAATAATGTGGGCCGGGTAGCTCAGTCAGTATAGCGACTGACTACGGGCTGGACGATCCGGGATCGAATCCCGGTGGGGACGAGATTTTCCGCCCGTCCAGACCGGCCGTGGGGCCCACCCAGTCTCCTGTAAAATGGGTACCGGGTCTTTTCCGGGGGTAAAGTGCGGCCGGGGCGTGCT
>Ga0131853_10009371_pt1 | contig 17914 bp, 14 predicted proteins | sample TergutLab28metaG_FD_92764 | JGI IMG/M metagenome (GOLD analysis project Ga0131853, IMG submission 92764) | Labiotermes labralis P1 segment gut microbial communities from Petit-Saut dam, French Guiana - Lab288 P1 (version 2) (version 2) | ecosystem: Host-associated > Arthropoda: Insects >... | reverse complement strand
GCTCAGTCCACCCCACAAAGCCAAAATCGGGCTTTGCGGGGACCCCGGGCGTCACTTCCTCCGCCTACGCTGGCGCTTAGGATGCTAAACGTGTGCCACCGGCACACAGCATCCTAGATTGGCGTAAAATCGAGCTCGCCAATCCAGCATTCCGTGTACTGAATACAGGTTCTAATATTTTTCCTGTCGGATTTGCAAGGCAATTTTCAGCCATTCCAGGAGCTGCCGACGAAGTGCGGAAAGCCGGTGACTTTGCGAAGTCCGGTTTTGGCTTCGTGGATTGGAGTTCGACCGCAAAGACGACCAGAAAAGATATTAAACAGGCTCTACGAGTTGGACGTGTAGGGATTTTCATAGTGGAGGGCGATCATAGTGAAGACACAAATTGGAAATTCACGCCTAGAACATAAACTCGTCATACCATTGATGGTGATTTTGGCCATTTCTTTGGCAGCGGTAATACTTTTGACAGGAGTTGTTCATTCTCCCGCCTCTATCGCCTTGAATGCTGTTGTATCGATTCTCGCCGGTATCGCTATGTGGGTGCACGTCCGAAGATTTGTCGTGCCTATTATTCAGATTAACGGCATGCTGAAGGAGTTGGCCGTGGGAAACGCCAACATAAACCTACATAAGCAGTATAGTGAGCGCAACGACGAAATAGGCGAGCTTCACAGATCCCTGGAAGACATAAAGCGTAACATTAACAAGCTGACGGACAAGTTTCGGAGGGCCAGCACAGCCATACACGAAGGAAACGTTCTGTTTCGGACTACCGAAGGCGGAATGCTAAAAGGTGGATTCGACGAGGTTGTAACGGCGTCCAACAGCATCTCCGACGCGTTTGTGCATCTGCTGGACAACTTGAGGATAAGTATCACGATCTACGACAACGACCTCAAGATAACATATGCCAACAAGATGACGCAGGAACTGACCGGATCCGGCTTGAACGCCATGCTGGGCGGTAATATACGCGACTTTTTCGTACTGAAGGATGAGGGTGCGATAGAGACTCTCGCCAAGGCGCGCGAACTCGGCGTGCCCGCCGCGGTTGACACACAGGCTCTTATTAACGGCAAGCTTCATGACATGACGTGCATCCGCGCTCCGATCAAGAACAGGGACAACGTTGCCGTCGCCGGCAGCGTGCTGTTCGTGGATCAGCACAAGGTCAAGGAAGCGGAAAGGTCAGCCGTCAAGCGTATTACCTTTTTGCAGGCCGAGCTGAACAGGTTCCAGAGTGCCTTGGAGGGATTATCCAGAGGATGCCTGACCCAGCGTATTCCACCGGCTGAGCGTACCGACGACGTTGGTCGCATTTACGACATGATAAACGATATGCGCGTCTCGATTGAAAATAGCTGCATCCAGATCGGAGGCTATGTCACGGAGCTTAGAGAGAAGCTTTCCCATCTGTCAAACAAAAATTTCGATATCGAAATCACGCGTGAATATGCCGGAGATTTCGCTGTCATAAAGGAATCTGTCAACAACATTACCGACAACATGTATACATTTTTCGGCAACCTTAGAGCCGCGGCCGATACCGTCAACAACAATACTCAATCTTTTGCCAGCATCAGCCATACGCTTTCAAACAGCCTGAGCACACAGGAAGAAACTCTGCGCATGATAATGGACGAGATCAGCCGCATCACCACCCAGACAGGTGAAAACGCTAACAACGCCGGCACTGCCAACCGGATTTCTTTAGCGGCAAAAGCCGACGCCGAAAACGGCAGCGCGCAGATGTCCGAAATGGTCGTCGCCATGATAAATATCAAGGAAACTTCCGGCGTCATCTCAAGGATGAACAAGGTGATCGACAATATCGCCTTCCAAACAAACCTTCTAGCTCTTAACGCCGCGATAGAGGCGGCGCGGGCAGGCCAGCACGGCAAAGGCTTCGCGGTCGTCGCCGGGGAAGTACGCAGTCTGGCCACGCGAAGCGCCGCAGCGGCGCAAGAGTCGTCATCCGTAATCGAAAACTCGCTTGAAAAAATTGATATCGGGGTCAGACTTGCCAAGGAAACCGAGCAGTCCTTCTCGAAAATAGTGTCAGCCGTTACGGACGCGACGGAAATGGTCGGCAAGATTGCGAGATCATCTTCTGAGCAGGCTGCGGCTATCAAGAGCATTGATAACGGAATTGAGCAGCTTTACAACATAATTAAGGACGATGTCTCCACTACTCAGGAAATCAGCACCCTAAGCCAGGATATGGCCGGCCAGGCGGCAATACTTCAAGGTATGATCCAGGAGTTTAAAACCAGAGAATTTCGTTAGGAATTGGAGTTTGCGGACAATATGAACTGAGACCATGTCTCCATTAAAGGCTGGTAGCCTGCCAGTTCGCCGGACTTTACCCATGCCGCGCTCATTTTGTCGGCCTCCGGTAGCCCGAAGTTCTTCGATTCGGCATGTACCTCGAAAAGCAGGCCAAGATGCACACGTCCCACGTCTGTTTTGTCATCGTTTATTACGCCTATGTACTGAGGCTCGCTGTGCTCCAGGGTGATCTCCTCGCGAAGTTCCCTGTACAGACCGGTCATTATTGGGTTGTGCGACCCGTCGTCAGCTTCGCGCGTTATGTGCCCGCCAAGCCCAAGCGAATACTTGCTGTGCAAGCGCGCTTCCGTTTGCGCGGACTTTCTCTGGAACAGAAGCCACATATCTCCATGCTTTATCGTAACGTATGGGATAATCTGTTTGTAATCCGGGTCGCTTTCGGCGCGCTCCCTTGTGATAAAGCAATGATTGCTCAGAATATAGTCGAATATTTCATCTCCTATAAAATTCAAACCCCGCGACAGTTCAAATTTGGCGTACAAAGCCTCTGTTTCGACCACCATTACATTTTCGCTGATTGACATTAACATGTTTCTCCTTAATGTTTATGTTTTGTGTCAAAATTATATACTTTGCCGTAAAATATGTCAAATTTTTTGAGCGTGCTCATCGAATTCACGTTATAAAAATAGGTGATGAAATGTATATCGAAACAAAGGGGCTGATTTTCAGTGGCCCAATCAATCAGGATTCAGAAGCGTCAAACTCAAATGGGCCGGTTATGAAAAGTCAATACACCAACACGGGCTGCGCTTTGGAAATGAATATTTTTCATAACTTTGAAATTTAATTTTATAAGTTTGTGATATTGACTTTTGGCTAATTCTGATGGTATACTAGATATTGCAGGGATTTCGGTACATCAATGCGCGCTTATACATAGCGACATGGCATCATAAATCTAACAAAAAGCGAGGTAGAAATTGATGAGAACAGACATTGAGATTGCGCAGAGCACGGAGATGAAGCACATCAGAGAAATAGCGGAAAAAGCGGGAGTGGACGAGAGGTATGTGGAGTATTACGGGAAGCACATGGCAAAGGTAGACTACAGCTTGCTGAAAGACATGGCGGACAAACCGGACGGAAAGCTTGTACTGGTGACGGCAATAACGCCGACGCCGGCGGGGGAAGGCAAGACGACCACGACGGTGGGAGTATCGGACGGTCTGCGCAAGATAGGCAAGAAGTCGGTGGTGGCTTTACGCGAGCCGTCGCTGGGGCCGGTGTTCGGAGTCAAGGGCGGAGCGGCCGGCGGCGGATACTCGCAGGTAGTGCCGATGGAGGATATCAACCTTCACTTCACCGGAGACTTCCACGCTATCGGCTCGGCCAACAACCTCCTGGCGGCCCTGCTGGACAACCACATATTCCAGGGCAACGAGCTGAACATCGATACTCGCCGCATCACATGGAAACGCTGCGTAGACATGAATGACCGCCAATTGCGCTTCATAACCGACGGCCTGGGCGGAAGGATAAACGGCGTACCGCGTGAGGACGGCTTCGACATCACTGTCGCGTCGGAGGTCATGGCCGTGCTCTGCCTGTCCAGGGACATCGACGACCTGAAAGAGCGCCTTTCACGCATGATAGTAGGCTATACCAGGGACGAAAAGCCCGTGACAGCCGGGCAGTTAAACGCCCACGGCGCAATGGCGGCGCTTCTCAAGAATGCCCTAAAGCCCAACCTGGTTCAAACCCTGGAAGGCACTCCGGCATTCATCCACGGAGGCCCCTTCGCGAACATAGCGCACGGCTGCAACTCTATCATAGCCACACGCATGGCCCTGAAGCTCGGCGAGTACGCGGTCACCGAAGCGGGCTTCGGAGCCGACCTGGGCGCTGAGAAGTTCCTTGACATCAAGTGCCGCGCGGCGGGGCTTAGGCCCTCGGCGGCAGTTGTCGTGGCCACGGTCCGCGCCCTCAAGCACCACGGCGGAGTGGCCAAGGCCGACCTAAACACCAAGAATCTCGAAGCGCTGGAGAAAGGTCTGCCGAACCTCCTCCGTCACGTAGAGAACGTAACCAAGGTCTACGGCATCCCGGCCGTAGTCGCGCTCAACCGCTTCCCGTCCGATACGGAGGAAGAACTGGCATTAGTCGCTCAAAAGTGCTCCGCGCTCGGAGTAAACGTCGTTCTCTCGGAAGTATGGGAAAAGGGCGGCGAAGGCGGCGCGAAGCTGGCCGAAGAGGTCGTTCGCCTGTGCGAACAGCCGTCCGGCCAGACCTTCACATACGGCCTGGACGAAAGCATCGAGAGTAAGCTTAACGCAATCGTAACAAAGGTCTACCGCGGCGACGGCGTAGAGCTTACCCCGACCGCCAGGAAGCAGGCGGAGCAGATCACGGCGCTGGGCTTCGGAAACCTTCCTATCTGCATGGCAAAGACCCAGTACAGCTTCTCCGACAACCAGAGCCTGGCCGGAGCGCCCACCGGCTTCAAGATAACCGTCCGCAATCTCAAGGTTTCCGCCGGAGCGGGCTTTATTGTCGCCCTGGTCGGCGACATAATGACTATGCCCGGCCTGCCTAAAATACCCTCTTCCGAGAGGATTGACATCGACTCGCACGGCAGGATTACCGGCTTGTTCTAAGAACCTGTATTCAATAACCGGAATGTCGGCTAGAAGCGGCGATTTTTCGCCAATCTAGGAAGCGAAGACGCCGGGGTCCCCGCGAAGCCCGCTTCTGGCTTCGTGGGGTGGAGTTTGACCTTCTAGGCGGCGTTGAGCGTTATTGAATACAGGTTCTAATATTCATAACAGTTTGATAAGGGGGGGCGAAAGTCCCCCATTTCAATTAAGGAGGTAAAACCCAGTGGCGGAATTACTCAAAGGAGCCCCGGTAGCTGCGGCTATTAACGAAACAACGGCGGCGGACGCGGAAACGCTTAGTAGACAGGGCATTGTCCCAACCCTGGCGATCCTTCGCGTTGGTGAACGACCCGACGACATAGCTTACGAGCGCGGCGCGGCTAAACGCTGTGAAAAACTCGGCGTCGCCGTCAAAATCATAACCCTGCCCGCCGACGTCAGCCAGGATGAGCTTCTCAAACAAGTGGAATCGATGAATAACGACGGCGCCATCCACGGAATACTGATGTTCCGTCCGCTTCCCAAGCACATAGACGAAGCTCTTGTCTGCGAGTCTATATCGCCCGCCAAGGACGTTGACGGCATAACCAGCGGTTCCCTCGCCGGAGTCTTCGCCGGTACGGACGCCGGTTTCCCGCCTTGCACCCCCAAGGCGTGCATTGAGATTCTCGACCACTACGGGATCAACGTACAGGGCAAAAAGGTCGTAGTCGTAGGCCGGAGCCTGGTCGTCGGCAAGCCTGCCGCCATGCTGCTTCTGGCCAAGCACGCCACTGTGACTGTCTGCCATACCCGAACCGCGGACATGCCTGCCGTCTGCCGCGAAGCCGACATCCTGCTCGTGGCTGCCGGACGCGCGAACGTGGTTGACCGTAGCTACATTTCACCCGGCCAGATCGTACTAGATGTGGGAATCAACTCCGACGAACACGGCAACCTCTGCGGCGACGTCAACTTTGGTCAAGCCGAACCTATTGTCGCCGCAATCACCCCTGTTCCAGGCGGCGTCGGTACAGTTACTACTTCCGTTCTTGTTAGACACGTCGTTATGGCCGCTAAACGAGCCTTAAATTAAGAGCCTATCCAACAATAAATGGCTTCACGCTTTTTTGGCTTTTTGCCGCATTGCGTCGTCAGCTACTCCTTGCGAACCACTGCGGGTTCGCGGCGTCGCAGCTTCCTAGCACTGCGACAAAAATCTCAAAAAATCGTTTCGCCGTTATTGTTGGATAGGCTCTTAGAACCCGTTATTAAAACTCCATGTAAGCAAACTTCAATCCGCTAACCGACAAAAAGGCAAGTGAGTAGCCTGTCAAAATTGCGATTCCTGCCAAAAGGCTTGAAAGCGGAATAACACTGCCTATTACCATGCTCCCGATATTTAGGTACGAGGTAAACAGCGCGGGAGACAATCCTGAGAATATAACACCTATTACTACGAAGCCAAGATACGTTATCAGGCAAGCGCCGAAGGAGGAAGTCGCCGACTTCATTGTAGATGCGATCATGACTGACATTGTGATAAGAGTCAGAAGCGGGAGGAATCCTACGGCATACGCTGTCAGTGCGGTGAATATGTTAGGGGGCGAAAAGCCGGTGAATATACTGCTAAGGATGCCGGATAGAAGAAAACCGCCCGCAAGCATCAAACCAGCATAGCCGGCAATGGCCAAAACTTTGGAAAGAAGCACATTAAACCGCGATACGGGCCGTGTCAGTAAAACCCTGATCTCGCTTCCCGCCATCTCTCCCGACAAAAGATCAGAAGCCAGCATAAATACCGCCAGAGGCGCTATGATGTAATTAAGCAGTGAAAGTATGGTATATGGATAATTAGCCATTGTGAAGCTAAGGATATTTCCTGGTATCATGCTGACGCTTGCGCTGGCAATTATAATAATGGCCGTGACAGCAAGTAAGATACGATATTTCCATTGCTGATAGATTTTCAGGTTTTCACAAGAAACAAGTGCGGCGATAGATTTAATCTCTGTCATGACGCTATCTCCTCTCTGTGGGATATTAATTCCATATAGTAGCTTTCGACGCTGCCATATTCGGTCAGCAGCTTAGGTAGAGCCGCAGAGCTTAAAAGTGCGCCATCCCTTATAACCGCTACATGGGTGCATACTTGCTCTATTTCACCCGCTAAGTGGCTTGAAATTATTATGGTGCGGCCTCTTTGAGCCTGGTTTTTTATGATGTCCCGTACATCGGCCATGCCCTCAATATCGAGCCCGTTATACGGCTCATCCAGTATTAGCAATTCCGGGTCTGGAAGGAGGGTCATTGCAAGCCCGAGCCGTTGTTTCATGCCTAACGAAAATTTTTCCGCTTTTTCGTTGACGTGAGAAGCCAGACCTACAAGTTGGAGAACTTGATTTTTTCTTGCCTCTGGAATACCATGATACAGCCTACGGATAATTTCCAGATTTTGGCCTGACGTAAGATAAGGGTAAAAGCTTGACGTTTCAATCATGCAGCTAACCTTTTGCATGGCCTGTTCCATATCATCACTTGGGGTATGGCCGAAAATTCGCGCTTCCCCGCTGTTTGGAAGTATCAGTCCGGCCATGATTTTCATTGTTGTTGTTTTGCCGCTTCCGTTTGGGCCAAGCAGTCCGAATACCTGTCCTTTTTCAATATTTAGGGACAGGTTTCTTATCCCCCTGCCGTTTTTATATATTTTTGTCAGGCTTGAAAGTTCTACAATATTCATTTTGCTCGCTCCCTTCAATTGATTCCGCGGGGTGCAAAGACCCCGCGGATATACCAGACCTCTTCGTATGATTATGGTTTAATGGCGGCGTCGACTGTCACTTAAAGGTACTTCGGTTACGATTCTTCCCGCCGTATCGATAGTGTTCGGCGTCGTGCCTCCAATATCAGAGAAAGATGCGTTAAAAATCATTTCAATCTCCTGCAGGTTTCCGTCGCTGTCCATGCCGGTGACAAGAAGCGTAAACGTGCTGTCGCCCAGCAATCTGCCGTTTAATTCCGTCTCGACCCCAATGCGCCTTATTTGTACATCTGAATTGATGGGCATTGTCTTAAATACATCACCAAAATGATTTCCCTCGTGGTGTGCTCTGTCTGGACGGGCTTCCGAACGTTCCATCGCCGCGGAGGCTGCCATGTTCAATATCTCCGGTATCTGCGCGCCTTCCAGATTTACGGATATTGTATCTCCGCTCCTGGTAAAGTGTGTCCTGATATCTCCCACAAGTATGTCGGCAAACATCTCGGTCAGCCTTACTTCGCTTGGCGAAGGGTTATGGTTCTCTCTCTGCCTTTCTCTCGATCTTCTGCCTTCAAAGCTTACGGATGTAAACTCATCTCCAACCCGGGTGATCCTGCCGGCTTCCGATGAAGCGCGCTCTTTTTCAAGTGTCTCGCCGTTTACCTGAGTCAGGCTGCTGGAATATTGATTTCTGCCGTCACGCTGAAGCAATGTTTCGCTGGTGACAAGAACCTCTCCGTTTTGCAAAACGGTTATGTCGCTGGAAATCGTCATGTTACGCTCCCGCATGGTGTGCAAAGCGGCGTTTCTGAAATCCTGATACGCGTTACCGTTAGCATGAGCGAGTACTCCAACGCTTACAACTGTAACGCAGCCGACTACGATACCCACGACTGCCATTGTTTTAAAATTTTTCTTCATTGTCATTACCTCCTGAATTTTTATTGCCCTTCCCTTAGGGTTGAATACATCCTAACATATACTTTTAAACTGACAATATTGAAAAGTTAAACAATTCATAAATTCTCACTTTATAAATTGTTTAACGCCATACCATGGTTTTTTATGCTATAATTGCAGAAAGGAGGCGAGCCTATGACAATCAAACGGCGCTTATTTATTTCCAACATTTTGATGATAGTGATCCCGATAGTTCTTTACTTTGTGATTATATCTGTTTTTACACTGGCCTTCAGGGGTATATACGGCAGTTGGTCGGACAACAGGCATGACGGCAGAGGGCAGTCATACCATGTCGCCGGAATGGTACGGGAGCTTTCGCAAGCTTGGGATGAAAACGGTAATCCCGAGCAGTTGGCGGCAGGCTTGCAAGAGCTTCAAATGCTGCTGGATACAGGCAGTGGTATGGGTTTTAGCAATCACGTAAATTTTGAAGTTCTGTCGCTCCTTTTAATGGTGGCGGTTATCGGCGTTATATTTATTACCAACAGCCTCTTGACCCGTATGGTGTTTAAAAGCATTACCACCCCTTTGGACACCCTTGTTTACGGCGTGCACCAAGTACGGGACGGCAACCTGGAGTATCGGATAAAGTATGATGGAAATGATGAGTTTTCCAGCGTATGCCTGGACTTTAACGAAATGGCCGGGCAGCTTTTTGATATGGTAAACGCAAGGCAAGCCGACGAGAAGAATCGCAGAGAGTTGATTGCCGGAATATCACACGACTTGAGGACGCCTCTTGCTTCCATTAGGAATTATGTAGAGGGTCTCGAGTTTGGAATAGCCTCTACCCCTCAGATGCAGGCAAAGTACCTTGGAATCATAAAAGACAAAACAAGCGACTTGGAGCACATCATCAACCAGCTTTTCTTATTTTCAAAACTGGATATCGGAGAATTTCCCATGCAAGTTGAGCCCAAAGACATCGGGAAGTGGCTTTCGGATTCGATAGCGGCCGTTTCATATGAATACGAACGGCTGCAGATAAATCTTGTAGAAAATGTACGGGACACAGTTGTTAGTATTGACGCGATACAGCTCAGAAACGTTCTGACGAATATTTTGGAAAACAGCTTGAAATATGGTAACAAAGAACATAGCGTTATAAAGGTTGTATGCCGAAGCGACAATGCCAATGTGGTGATAACACTGACCGACAACGGCCTCGGAGTCCCAGGTGATACCCTTCACATGCTTTTTGACGTGTTTTACCGGGGAGACAAAGCAAGAAATAATACAAGCCAGGGCAGCGGGCTTGGACTTGCCATTTCGGCTAAAATTGTAGAAAGGATGGGAGGCTCAATCAGTGCCGCCAATGAGCTTGAAGGCGGGCTCTCTATAAGGATTACACTTCCCGTACTTGAAAAGTTTGAAGGGGGCAGATAATAATGAAGAAGATATTAATTATTGAGGACGATGTTACGATTGCGGAAATCGAGCGAGATTTCCTTCAGATTAACGGGTTCTCCGTAACTATTATCGGCGATGGGCTTAAAGGTTTGGAGGAAGCCTTATCCGGACGGTACAGCCTAATTTTACTAGACTTAATGCTGCCAGGCATGGATGGGTTTGAAATCTGTAAAAAGATACGGGATACAATTGACATTCCTATTCTGATGGTAACGGCCAGGATAGAGGACATTGACAAAATAAGGGGGCTTGGGCTTGGAGCCAACGACTACATTACCAAACCATTCTTTATGCCGGAACTTATAGCCAGAATAAACACAAACCTTGCCCAATATGAGCGCGTAAAGGCAAGTTCATTTGCGTCATCCGAGGACAAGGAGCTGCATATTGGCAGTATACGCTTAAATCCCCAAGCTCGCCGAGCATATGTGAATGGAGCGGAAATTGAGCTGAAAACGAGGGAGTTCGATTTGCTGTGCTTCTTTATGACAAACCCGGAGATCGTATTCAGCAAGGATACGCTGTACGAGCGGATTTGGGGAATGGATGCTTTAGGAGACTTAAATACGGTTGCGGTACACATCAATCGTCTGAGGGAAAAAATTGAAAAAGACCCCGGAAACCCTGTTCATATCCAAACGGTTTGGGGGGCCGGGTATCGCTTCAAAGTTTGATTCATGCCTATATAGATTTACATAACAAAACTTAGTTGCGTATTTACTATAGTGCATGATATAATTTAAGGAAGTATATTAATGGTGAAATGTTTATCGAAACAAAAAACCTTTAAAAATAAATTCAGGAAAGAGGTATAACAATGAAATCAGCAACCGCCATAAGTTACGAGCTGGACAATATTGCAGTCGCAACAAAGGAGCTAACAACCCAAATTAAAGACAAACTTGCCTTAGGAAAGAACGCTGTCGCTATCCTGCACGGACAGCCGGAGATGGAGATCGGTAATCTTTCGGCTGCCGTCGGCCGTGAGCTTGGCTGCCAGGTAATTGGAGGAACCACTGCAGCGGGAGCCTCACTGACAAACGATGGGTACCATGAACTTGCCGTAGTGCTGCATGTTCTTTCAGGAGACGATTGTTTATTCTCCGCCGCTATCAGCGGCTCGCTGGCAAGCAGCCCGGAAAAAGAAATAGAGGACACATATCAAAAAGCGTATCGAAGCCTTAAAGAACAGGATGTCAATGCCGAACCCAAAATGGTTATCTGCGTAGCTTCGATTGTTCAAAGCATTGATTCCGACAGCATTTTGGCAAAAGTTTCGGATTTGTGTGGAAGCTTGCCTGTTTTTGGCTTTAACGCCGCCGACGATTTTGAGTTTTGCAAACAGCAGGTTTATCTTGACGGTGAAGCCGGTGGCGATAGACTGGCTGTCCTGTTGCTGTCAGGCAATGTACGCCCCATATTCCAGACGGTAAACCTTGCGGGAAAGCAGGCCATTGAAAAAAGGCTTGTTACGAAAGCGCACGACAATATCATCTGTGAGATAGAGGGAAAACCTGCGTATGATTATATTAAGTCATTTCCTTTTATTGACGATCAAACGAAGACTTTATTCAACTATCAGTTTTTCGTTGAGATGCAAAATGACGCGTTTAATGACGGTATCCCGGTATCCCGCGCATTGAATACCTATGACAAGGAAACAGGAGAAGTCACATGCTTTGCGAATGTCCCGGAAAATTCTTATATCGGACTGCTTTATTGTGACGGAAATGATGTGGCGACCACAAGCGAAATGGGTATAAAAGAATTCATGGATAAGTTAAATACGGCAGGCGGTGATTACGAATACTCAACCGTTCTTATCGCCACATGCAGCCTGCGTAATATGTTCCTGGCAGACATGAAGGGAACAGAAGGTAATCTTGTCAAGGAGCTGTTCCCGCAAAGTCTAGTCGTGTCCGGGCTGTATGCGTTTGGAGAAATAGCGCCGACCAGCGTTTGCAATGATAAGGCAGTCAACCGATTCCACAACGCGACATTTACTTTGTGCGCGTTTTAAAGCAAATAATTATTTTATGAAGGGAGGGTCTCCATATAGACGGTCAAATGAAAGAAACGCAGGATAATCAGGAAATATCCTCCTTGCAAGGTGAATTGAACGCACTGAAGCGTAAGCACTCAAGGCTTCAAAAAGAGTATGAAAATGTGACGCATCTGTATAAGCAGGCGGCGGCATTGCGGGATTTCAATGAAAGAGAAAAAGAAACCCAAATGCGCTATAACCAGATGCTCCGTGATAACAGCCCCGACGACATATTTTTACTGGACACAAAGTTAAATGTCCTGTTATACACGTCATCAGTGAAAATAAAATTTGGCCGAGATATAACGGGCGAACCGATTTTGCCTGTTATAAAAGAGATGTTCGGGGGTGATTTTACCCGTGAGGTGGAGTCGGCGCTTCATAAGCTGCTGCTTAATTATGAAGAATCCTCCGCTGACGCAAATGCCCATGAGCTTCATCTTGAAACGGACAGCGAAAAGAAAGCATTCTATTCGGTTAAAATTTCGCCTGCTCTTGACAGCAACGGCGCGTTCACCGGAATTGTCGTACTTGCGCACGACAACACCGAGATGCACGATGCCAACGTACGAGCGGAAGCGGCTACACAAGCCAAAAGTAATTTCTTAGCAAACATGAGTCATGAGATACGCACGCCGTTGAACGCCATTACCGGTATGACCAGCATTGGTAAATCTGCCGCGGATATGGAACGCAAAGATTATTGTTTTGGAAAAATTGAGGATGCGTCAAATCATTTGCTTGGTGTTATTAACGATGTTTTGGACATGTCTAAAATAGAATCGGGCAAGTTTGAACTTTCTCTAACAGAGTTTAGTTTTGAGAAGATGCTCCAAAGGGTTGTAAATGTCACAACCTTCCGTGTGGACGAAAAGCGTCAAACGTTTACGGTATTCATTGATAAGGAAATACCTAAATTCATAATCGGCGACGATCAGCGATTAGCGCAGGTCATTACGAACCTGCTCTCAAACGCGGTAAAATTTACCCCTGACGGCGGCTCAGTCGGTATAAACGCTAAATTTCTGAGCGAAGAAAACGGTATTTGTACAATACAAGTTAATGTGTCCGATACCGGAATTGGAGTAAGCCCGGAGCAACAGGCCCGATTATTCACCTCTTTTCAACAGGCCGAGAGCAGTACGGCGCGCAAATTTGGCGGGACAGGGCTTGGTCTTGCTATTTCCAAAAGCGTCGTTGAAATGATGGACGGCCATATATGGATAGAGTCTGAGCTTGGCAAAGGGGCAACCTTTACTTTTACGGTTAAAGTTAAACGAGCGGAAAAAAGAGGAGAATTTATTCCTGATTGGAGTAACGTCCGCATCCTTGCCGTGGACGACGACTCGACCATATTGACATTTTTTAAAGAAACCGTAGAGATATACGATGCTTCTTGTGATACGGCAACCTGTGGTGTGGACGCTCTCCGGCTTAGGGAGCAAAACGGCGCCTATAGTATATATTTTATTGATTACAAAATGCCGGATATCAATGGTTTAGAGTTAACAAAATCCTTAAAAGAAAAAGATACGGATAAAACGTACGTGGTTATGATTTCTGGAGCCGAGAGGCGGGAATTTGAGGAAGGCGCAAAAGCAGCGGGTATTGATAAAATTTTAATCAAGCCTATTTTTCCTTCCGACATTGTGGACTTAATGAACAATTTCCTTGGCCTAGATCAGCAAAGGATTGAAGAAATTCAGGAAGACGACATTGACCAGTTCGAGGGATGCCGAATCCTTCTCGCAGAGGATGTTGAGGTTAACCGTGAAATCGTATTGACGCTTTTAGACCCTATCATGATAGACTGTGCGGAAAATGGTATGGAAGCTGTCCGCATGTTCAGCGAAGCGCCTGAGCTCTATGATATGATCTTCATGGATGTGCATATGCCTGAAATGGATGGGCTTGAAGCAACCCGGTACATACGAGCGCTTGACAGGGACATTCCCATAATCGCCATGACCGCCAATGTGTTCCGCGAAGATGTTGAAAAGTACCTTGAGGCCGGTATGAACGGGCATGTTGGAAAGCCGTTCGATTTTGATGAGGTTGTAAAAATGTTGCACATGTATCTTGGACGAAGACAAAATAAATAGAAATAGAAATAGAGTTCTTAATTCAGCCTGTTTTGGTTGCGCAGGTTGAATTTATATCTTCATTTGGATAAATTCTCTATAGCATAAACGCTTAGTAATCAAAAATCTCGTTTCGCTCGAGGGCGCGCTTCATGGAAATAAATTTCATGTTAAACCAGACCCTGTGTTTTACGACATTTACCACAAAAGGTTTTTTGATATAATCAACAGCTCCAAGTTCGTACCCTCGCTCTTCGTCTGCTTCGGAATCGCTTCCAGTTATAAGAGCAACAGGTATATGTTTTGTTATTCCGTCGGATTTCAGAACTCTCAATGTGTCAAAACCGGACATTCCCGGCATTACTACGTCTAAAAGAATAAAATCAGGCATATTTGTTTTGGCTATTTCCAGACCCTGCTCACCGCTTTTGGCAAATGAAACGTTATAGTCTTGTTTGAGCATATCGCTTAGGGTGCGCAGTATTATTGGGGTATCATCAATGATTAGGATGCTTTGCTTTTCCGACACTGCGTTATACCTCCAGTATTTGTCTCAGTTCGTTTAGACTCTCAAGCGCAAGATCGAAATCAAAGTTTTCAATTTGACTGATGAGGCTCTCTGATTGCGGAATAGAGGAAAGACCGTCCAGCATATCCATTGCTTCAACGTTATTTGCGGCAAGGAGATCAACCAATTTGTCAAAAAGCTCCTTAGCTGCATCTTTGTCCACCTCATCGGCAGGAATTGCGGCTACGGACGGCGTTTCATCCTTAAATTGCTCCGCAATCCTTGCGAGTACATCTTCTACCTCATTGTTCAGGTCGTCGAACAATTCTGTGGGTACATCGCCTTTGTAAAAAGCCGCTTCAACTTTTCCTGAAATAAGCACAAGCTTGGTTTCACCAATAAGGCCGGCCAGACCTTTCAAAGTATGCGCCAGGCGGTGGGCGGTTTTAAAATCGTTTGCCTCAAAGGCGCTCATTATTTCGGGCATGATATTTTTTTGGCTGCGCGCAAAGTCCTTGTATACTCTTTCGTATATGCCGGAACTTTTCAAATAGTCGCTGAAATCATCATAATCTGCCTCGGTTTGAGACTTAATGTCTGCCGTTGCTGCATTCTCCGCCTTTTCCGCCACTCTCCGCCGCGCCTCTTCAATTACATCCGGCGGCTGTTTGTCACGTACCAACTTGTTAAGCACAAGATTAATTTGACGAAGATCAATGGGCTTGGAAATAAAATCGTCAAATCCATTTCCAAGAAATACATTTGACTGTCCGGCCAATGCGTTAGCGGTCAAAGCGACAATGGGCTCAGTGTAGCCCATTTCACGCAGGCGCTTTGTTGTTTCTATACCATCCATTTGAGGCATCATGTGGTCCATAAACACAATGTCGTATACTTTGCCTTTTTTGATTTTGTCAATTGCGGCAAAGCCACTGTCCGCCGAGTCGATTTGCAGTTCATATGGGGCCAGGAGTCCCTTGGCAACATATATATTTGTTTCTACGTCATCAACAACCAGGACTTTTCCATAAGGCATCGGCTCTCGGGTAATTTGAACTCTCTTCATTTGTGTTCGGTTGCTCGCGCGGAATTTTCTGAGATTGTCGGCTGTTTCTTTCCTAAGCGGCTTTTCACCGGATTTGCCCTGGGGCAGATGAACGGTGAAAGTAGAACCAACGCCCGGTTCGCTTTCTACAAAAATTTTTCCGTCCATCATACGTATCAGATTGTTGGCGATAGTCATGCCAAGCCCCGTACCTTCGGTAGAACGGTTGGCCATCAGATTGAATTGAGAATACTCTTCAAAAAGTTTGTCCACTTGCTCCTTTGACATACCTTGTCCTGTGTCGCTTATCGCAACAACAAGCACGACTCTTTCGGGGTTTTCAATATCCGTTTCGGCGTGGACGGACATCTTAACAATACCCTTGTCGGTATATTTAAACGCGTTAGAGAGTATATTGTTTAGAATCTGTTTGATGCGAAGCTCATCGCCGAACATATATTCGGGCATATCTTCGTCTGCAAAAATTTCAAACTCAATCTCCTTGCTTCCAATGCGCATTATATTAAGCTGCGCCGTGTCGCTGATTAAGCTTGCAATCTCGTATCTGTCCGGCAGAAGCTCCATCTTGCCCGCCTCTATTTTTGACAAATCCAAAATATCATTGATGATACCAAGAAGCATGTCGCCTGATATGTAAATTTTTTCAAGAGCTTCTTTCATATCATTGTCAAGGTTTGATTTCTGGAGTTGAATTTCAGTAACACCCAATATAGCGTTCATGGGAGTACGTATTTCATGACTCATATTGGCAAGGAATTTGCTCTTTGCCTGACTGTTTTCCTCCGCAACAAGGGCTTTCGCTCTTTCCTCGAGCATATTGCCGGTTGTAATACGCAATTTCTCTTCCGCCGTGCGTATTTCCTCCAAGCTTTCGGCAAGTGTATTCTTTACATAGTAAACGCAATTGTCACGATGGTTTATACCGTGCGCAATTGCCTCAGCCATTTGGCGACAGGTTTTGTAGCCGCAAGCGGAGCAATCCACATGCCTGTCGTCGTCAGTCAGTTTCATCAAATGTTCATCGAATATATCTTCAATTTCCGCTTCGGTTATAACTCGGGTATTGACAGCGCTGTCATTGTCGTATTCACACATGAAGTCTGCCTGTTTATTAGTATTGGCGTATAAAACTTTAAGAAATTCATAAACTCTCCGTTCACCCTCGACTTGTATGATAGAGGCTTCGGAGCCAAGATAATACTCGATATTCGCCCTAAGGCCCCCAGGATTTGGGAACAGCGACCCCATGCCGGGTATAAGTTCAGCCTCGACGCAGGGGTAATCACTTAGGTTCACCCCTTGTTTCTTAATGTGTTCCATAAGGTTTTTAAAAGTGACATTATGCCGGATAAGGCCAAGACCTCTTTTAGACTCAATTTCAACCTTTTTAGCTATACAGGGGCTAAGAAAGGCAAGGTCTTCCTGAATACCTTTATAACGATTAAGATAAATTGCGGTACACATAACGGGGCTTTGGACAGGGATAAGGCTTGGCAAAAGTTCAGGCATATGTTTTTCGATGTGGCTGACGACTGCGGGGCAGGGCTGGGCCACAAGACCTGCGGTATTATTGTCGGCTATATAGTTGAGATAGTCCCAAATAGTGATATCGGCACCAAAACCGACAGAATAAAAGTCTATTATCCCAAGGCTTTTAAGATAGCCCAAAACTTGCTTGTACTCATTGGGATATATGAGATAAAAAGCCGGCGCAATAAGAACAGAAAATTTCTTTCCCCGTTTCAAATCTAAAAGAAACTCATCGCAATCGTCTATGTACTGCCTTACATCATGAACACAGGTGTCAATACATGTCCCGCACAGTATACATTCTTTTTCGTCCACGCACACTTTGTAATTGTTATCGCTATCCAAAACATATACGTTAGATTTCAATATCGGGCACTCGTGGATACATTTGTTGTAGTCGATGCATCCCTTGATATCTGTGTATATCAAGCCTTTATTGTAATCTTCCAGCCTTAACACCGCGACCCCGCTCCCATTCATAATATACTTATTAAAAAATTACGGAATTATCCCTTGACATAGTGTAATTGCTGTGTTATACTTTCAGTGTGGTAATATATAACAAAACCAAATTTAGCAGACAACGCCGAGCCAAGCCCCAAACCAGGGAAGGTGTAGAGACT
>Ga0131853_10009370_pt1 | contig 17915 bp, 21 predicted proteins | sample TergutLab28metaG_FD_92764 | JGI IMG/M metagenome (GOLD analysis project Ga0131853, IMG submission 92764) | Labiotermes labralis P1 segment gut microbial communities from Petit-Saut dam, French Guiana - Lab288 P1 (version 2) (version 2) | ecosystem: Host-associated > Arthropoda: Insects >... | reverse complement strand
ATTTTTGTATTTGGCATACTTGAATTATACCAAAAAATCGGGTCCTAGTCTTCTACTAGTTCCCGTTTTTTTGTTCTTTTTTGACTATCTTTCACGAGACAGCCCCTTCATAATTCTATCCTCTGCAAATGCTTATTATCTACGATTATGCAACTTCATTTAATATCGCTTTGTGTTCTTCTTCCATAATTTTCAACACGCTTGCCCAGTCGCTAGCGGACAAGTCCTCAAACACAAAATTGCACATACAGCATTTATTGTATGTAACATCATCTACGCTAAAAGCGTTAACACGTCCGCAATCATCATTGCACCCCGAACAAATCCCGCCATGTTTTTTAATGATATTTTTAACCTTGTCAGAACATGTATGAACGAACTCGATATAAGTGTGAATGTTATGCAAACGCAACTGAACAAGCCACTCATGCGAATCGGTAGCCCATAGTGTACACAAGAGTTTTTTTGGTTTTTTTGTTGTAAACTTGCACTTCCATGTTTTATCTTTAGGGTAGTGCTTGACATTAACCGAGCAGTTAAGTCGCATGCTTAAATCAACAAACTGTTTTGCTAAGTCATGTTGTTCGGTTGACAGGTTTGTAAGTGCTTCTAACGGGGTCGTTTTAACTTGTTTCATAATGTCCCTCTTTCATACCTAATATAAATTTTGTTCAGTTATTCATCTTCTCTTATTTCTTCTGCAAAATTATAAACCGCCCCTTTCATAAAGTTCTTTTTCACTTTCAATTGATTTTATTTATTTTACCTTTTTTTCATGCGCAAGTCAACAGCTGCCACCCTAAAACCCTTACTACAAAGGGCTTTAAGTAGCTCTTTTTGCATGCCCACAAATTCATCAGCATCATTTATCTTGCAAATACCATCTAAATAGATGTTTTTCTGTTGACTTTCTGATTTTACTATGCTATAATAAGTCAAAAAGACATCCAAATGGATGTTAAATAGGAGGAAATTAATGATGAAGTCAGAAAAAGTAACGATTAATTTAAGTACGGTAGAATTGGCACAAATTGATTTTTTAGTAGAAAAAGGATTATATGCGAGTCGATCAGATTTTATTCGATTGGCAACACGTAAGCAAACAGAATCGCATCAAAGGGAAATTGAAGATCATATTACACCATCTGTTTTAGGACTTGGATCATTGCGAGTAGATGGTGGTGAAGAGGTTGAAAATATCTGGGGATTAGGGGTGATCGTGATCAATCAATATGAGATTGAACGATTGGCTTTAGCAAAAAGAAAATTAGATATCCGCACCATTGGTCTTTTAAAAATTGCTAAAGATGTCAACCCAGAGCAATTCAGGCAAGTCCTTAGGCAAGTCAAAATATCTGGAAAAGTTAAGGCTGAACCTGAGATTAAGGCAATCATCGAGGAATTTAATCAAGAATCATAGATTTAATAGCTTATTTCAAAATTTAGTGGACAAAATAGACAAATAAAAAGCTGATGAATTGCCTAATAGGCATTGATGTGATTCGTGAAATCTGAACCAAAAAGGTTCAAGAAATCGAGGGTCACATCATCTCATCAGCTTTTAAAATTGAGAATTATTTACTGCCCTAATGTAACGATCCTCAGATTAGCTACAGGTGAACATGCTGCAAGCTTCACGTCACATTCTGAGGTATTAATTAGTCTAATGGTTGTCGGGATTTGATTGACTTGAACAAGTGCCTTGCCATTTAATTGCCCCTTTGCGGTTGGAAGTGTCGCGGTAGCTTCGATTTGTCCATTTACTTCTAAAGAAAAGGAAACAGGCGCTTCGTCACTATTTTCTACTGAGACGTCCCAATCAACTAAATAAGTACCGAATTCATGAATTTCGATCACACCATCACACTCATGACAACACATCAAGCAACTGTTTCTCGCTAAAATCTCATCGAACACAATAGGGCAGCCTGCTGGTAAGGTTTGTTCATCTCCATTTGTTAACTGCAAGCTCATGCCTTCAATTCGACATTGACAACATCTTCTCCTCCTTCTCGGTCTTACTCGAACTGGCTCATACCAGCAAACGCATCGTCTTCTTATGATGACACCATTACAATTTTCATTATTTCTTAAACATCCACACATGACATCTATCACCCATTTTCTCATTTTACTGTTATCTTATGCCTAAGCCTAATTGTAGGTGATGAAATAATTTTTTTTGTTTGGCAAGATGGCTTTTTTTGTTGCGGTTTGCTATAATTGTAGTCATGACAAAGAAAATAAAATTTTTGATGATGCAGATGTAGATGGTGAATAAGATGGAGAAAGTTATAGCAATCGTAGGACCAACTGCTGTTGGGAAAACAAAGTTAAGTATTGAACTTGCTAAAAAGTTAAATGGTGAGATCATTAGTGGTGATGCCATGCAAATTTATCGCGGCATGGATATCGGAACAGCAAAAGTTACAACTGAGGAAATGGAAAGTGTTCCCCATCATTTGTTAGATGAAAAAAGTCCAGCTGAACGTTACTCAGTAGCTGAATTTCAAAAGACGGTGCGGGCGAAAATAAATGAAATTAGCGCGCGAGGGAAGTTACCAATCATTGTTGGTGGAACTGGTCTTTATGTTAAAGCCGTTTTATACGATTATGAATTTTCTGAGGAAGAAAGATCGAATGAAGAGCAGTATAAAGGATTGACGAATGAAGAAGTCCACAAGAAGTTGGCAAGTATTGACCCTGTCTCGGCAAAGGAATTGCATCCGAATAATCGTCGTCGGGTTGTGCGTGCATTAAATATTTATGATGAAACAAAGACGACTAAATCGGAAGCACTCAAAAAGCAAGAAAAGAAATTGATGTATAATGTTACGATAATAGGTCTGACAGATGAACGACCTGTGCTTTATGAGCGGATTAATGCGCGGGTGGATGAGATGATCGCTGATGGGTTGATCAGAGAGGTTGAGGCGTTATATGAAGCAGGAATTTTAAGAGAATCTCAAGCGATTCAAGCGATCGGTTATAAAGAAATTTATGATTATTTAGACGGCAAGGTTGATTTGGAAACAACCATTGAACTGGTGAAGCGAAATTCGCGTCGACTTGCAAAACGCCAGTATACTTGGTTTAGAAATCAAATGGATGTCACTTGGTTTGAGGTTGATGTGGCAAATTTTTCGAAAACGGTGAGTGAAGTAGCAGCTTTTTTAGGAGAGGTTAAAAATGACAACGACAATAAATAACTTAAAAGATCAAATCGTACAACTTGAGCGAGAAAAATGGCAAGACTATCCATTAGCATCCCATTATATTTCCGAGCATTATTACGATGTGAGTATTGCACAGGAAAGCGAGGGATTTCAAGTCGCTTTTACAAAGAAGCCTTTTCCGGTTCCATATAAGAAAATGCCAGATGATCACGACAAATTGTTTCAGCCATGGTGGGATGATGTCAAAGCATGGGGCATTATTCACGAGGGGCAATTAATCGCTGCAATTGAAACGTCGATAGAAGGATATAGCAATCGACTTCGAGTGACAGAGCTGTGGGTTGATGATGCTTATCGGCGCCAAGGAATCGCTTATGCATTAATGGATAAAGCAGTCCAGCGTGCAAGAAATGAGCAAAGACGTGCTGTTATTTTGGAAACACAATCGTGTAATGAAGGTGCGATTTCATTTTATCTTAAGTATGGCTTTTCCTTGATTGGATTTGATGCGTGTGCGTATGAGAATAATGACATCAAGCGGAAGGAAGTTCGAATGGAGATGGGGCTGTTTTTGGAGATTAGTGAGTGAAGGCGTTGAAGCATAATGAAAGGTGAAAAACAAAGAAGAATCCTCCACGTCGATATGGATGCTTTTTATGCAGCTGTGGAAACGCGAGATAATCCTGAATTAAAAGGGAAGCCTGTTATTGTTGGGGCGTTACCTGGTGAGCGTGGGGTTGTTGCGACGTGTAATTACAAAGCGCGTGAGTTTGGTGTGCGTTCAGCGATGCCGATTTCGAAAGCGTATCAATTATGTCCGCATGGTGTGTATATGTATCCGAATGGGCATAAATACGTTGCTGCGAGTGAACAAATTCATCAGATCTGGGAAAGTTATACAGATATTATCGAATACATCTCGCTTGATGAAGGTTTTTTAGATATCACAGCTTCACAAAAACTGTTTGGTAATGCCCAAAATATCGTACGCGAGATTAAATCACGAACTTGGAAAGAGGTCGGTTTGACCTGTTCAATTGGGCTAGGCTATTCGATGTCAGCAGCCAAACTCGCAAGCGAAGAAAAAAAGCCAAATGGCTACTTTGAAATTCTAACACCTGCTGAAATGCGTGAACTCATCGCACCTCGTAGTGTTCGCGTTGTCTATACAGTAGGTCCAAAGACTGCCGAACGTTTGGAGCGAATTGGCGTCCGAACCGTTGCTGATCTGTTTACGCAAGCAGACAGAGTAAGCAATGTGCTTGGTAATCATGGTGCAGCTATCATTGATCTTGCGCGAGGGATTGATGATCGCGAGGTCGGAACGCAAACGCGCGGGCAATCTATCGGAACGGAGCAAACTTTCCAAACAGACATTACCGATACTGATTATTTAAAGCATATTTTGCGCCTTGATGCTCGAAAACTTAGCTACGATATTCAACAAAAAGGGCTTTATGCTAAAACAGTTACGCTAAAAATTACCTACCCAGGCATGCATTCGATTACGAGAGCCAAAAGTGACTTCCCAACGAATTTAGCATTAGATATTTACCAAAGGGTGGAGAAATTACTGGATCAACTGGAGAAAAAGCCCATTCGTCTCATTGGAATCAGCTTGTCAAATTTAACTAAACACAAAGAAGAAAAGCCACCAGAACGGGTTCAATTGTCTTTATTTGATGAAGTAACGCCTGAAAAAACGAAGCGCGATCAAGAAAAATTGCATGATGTTCTGATGAAATTACAACTAGAACATGGTCAAAATATTATTAAATCAGGAAGCGAATTGGCAGCAGAAAATCACGTTAAAAAGCAAGGCTTAAACAAAAAGAAGCAGCAAGTAGTTAGCAGCTATGGTAGGAGCAAAGATTAAATGAGCAAGTTATTTAGTCTAGCTCTTTTCCAAAAAGGAAATAGTCAGCTGAATCTAATTTGTAAGCTTTACATAACTGCAAGATTTCTCTAACACAGAGCGTTGTTCTTGTCCCACTTTCAATTTTGCGATAAGTTCCAAAATTAATCCCGCTTCGCTTGGCGATATCTTTTTGTGTGTAGCCATATTCATATCTTATTTTTATGATCCGTAGGCGGATATCTTCTAATGTATTCATGAAAATAGGATGTTCCGATTTCGCCAAATTCATCCTTGATATTTAAAACTTATTGTCAGAGTTTAAAACCCATCCAATTGGATGGGCATATTTTTATGTTTCTGGATGGTTAGAAATCGGCATGATAAGTATCCCATTTTCGTGTTCTTTCAATTCCACTTCTTTTGATGAGCCATCTTCATTAATCAGATTTTTTTCCCTAGCAAGGTTTAGACTAATGTTGATGGTATAACTTGATATGTAACCGCCACCATTCTTTTTAGCTATTAGTTTCACAATAAGACCTCCGTGTAGGGCGTACTATCTAGATAAGCTGAGTCCGGACATATGTCGATCTCATCACAGATATTATCGGGAACGGGATGCTTTAAAAACCATGTCGGAACACCATCAATTATTTTTACAGCACTGAATTCATTGTAGTCCTTTAATTGTTCAAATACACCATCAAGTTTATTCGACATATCATAGATTCTTTTCTCATCATTATCGAATTTAAGCAGCAACTTATAATCGTTTAAAACCGCTATTGCTTTTACCTCTCTCATCTTCTCCCTCCTACTCTAAGCCTGTCCATTATTTCAACGGGCTGATTTTGTAAAGTGGTTGTTTATTCTGTGCTAACTCCCAGTTTGCTGCGATTGCATCCTGATGGATTTCGATCCAGGCTACAACCAACTTGGTTTGTTTTTTAGGGAATGTTCCGTCTATCAGATTACCATCCAAATCGAAGATTGCTTTTTCATTTTGATACTTTGCGTGTATGTGTGGCGGATTGTGATCGTTGAAATACATACTGATTATAATTCCGTAGAACATTGATATTGTTGGCATCTCTATCTCTCCTTATTCATCAATCAAGTTTATCATGTGCGGTACGCATTTGTCAACAGTTTTAACAATTTATTTTCAAACCAAAAACATCTGCCAAGTGCATGAGCGTTGACTGAATCATTTTAAATGCGTCAAAACATGTTAAAAAGGTTTTAAATGACGTAGCATGTTCCAATTCTGAACATTATAATCTGAATTCCACACAAAATTTTATTTCTATGCTATAATCATCGTACAACAAGATGTCAAAAAGGTGGTTGATGATGTTCAAAAATCGGGCAGAAAGTGGAAAGAATAATGTTTCGGGTGAAAAAATTGCACAGCTAAGAAAAGATTTTAAAGAAAAAACTTCGCAGAAAAAGCTGGCTGAGATACTTCAACTGTCGGGTTTAGACGTTGATAAAAATACGATTCAGCGGATTGAATCTGGTGCGCGATTTGTGACAGATGTTGAGCTTAAAATGATTGCTGAGGCTTTGGATATTTCATATGAAGAATTGTTAGAATAATATGTAGTGCCTTTGAAATTGGCGTTACATATTTTTTTTTGCTTTTGAAAAAAGCGAAGGCTTGTTATATCTTGACTAGAACAGCTGCATATGCTATAATGTGTTATATAACTAGTATAACAAATGCGAGCAAAACGTACACTATAAATATGAGAAGGAGGTTAAAAGCAGATGATTATTGAACTTGAACCCTATAGTAATAAGCCGATCTATGAGCAATTGATTTTGGAAATTAAACGTGGCATTATCACAGGCGAGTTGCAAGCAGGAGAAGCTGTTCCTAGTGTACGAACGTTAGCATCAGATATCGGTATTAACATGCATACTGTGAATAAGGTTTATAAACATTTGCAGCAAGAGAAAGTGTTGGTCAAGCAAACGAGTGGCTTCGTTGTCAATCCGCAAGTTTTGAAACCGACACCAGATGTGTTAAGTCAACTTTCACAACATATTTATGAATTGGTGATTGAAAAGGAATTGTACGGTTTCTCAGAAGCAGAAATCTTACAAATGATGAGCGAAACAATCAAACAAATGAAGACTGGAAAGGGATAGGTGATTAAGATGCTGCAAACATTTTTACTGATGGCGCTGATTATTTTGATGACAGGTTTTATTCTCGGTATGACGCCTTATGTCGTGCGCCGTAACATTCATTTTGGTGTGATGTTGCCAGATCAAGCGCATGAATTGTCGATTGCCAAAAAATGGAAAAAACAATTTCTAAGCTGGTCTATTGGCGCTACTTTGGGCTGTATATTGCCGTTATTCATTGGATTTTTTCTAAATTTGACTGCGGATGCCTTAAATCATTATCTTGCTGTTGTTGGAACGCTTGCTATTTTAGTCGTTATTGTTTGGCATGGCGTGATGTACCTTTATTTCCATCGACAGGTAAAGGTGTTTAAAGAGAGAGAATTTAGCCACGAAGAAGTTCAACATGATGCAAGGATTATGGTTTCGACTGAATTTCACACACAAAAAATGATTGTTTCAAACAGTTGGTTAATCCTCATAGGTGGCGCGATTGTTTTGGTGACAGCATTAGTACCACTGGTGATTTATGATCAAATTCCTGCTTATGTGCCTGTAAATTGGGATTTTGATGGTGTAGCAAGATTTGTTCCAAAGACGCGCATGGTTTTTCTGTTGTTGCCCGCGATTCAATTAGGTATGTTGTTCATTTTTCTGTTTGTTAACTATTCGTTTAAGGCAACTAAGCAACTGCTTAATCCTCGGCGTGCGAAATCGTCTGTTGCACAAAATCGTGCTTATCGTTATGCGATGTCGAAGTTTTTGATCATTACTGCGATTGGGTCGTTACTGTTGATGTCACTTACGCAATTTATGATCGCATTTGATGTTCATGAGCCAAGATGGGTGACTTGGATCAGCATTGGCTTTATGCTATGTATATTCGTTGGTATCGTCTATTTGATTTGGAAATATGGTCAAGGCGGCGAACGATATAAAAGGAAGCAGTCATCTGATGATGATAGTCAAGCTTATCGGATGTTAGATGATGATAAATTTTGGAAGTTAGGCGTGTTTTATTACAATCCAAATGATTCAGCTATTTTTGTTGAAAAGCGATTCGGTATTGGCATAACATTAAATTTTGCTCGCCCACAAGCTTGGTTGATGATGCTTGGTGTTTTAGTTTTTACTATCGCAACGATTATTATTTCATATGTGATGGTTGGTGCGCTATAAAGAATGGATGATGGATGGAGGTAAAATAGGATGAGTAATGTGATTCAAGTGAGTAATTTATCAAAAGAATTTGGCACACAGAAAGCTGTCAATAATGTTAGTTTTACGTTAGAAGAAGGAGAAATCTTTGGTTTTCTTGGTCCTAATGGCGCTGGGAAGACAACGACGATTAAGTTATTGAATGGGACAGTAACCCCGACTTATGGTGGAATCTCAATCTTTGGTGTTGACCCAACGGCTGAGCCGGAGAAGATTCACCAAGTTGCAGGTGTTTTAACAGAACATGCGCAGATGTATAACGATTTAACTGGTCTTGAAAATTTGATTTTTTATGGCGAAATTTTTGGACTTGAAAAAGCTAAAGGTGAAAAGCGGGCACTTGATTTACTTGCGCAATTAGATTTAATGGATGCGAAAGATAAGAAATTAAGTGATTATTCAACTGGGATGCGGCAGCGATTATCGCTTGCGAGAGCACTGATCCATAGCCCGAAATTGTTGTTTTTAGATGAACCAACTTCTGGGCTTGATCCCGAGAGTGCACAGACGGTTAACAATTTGATTAGCGATTTGGCGCGTGATCATCAGACGACAGTATTCTTATGTACGCATCAGCTTCGTTATGCAGAAGAGCTTTGTACGAGTTATGGGTTGATTGATAAAGGGGTTATGTTTGCGCATGGAAGGCTAGATGATTTGCGCGCTAAAGTGTTCTCTGGGTATCGGTTGACGATTAAATCAGATCATCCGCCTGTTGACATCAAGTATAAGATCAAAGCTGAGCAGGTTTTCGAGTTAGAAGTTGAAACAGAGATGGAGATTGCGACGATTGTTGCTGATATTGTGAGATCGGGAGGGAATGTGTTTCATGTGTCAACAGAGCAGCTATCGTTAGAAGAAATTTATTTTGCGTTAACGCGTGAGAAGCAACAGAAGTTGTAAATAACTAAAGTTATTGGAGGTTTTGAGAATGGTGAATAAAATGCAAGCTGCATTGATTAGGAAGGAATTAAAGGGGGTTGTTAAGGCGCGGAGTTTTTTCTTAGATTATTTGTTGCTGCCATTGATTTTTGCACTGATCATGCCAGTTGGCGCTGTTATCTTGGTGGTATTTATGGATACAGCAGCAGCGGATTTTGAGCAGATAATGGCAATGATGATGGTTTCTGTTACGCCTGGGGGAGAGGATTTGGCCATTATTCAGCTGTTGATTAATAGTTTTATGCCGACATTTTTCTTGATGATCCCACCGCTGATTGTGACCGCGATAGCAGCAGCAAGTTTTACTGGTGAGAAGGAACGACGGACACTTGAGACTTTATTGTATTCACCGATGAGTTTGCGCGAGATTTTTACTGCGAAAGTGATTGGGGCGCTATTGGTCGCAATGATCGTGACTGTGGTGTCATTTATCGTGATGGTTGCTGTTGTTATGATTCTCGTGTTGCTTTTATTAGGCGAGCTATTCATTCCAGATGTGGTCTGGTTAGTTGTTATCGGCTTGGTCGCGCCTGCTTTTTCATTCCTTGGCATTATTGTGCAAGTGAGAATATCAGCTAAGGCAAAGCGTTCAGAAGAAGCATATCAGCGCGGTGGCGTATTGGTATTACCGCTCGTGTTGATCATGATCGCTCAATTTTCTGGAATTGTACTAGTCAGCACTTGGATGTTTGCGGCATTAGGGGTTCTTTTGGCAGTCATTGCTTGGCTGTTGATGCGCGTTGCCTTTAGAAAGTTTACGTATGAAGAATTGTTAAAGGGATAGCTGAGGTGTCATCCCGATTGAAGAATGAGGAGTGTAGTAAATAATGGAGACAATTTTAAAGATTAGCAATTTGAACAAAACCTATGGCACACAGCAAGTGCTAAAAGAGATTAATATGGAGATCAAGAAAGGCTCAATTTACGGCTTTATCGGTCGTAATGGTGCTGGAAAATCGACTCTGATGCGTTGCATTTGTGGCTTGGCTAGTGTAGACAGTGGTGCGCTAGAGCTGTTTGGAACTGGTTTAACAGCGGATATTTGTGATGTGCGCAAGCGGATTGGAGTTGTGATCGAGCATCCAACGCTGCATAAAAGTTTGACCGCTTTTGATAATTTGGAAATTCAGCGTCGTTTTTTAAACAAAGTTGGCAAAGAGCGGATTCCAGTGGTGCTAGAGAAAGTTGGACTGGGGGATGTTGGTAAGAAAAAAATCAGTGCCTTTTCTTTAGGGATGAAGCAAAGACTGGCGCTGGCAATGGCGTTATTGAATGAGCCGGATTTCTTGATTTTGGATGAGCCGATTAATGGGTTGGATCCGATGGGGGTAGTTGAGATTCGAAATACGATTAAAGCATTGGCAGAAAGTGGTGTGACTATCATGATTTCAAGTCATATTTTAGCGGAGCTTCATCTGCTCGCGACAGATTTTGGGATCATTGAAAACGGGCGCTTGGTAAAGCAATTGACTGCTAGTGAGCTTGAAGCGGAATGTCAACACTATATCGAGATTAAAACGACAGATGATGCCAAGGCATGTGAGTTATTGACGGCACAGTTTGGCGGTGGCGTTAAACAAGAAAAAGAGCGATTAGTCATGACGGATGTTTCGATTCCGACGGAAGATATAATTTTAACGTTAAGTCAAGCTGGAATCGGCATAAAAGGGATCAATACTGTCGATCAAGATTTAGAATCATATTTTATGAATATTGTTTCAGAAGCAGGAGGTAAGCAGTATGTTTAATACCATCTCATCAGAATTTTATAAGTTAAGAAAAAGTACCGGATTTTGGATCATGATCTTCATTGCAGGCGTGCTAGCAATCTTTACGAGTCTTATGTTTGGATTATTACCAATTATCTTACCAAATGATGATTTTGCGGCAATGGGACTTCAGCCCGCAAGCGTTAGTGAAATCTTAAACAGCGCGATGTCTTCAAATATCTCGAACATCCTCTTTATTCTCGTTGGATTTACGATCGTTTTCATTAATAGTGATTTCTCGTCAGGTACGATCCGAAATCCACTCGCTATCGGCATCTCACGAGTGGAGTACTACTTTGGAAAATTGGTGACCGTTCTAGTTACTTGTGCCGCTTTTGTTATCGTTACAACGCTCGGAACAGCTTTACCTTACTTTTTGTTTGAGCCATGGGGCGATGCGTTTAGTTTCTTACCATTCCTCTCAGGTCTTGCGATCGGTTATTTGATTCTCGTCACACAGGCAACGCTCTTTATGGCGGTGGCATTAATCATGAGAAAGCTCGGTGCAACCTTAGGCATTGTGATTGGTTATCTCGTTTTAGACATGATTATCGGTGGGTTCGTGATGGTTGTTGCGATGACAGCGGAGGTGAATCCCGTTATTCGTGGCTTACTTAATATCTTTCCAACGCCAGCAGCTTTTTATATCGGGGAAGTGTCAGCAGGTGTTGCAGATGTGGGGAATGTGATTTTGCTGATTGCAGTATCGGTGGGTGTCATTGTTGTGATGAGTCTCTTTGCGATTAGAAGTTTGAGCAAGAAAGATGTCTAAAGTTGGGATATAAATAAAGCCTATCCGTTTGAAAATGGCCTCAAATGTATATTTTGTGTATTGCTTGTTTGATAGTTGCGTATTAAACGATAATTTAACGCATAAACTTTCAATTTTCGTCAAAAATAACCGTGTAATGAAAATTGAAAGGAAGGTTTAAGAAGATGAAAAAACAATTTTTCCTTACACTCGTTTTTGTTGCGGTATCAGTAGTCGGTTGTCGAAATACTGATATGGCTAATGAACGTGTAAGACATGTTTATGATCGACAATCCAAACAATCAGCATATAATTATGACTTTTATCCAACAAATAATTCGCGGGATGATGATAATTATAATGTAGCGGATGATAGTAGTGTAGATAGTCATTATGATTTTGTTGCAGGACTTGGCTTTAGAAATGTAGTAAATCCAAATGGCACTACTTACCATCAACGTTATCGATTAGATAAAACAAGCGCAGCAGATCCTGAAATTTTTCATGGATGGCGTCATGCTTGGGCTGAACCAAATGATTATCTGAATAAAGATATTGATGTTTATCGCTATACAGGTGATTATGATGGTAAGTCACGTCATATTCATATTATGAGTCATAATGGTCGCGTATTGGGTGGTTATCACTTTAATGAAGGCGAGACAGTTGAACATGCGAGAATAATTAAGCATAATGGTTATTTTTCGCGACTAGCTGATGATTTTAAAACAACGTGGAATGACTTGTTTAATCTGAGAGGTTAGTTGAATTGAGGAAAGATTTCATGAAGCAGTGTTGGAAACAGCATGTGCAGCGTGAAATCTTTTTTCTAGTTCTCATAAAATTTACACAAAATTGATGTTTGTTAACGAAATAAGTGGTATAATAGATTCAATGATTTGCAAGCTTGAATTCTGTATGCAAAAAAGTGGTATAAAATACGGCTTTGGGACTCATATGGATCTATAGGAGATGTTGAGCATGTTTAAAGGACTAACAAAAGAAGAGAAAAGTTGGATTTGGTTTGATTGGGCGAATGCTGCTTATACGATGACGGTTATGTCAACGATTATGAGTTTGTATTTTATTCTTTCGACTAATTTAGTCGGAATGGAAGGTTATCGTGCGACGGCTTACTGGGGCTTTGGAAATACGATTGCAACGGTGATCGCAGGGTTACTCGCACCTATTTTAGGAACATTATCGGGGTATCATGGCAGAAAGAAAGTACTATTTAACTTTTTTGCTTTCTTAGGTATTTTAGCAACAGCAGCATTGGCATTTGTTCCCGAACATTCGTGGTGGTTGCTTTTAACCGTTTTTGTCTTTTCATCTGTTGGTTTTTCGGGCGCCATTAAAGTTTACGATGCTTTTTTAGTTGATGTATCTGAGGATGAAAAAATGGATCGTGTGTCAACCACAGCGTTTGGTTGGGGTTATTTTGGTGGTGGACTTGCTTTCATTCTTTGTATCATTCCCGTTGTATTAGTAGAGCTAAGTATCATTAATTGGTCGCTTGTAACAACTTATCGTTTGGCCTTTATCGTCACAGCTATCTGGTGGCTAGGATTCAGTTTACCGATGTTTAAGAATGTCAAACAAAAATATGGAACAGAAGCAGAGCCGGGCTATGTTGTTCAAAGTTTTGTCACGATTGTTACAACCTTGCTTGAGATGGTTCGAGATCGTCGCATTCTGGCGTTTATCGTTGCCTTTTTCTTCTATAGTGATGGGGTCGGGTCAATTATTCGAATGGCTGTTGCTTTTGGTGCAGACATTGGAATTAATGCAATGACATTGCTACTCGTCTTACTAGTGGTTCAGTTTGTTGCATTCCCGTGTGCCATTTTATACGGAAAGATGGCGAAAAAATGGGGGGCTAAAGTGACGATTTATTTTGGAATTATGACGTATATTGTTATTTGTATGATTGCACTATTAATGAATCCACAACGTGATTTAGAATTTTTAACAAGGCTATTTTGGATTCTTGCCATTCTGGTTGGAACAGCACAAGGTGGTATTCAAGCACTCTCGCGTTCTTATTTTGGGAAGATCATTCCGAAAGAAAAGTCGAATGAATATTTTGGGATTTACAATGTATGTGGTCGCTTTGCGTCAATCATTGGAACGACGATGTTTGGTTGGGTTTCAATTCGCACAGGACAGCCACACTTTGGGATTGCAGTCATTGCAGTGTTGTTCATCTTAGCAGCGATTATCTTTAAATTTGCGCCAGATGACCGGACATTTAAAGTAGAGTAGAATGAGAATTGCACCTTCGGGTGTCTTTTTTCAGCACGCTCTTTAGAGCGATACAATCTTTAGCGTGAGAAAATTTTGAGAATGTGGTGTTAGTGATGGAAGAAATAAAAGCTTTTAAAGGTGCTTTAAAATACGAGTTGTTACATGAATGTAAGCAAACAGGTGCGCGTTATGGAAAAGTTCATACAAGACATGGCAGCTTTGAAACACCAGTGTTCATGCCAGTCGGAACGCTTGCGACAGTTAAAACTTTGTCACCAGAGGAATTGTTAACGATGCAGGCTGAGATTATTTTAGCAAATACTTACCATTTGTGGTTGCAGCCAGGTGCGGATATTGTGCGTGATGCTGGTGGGTTACATCAGTTTCAAAATTGGCATAAGCCGATTTTAACGGATTCTGGTGGCTTCCAAGTTTTTAGTTTAAGTAAAATGCGCGAGATTGAAGAAGAAGGGGTGAAGTTTCGGGATCATCGCAATGGCGCGCCACTTTTTATGTCGCCTGAGATTTCGATTGATGTTCAGAATAAGTTAGGTGCAGATATCATCATGTCGTTTGATGAGTGCCCCCCATATCCGGTAACGCGTGATTACATGAAGAAATCGGTTGATCGGACGCTAAGATGGGCTGAGCGTGGCTTGAAAGCACATGCGAAAAGTGAGACCCAAGCGTTGTTCGGGATTGTACAAGGGGGTGAGTTTGCTGATTTACGTGAGTATTCGGCAAAGAAGCTTGTTGAGATGGACTTTCCTGGTTATTCAATTGGTGGGGTTTCAGTTGGCGAAACGAAGGAGACGGCACGTAAGATGGTTGAGTATACAACGCCATTTCTTCCGAAAGATAAACCGCGTTACTTGATGGGGGTTGGTGCGGCTGATGATTTAATCGATGGGGTTATAAGAGGCATTGATATGTTCGATTGTGTGTTGCCAACGCGGGTCGCAAGGCATGGTGCTGCGATGACATCGATCGGACGGGTGATCGTTAAGAATAAGGTCTACGAGCGCGATTTTACGCCACTTGATGAGGCTTGTTCGTGTTACACATGTCAGAACTACACGAAAGCCTATATTCGCCACTTGTTAAAAGCAAATGAAACGTTTGGTCAGCGATTAGTTAGCTATCACAATCTTTATTTCCTCATCGATTTGATGAAGCAAATTCAAACTGCGATTAAAGCGGATCAGTTGCTTGATTTCAGAGAAGCGTTTATGCAAAAATATAACACCAATTATTCGGGGACAACAGCATTTTAATGAAGTAAAAGAGAGGTTGAAGATAATGAGCAATTATTTAATGGCATTGGATCAAGGAACGACGAGTTCGCGCGCCATTTTGTTTACTAAAAGTGGTGAGATTCATTCGATGGCGCAAAGGGAATTTCCCCAGATTTTTCCGCAAGCGGGGTGGGTTGAGCACGATCCAATGGAAATTTGGTCAAGTCAGTTATCGGTTGCTACAGAGGCGATGGCCAAAGTTGGGGCGACCTCGGCTGATATTGCAGTCATCGGCATTACGAATCAGCGAGAAACAACGCTCGTTTGGGATCGACACACAGGCAAGCCAATCTATCATGCCATCGTTTGGCAATGTCGACGAACATCTGATGTTTGTGAAGCGTTAAAAGAGGAAGGATTTGACGAATTGATCGCCGAAAAGACAGGTCTGCGAATAGATGCTTACTTCTCTGCGACAAAGGTGAAATGGATACTTGAACATGTCGAGGGTGTGAAAGAAGAGGCAGAAAAAGGAAATTTGTGCTTTGGAACAGTTGATACTTGGTTGCTATGGCAGCTAACGAGAGGGGCTGTCTTTGCGACGGATTATTCAAATGCAGCGCGTACGATGATGTTTAATATTCACACGTTGGAATGGGAGCAAGCTATTTTAGAGAAGTTTGGGATTCCAAAGTCGATGTTACCTGAGGTGTTGCCTTCGAGTCATCTTTTTGGTAAAAGTCATGCAAGTTTACTTGGCGGCGAAATTCCAATTGCTGGTATTGCCGGTGATCAACAAGCTGCGTTATTTGGGCAATGTTGCTTTGAGCCGGGGATGGTAAAGAACACTTATGGAACGGGTTGCTTTACATTGATGCATACAGGCGAATTGGCAGTCAAGTCTAAAAATGGTTTATTAACTACGATTGCATGGGGTGCAGGCGGGAAAGTCGAATATGCTTTAGAAGGTGCCGTTTTTATTGCGGGTGCTGCGGTGCAGTGGTTACGTGATGGACTCAGGTTGATTGATGATGCGCGTGAGACGGAGTATCATGCGAGTAAGGTTGATGATTCAGAAGGGGTTTATGTCGTGCCAGCTTTTGTTGGTTTAGGTGCCCCTTATTGGGATCAGTATGCGCGCGGGGTAATTGTTGGTTTGACGCGCGGGGTTACACAGGAGCATTTAGTACGGGCGACGCTCGAGTCAATTGCTTACCAAAGTCATGATGTGATTTGCGCCATGTTGCGCGATACCCAGATCGAGTTAAAAGAAATTCATGCTGATGGTGGGGCTTCAAATAATGATTTTGTGATGCAATTTCAAGCTGATCTTGCAAATGTTGATGTGTTGAGGCCAGATATGACTGAAAGCACAGCGCTTGGAGCCGTTTTTTTAGCGGGACTTGCAGTTGGGATTTATGAAGACAAGGCAGATATTGCCGATCAGATAAAGCTAACGAAAAGATTTGAACCAAAGATGGATGCGAAGAAAAGGCTGCAATTGATAGCGGGATGGGATGACGCGGTTAAGCGCTCGTTTGGGATTGCGAAATAGTTAGTGATGCTTGTGGATGCGTGTAAATGGTGTAGTAAAGGTGGTAGTTTAACGTGAATTGTAGAAAGTGTGGCTGTCTAATTTTAGAGACTGATGAACGTTGTCCAATGTGTGATGCAAAGCAGCGTGGGCGATCGCCTCAGAAAAGAGAGCGAGTTTCTAAGAATGGTGAATCTAGTAACAGGAAAGGCATTGCGGGTGTTTTGGGGGTTATTGTTGTCGTTGCAGTTGCTTTTTTGTTAGTTAGACAGATTACTTTTGAGTCTAGTCCATTTGGAAGCAATACGATTGTTGAAAGTGATGGTACGGTAAGAAATACGCGGTTTCCAGTAGAATCTGCACCCATGTTGTGGGATTTTAATTCGAATGATTTGGCGATGATCAATCAAATGAATCGGAATAAAGTACTCGGTCAAGCCCTCCGTGTTTTTGTGGCTGAGGATGCCGTTTATATGATGACATCTTGGGGGGATATTATTAGGACAACTGATTATTTTGAAAGTTATGAATTGCTGTTAGAACCTGGTCTTGATACGATCATGTTTTCATTTCATGTGATTAATGGTGATGTCTACTATACAACAAGTTTCTCTGATGGTAGATATACGCCAAATCATGTTTTGTATCGCTATAATTTTGAAGCGACTCATGATCCAGATGATCTTGATTACCTTATGGGTCTTGGTGTTAGCAATTCGACCCGAATTGTTGAAAGTGTTTTTTCAGAAGTGATTATTAATAACCTTGTTTTCTATAAGACAGAGATGCTCGAATCAAATCTTTATCTTTTTGATATGGAAACAGGTGAGAATCATGTTTTGATTGACAGACTTGTTCGTTATTTTCTCGTTGATTATGAAAATGGCCAGCTTTTTTTCGTTGATGATGAGCGTCACTTATATCGAGCTAATTTGGATGGAACAAATCAAGAACGACTTTTTGAGGGTGTTGTGAGTTTTGCTTTTAATGGTGAGCTGTTAGCAGTTGTCACATTATGGGCTGATTTATATGTATTAAATGTTGAGACAAAT
>Ga0131853_10009369_pt1 | contig 17915 bp, 11 predicted proteins | sample TergutLab28metaG_FD_92764 | JGI IMG/M metagenome (GOLD analysis project Ga0131853, IMG submission 92764) | Labiotermes labralis P1 segment gut microbial communities from Petit-Saut dam, French Guiana - Lab288 P1 (version 2) (version 2) | ecosystem: Host-associated > Arthropoda: Insects >... | reverse complement strand
GTGGGCTGTTTGCATTGCGCCTTCTGCTGTTTGTACGAGTGAGATGCCGTCTTGCGAGTTTTTCGAAGCCATGTTCAAGCCGCGGATTTGTGTACGCATTTTTTCGGAGATTGCGAGGCCTGCTGCATCGTCGCCTGCTCTGTTTACTCTGAAGCCTGAGCTGAGTTTTTCTACGTTTTTGCCGATTGAGTTGTTGTTGATTCCGTACTGTCTGTGGCTGTTGATGGCTGTAATGTTGTTGTTGATACGCATGATGTTCGCTTCCTTTCTTTGTGTCCGGGAGAGTCCTTCCTCCTCGGTGTTTGTTTACTTCTTCTTTTTTGTTTGGTTTGTTTTTGTGTTTTTTGGTTCTGATTACGTTATCGGAGCATTTTAGAATAACTTTAGCGTTTTTTAATTTTTTTTAACGCCAAGTTGTCTCGAGCCTTCGCCCGAAACTTAAAAAACGTTGATACGCCTGAACTTTTTTGAATTTTATTTTTTGAAAATATTTTTTGTTTTTCGAGTATTTTTCTGCTAAAGTGTATCTTTTATCACCGTATCTCGATAACACAGGCATCCGGCGAGGTTACTTTGCATTTTTACACAATACCCGTCATACATATTATCGTTACATTTCATTAATACTTTAGCTTTATTTTAAAATTAACAGCCCGGGTCTTTTCGATCCGGGCTGTTCGCACGCACTTAAAACTTGTTTTCGCTGCCAACGCGGCAGAACTTCGGGTTCTCGTTCCGACTATCCGCCGACGTTGTTTGTCGGCGTTAACTAGCCTAAGAGCTGTAAAACTCCTTGCGGTAGGGCATTTGCCTGTGCAAGCATCGCTGTGGAGGCTTGGAAGAGGATGTTGTTTTTCGTAAACTCCGTCATCATCTTCGCCATGTCTACGTCTCTTATGCGACTTTCGGCTGCTTGCAGGTTCTCGGCTGAGTTGTCGAGGTTTTGGATTTTGTACTCAAGGCGGTTCTGGACTGCACCAAGCTGTGCACGGTTTGTTGACAGGTCGTTGATGTAATTGGTCATTGCTGTGATTGTTGTTGCTGCTGTGCCTTCATACCTAATGTCTAATCCTGTCGATCCGAGTTGTCCGATGCTGAATGTGGTAGTGTCGATTTGGTTTGCACCGGTTTGGAGTGTGAACTCCGACTCAAATACTGTCATGTCATTGAACTTTACCGTGCTTGAGATTTGACTCAGTTCTTGATCCAATTGCTGAAACTCAAGGTCCAGGGCTTTACGGTCGATTTCCGTGTCGTTTGTGCCGTTTCTGGATTGTACTGCCAGCTCGCGCATTCTTTGCATTATATTGTGGGCGATTTGCATTGCACCTTCTGCTGTTTGCACGAGAGATATACCGTCTTGTGAGTTTTTCGATGCCATATTGAGACCGCGGATCTGTGTACGCATTTTTTCAGAGATTGCAAGTCCTGCTGCATCGTCCGCCGCGCGGTTTACTCTGTAGCCTGAGCTGAGTTTCTCGACATTTTTGCCGATGTTGCCATTGTTGATTCCGTACTGTCTGTGGCTGTTGATAGCCGTGATGTTGTTGTTAATACGCATGATTTTGATTCCTTTCTTTGTGCCCGGGAGTATCCTTACCCCTCGGTGTGTGTTGTTTATTTTTTTATTTCATAACCCTGCCGGGGCGTGCGTTCCCTTTAGGGGTAATGACAATATATTCCTTCCTGTCTAAATTTATCGCACCTTTTTAGGCTAACTTTAGCGGTATTTGGAGATTTGTTGAATATTCTCAATGTTCATGGTAGTATTGGGGTAATTAATTTTCTTGTGAGGTTTGAATGAAAATTTTTTTACCTGTCAGTCTGTGTTTGATAGTAAAAAACGAAGAGGCATTTCTTAATGTTGCGCTTAAAAGTGCCGGGGCTGTGTTAGGTTTGGATGATATTGTTGTTGTAGACACCGGTTCAACAGATAAAACAAAGGAAATTGCGCTAAATAACAGTGCACGTGTGTATGATTTTAGGTGGTGCAACGATTTCTCTGCAGCAAGAAATTTCGCTGCAAGCAACGCGCAAAACGACTGGGTTTTTTATATAGATGCGGATGAAGAATTATTACATGCGGATTTAGCCGATATTAAAAGCTTTTTGACTAATACTCATGCATTGGGTATGATAACGCTCACGGACATCACAACAAACAGACAATCATCCCTTGCACGGCTCTATAACCGAAAGTCCTATTCATTTAAAGGACGTATTCACGAGCAGCTACGTGCGATAGACGAGTGCGCGGACATAGTTACAGGTAACATAAAAATATCCATGCAACATCACGGGTATATACCCGAGTATAATAAGGTATCGGCAAAACTTGAACGGAATGAACTGCTGTTACTTGAAGAGTTAAAGAGTCAACCGGAGAATCCTTATCTGCTTTATCAAATGGGAAAATGCTATTTTTGCAATGAAAGAGATTTATCTAAAGCATGTGAGTATTTTGAAAAGGCTATAAAAGCGGGTGCGGATGTAAATGTCAACTACACTTATGACCTCATAGAGTGTTACGGATATGCGCTTATCAATACGGAGCAATATGATAAAGCACTTAACTTGAGAGACGAGTTTGCTGCATACTATATAAATAATGTACAATTCAGATTTCTTTCGGCACATATCTATCAAAACAACGGCATGTTTCAAGAAGCGGTTGAGTGTTATGAGAGCTGTATTGGTGCAGATGTGTTTGATTCAAACGGTATTACTTCTTTTCTTTCATACTACAACATAGGTGTTATATTGGAATGTGTGGGTATGATTGAAGATGCAATTGCGATGTACGCAACCTGTGGTGATTATGAACCGGCTTTAGATAGGTTAAAAGATCTTGAAAGGAATGATTTTTACAATGCGTGAACTTGAGAAAGTGTATGACCCTAAGTTGGTTGAAGACAGGATTTACAAGCTGTGGGAAGACAGCGGGTGTTTTACCGGTGTTATTGACCACGACAAGACGCCGTTTACTATTGTTATTCCACCGCCCAATGTCACGGGTCAACTGCATCTGGGGCATGCTTTCGACAATACTCTTCAGGATATTCTTATTCGTTTTAAGCGCATGCAAGGTTATGCCGCTCTCTGGGTGCCGGGGACAGACCATGCAGGTATCGCTACACAGGTTAAGGTTGAAGAAGAACTACGGCTTAATGAGGGGCTGACACGTTATGATTTGGGGCGCGAGAAATTTCTTGAGCGCGTTTGGGACTGGAAACATATGTACGGCAGCCGTATTGTGCAGCAGCTTAAAAAGCTTGGCAGCTCCTGTGACTGGAGCCGTGAGCGTTTTACCATGGATGAGGGGTGCTCAAAGGCTGTTCGTGAGGTTTTTGTCCTGCTTTATGAGAAGGGGCTTATATATAAAGGTAAGCGGATAATCAATTGGTGTCCGAGTTGTACAACAGCATTGTCAGATGCGGAGGTTGAGCACGAAGAGCGCGAGAGCTTATTATATCATCTTAAATACCCCGTTATGGGTTCTTCTGATTTCTTAGTAGTTGCAACGACTCGTCCGGAGACGATGCTCGGCGATACGGGCGTTGCCGTTAATCCTGATGATGATAGATACAAGCATTTGGTCGGCAAATCGGTTATGTTACCGCTTGTTAATCGCGAGATTCCTATAGTTGCAGATGAGTTTGTTGACATGGAGTTTGGCACAGGTTGTGTAAAAGTCACTCCATACCACGACCCAAATGATTTTGAGATAGGAACTCGACATAATCTTGAACAGGTGCTTGTGATTGATGAGGACGCAAAAATAATAAACAGCGGTAAATATAACGGGCTGGACAGATACGATGCCCGCCGTGAGGTGCTGAAGGATTTTGATGCCCTTGGATTGCTTGCGGGCACGGAAGAGCATAAGCTGAACATCGGTACTTGCCATCGTTGCAATACTGTTGTTGAGCCTGTCGCTTCCGAGCAGTGGTTCGTGAAAATGAAGCCGCTTGCAAAAGAAGCTATTGAGGTTGTGGATAATGGCACGATAAAGTTTGTTCCCGACCGGTTTTCTAAGATTTATACACACTGGATGGAGAATGTGCGTGACTGGTGCATATCTCGCCAGCTTTGGTGGGGTCATAGAATCCCTGCATGGTATTGCGATTGCGGTTTTATTACCGTCAGTCGAATTGATCCCGTTGCTTGTGAAAAGTGCGGGTCTGTCGATATCCGCCGCGATGAAGATGTGCTTGATACTTGGTTTTCGTCGGCTCTGTGGCCTTTTTCAACACTTGGCTGGCCTGAAAAGACAGCAGACCTGGAATTCTTCTATCCGACAGATGTGCTTGTGACCGGATATGATATTATCTTTTTCTGGGTAGCCCGGATGATTTTTTCCGGCATGGAGTTTACGAAGCTAGCTCCTTTTCATACTGTATTTATTCACGGGATGATTCGCGATGATCTAGGGCGAATAATGAGTAAATCACTGGGTAACGGCGTTGACCCTATGGATGTCATAGAAAAATATGGAGCTGATGCACTGCGCTTTAACATTGTAACAGGTAATTCACCGGGCAATGATATGAGATTTTACCCGGAGAAGTGCGAAGCAATGAGGAATTTTGCGAATAAGATTTGGAATGCAAGCCGCTTTGTTATAATGAACCTTGGGGACGGGGAGGATGCAGAAAGCAGAATGCAGAATGCGGAATTAGGGGACGAGGCGAATGCAGAAAGTAGAATGCAGAATGCAGAATTATGGGACGATGTAAACGGCAAATTAGAGCTTGAGGATAAGTGGGTTTTGTCCAAGCTTAATACACTTGCAGGTGAGGTTTGTGAGAATCTGGACAAGTATGAGCTTGGCGTTGCTGCCGCTAAAATCTATGATTTTATCTGGGATACGTTCTGCGACTGGTATATTGAACTGATGAAACCAAGACTGCAAGACACTCGACAACCTTCGGTACCCGGTTCAGCAAACGCTCAACATCCTTCGTCATTGCGAGCGCACGAAGCAATCCAGTCCTCTACTCCAGGTTCAGCAAACGCTCAACAAGTATTGCTTTACGTCTTAACCGAAACGCTCGCTTTGCTCCATCCTTTTATGCCGTTTATTACTGAAGAAATATATCAAACTCTGTTATCCAATAACTTTCAACTTTCAACTTTCAACTTTCAACTTGAGAAGCTTTCAACCTTCAACTCGGAATCCAGTGACGCGGCTTCACTTTTAATGACAAGGAAATATCCGGAATACCGGGAAGCACTGCATTTCCCTAAGGAAGAAGCTGATTTTGAATCAATTATGGCTGCTATACGTGCAGTCCGGTCACGGCGTTCCGAGATGAATGTACCGCCTTCCAGGAAGTCAAGTCTTACTATCGTCACTGATAAGATAAGTGTTTTTGAAGCAGGACGTGCTTATATCGCCCGGCTTGCTTATGCAGGAGAGCTGACAATATGCCAATCTGCTCCCGGAGATTTGAATAATCTTGTTACTGTTGTCACAAACGATGCAAGGTTGTATATGCCGCTTGCCGAGCTTGTTGACGTCGAGAAAGAGCGCGAGCGTACTGATAAAGAGATTGCAAAGGTTAAGGCTGATATTGAGCGTGTAGAGCAGAAATTGTCAAATGAGCACTTTACCTCAAAAGCTCCGGAAAATGTTGTGCAGGTGGAACGTGACAAACTTGAAAAGCTTCGTGATTTGCTGGCGAATCTAAGTGAAACTCAAAAGAATTTTTGATTGACAAAAGCGAGGTTTTTGTGTTAGTATCTGAATATAGTAGGTGCTACTGGTAAACGGTTAGCCCTGTGTTGGATTAAGAAATAACCGCATCACCGGACCGTGGGGCGGTTATTTCTTTTTACCACAAGCCTTAACAAGGCCGATAATACTAATGATAACAAGACAAAAAGTAAATAACTCTAAGTATGTGACCATCGCAGCCCTCCTTTCCGAGGGCAAAGAACACCCTCATTTTGAGGGCTAACCGCCTACCGTTAGTAGTAGCACCTTGACTAAGTGTAGCACAGACTTAATCTACAAATCAATACACGTTTGAGACTGTAATATGTCAATATTTTAACACTTTTCTTAACTCTTCCCTCATTTTGAGGACTTCCTCTCTGGCGGCGGTTTTGTAATCGCTGCCACCTTTCTTCCAGGCTGCGATAATTGCTCTTGAGGAGTTTACTATTGCTCCTTTCTTGTTGCTATCAAAGGATTTTGCAGCATCTGCGGCGGATCCACCTTGTGCACCGTAACCCGGCACTAAGAAGAATGTGTTCTTCAGGCGCTTGCGAAGAAACTCTGCCTCTTCCGGGTATGTAGCTCCAACCACAGCTCCGACACACGTGTAGCCGTATTTGTCGATTGTGTCCTTTGCTATTTCTTCCATCAGATCACCGACCGCACAGTACAGCGATACAAGACAGGGGGACGGCTCGGGACAGGGGGACGGTTCATCTGTCCTGTTGAGCCTCGCTTGCGAGGCTACAGGAAAAGATGGACCGTCCCCATATCCCATCAACCTATCCTGCAGCTCCCCGGCGGATGGGTTTGATGTTTTTACAAGCGCGAAAATCGCTTTGTCATATTTCACTGCGTTTTCAATAAACGGCTTAATTCCGTCTGACCCAAGGTACGCATTTACTGTCAATGCGTCTGCTTCATACGGAAGGTATTCCTTACTTTTGACTATTGTTACTCCAAGGTAAGCCGCACTATAAGCAGCCGCAGTTGAGCCGATGTCATTGCGTTTTCCGTCGAGGATTACATACATTCCTTTCTTTTTTGCGTATTCGCACGTTTTTTGAAGAGAAAAAGCTCCAAATGGACCAAGGGCTTCATAATATGCGGATTGAGGTTTTACCGCAGGGACAATATCGCATAATGCATCGATAAGACCGATGTTAAACTCAGTTACAGCCAGTGAAGCTGCCTCGAGTGTTTCTCCATACTCCTTGTAGTACTTTTCCAACATTTCATCGGGTATGTGTGATAAAGCAGGGTCTAAACCTACAACTGTGGGGTTTTGCAGTTTGTCAATATGTTCTTGCAATCGGGCAAACGACATAAAAAGCACCTCCATTGTTATTTATGTATTAGTTATTTGTTTCTTAGTTTGCTCTACTTGTCGGCAAAAACGAGCTTTCCCCGTGAAATGGTGTATTTCACTTTTCCTCGAAGTTTCATGCCACAAAATGGCGAATTTTGTGATTTTGAACGGAATTTTGACGAATCGACCGTCCACTCTTCATCAGGGTCGAATATCACAATGTCCGCGGCAGAATTTTCTGCAATCTCATTGTTTAAAGTAAGGAATTTTGCAGGATTGATGGACATCAGCTTAATAATGTCATCAAGAGACAGTTTTCCGGTGTGATATAAAAAGGTGAGTGAGAGAGCAAGTGATGTTTCCAGCCCAATGATTCCATTGGGAGCTTCATCAAAAGGTAAGGATTTTTCTTTCACGGAATGTGGTGCGTGATCTGTCGCAATTATATCTATAGTTCCATCGCGGAGTCCTTCAATTATTGCTTCTGCATCTTTTTCTTTGCGAAGAGGCGGACTCATTTTTGCAAGAGAGCCTTTTTCCTCCACCGCAGCTTCTGTTAATGAAAAATAGTGAGGGCAAGTTTCCGCTGTTACTTTGACACCGGCTGCTTTTGCTTTGCGAATTGTATCAACGGCATCGGCTGTGCTCACGTGGGCTATGTGGATTCTTGTGTCTGTCTCCGCTGCAAGCCGTACATCACGTTTAACCATCGGTTCTTCTTCTTCGCAGTGACTTATGATGATTTTATTGTTTTCTTCGGCTTTGAGAAGAGCTTCACGCATTACTTCGTCATACTTAATCGGCATTCCGTCATCAGAAAGCGCAACTGCTCCGGCTTCGACTAATGCTGCAAAGTCAGTCAACTGTTCTCCTTTTTGCCCAACAGTGACCGCACAAATTGGCAATACGGTTATTGGAGAGTCAGCCGCCTTTTTTTTAATTTGTTCTAAAGCTTCCACGCTGTCAATAATCGGCAATGTATTCGGCATGAAACAACATGTAGTAACTCCACCCGCCGCTGCCGCCGCAGAGCCTGTGAGAATGTCCTCTTTATACTCAAACCCGGGTTCACGAAAATGCACATGTATATCAACAAGCCCGGGTGCAACAACAAGGTTTGTTGCGTCAATGATAAGACAGGGGGACGGTTCATCTGTCTTGAGGTTGTCAGGGGGACCGTCCCCTTGACAACTTTCTGTGATTCTTGTAATTCTGTCACCTTCTATCAAAATATCGGTAGTCGCACCTTTAATTAAAATCATTAAGTTCTTTCCTCAACTTCTCAAACGAACCAGCTTCGAGTGAATCACGGATTTTTTGCATTAATACATTATAATAATATAAATTATGCAGTACCGCCAGGCGCATGGCGAGCATTTCTCCTGCTTTGAAGAGGTGTCTTAAGTACGCTCTTGAGTATTTCTGACACACCGGACAATCACATTCGGTATCTATTGGTTCACCGTCTTCCTTGTACTGTTCGTTAAGTATATTAATATGTCCTTTTCCGCTCCATGTGTAGAGTTTGCCGTGGCGTCCGTTTCTGGCAGGCATTACGCAATCGAAAAAGTCCACTCCCCTTGCTACCGCTTCAACTATATTCTGCGGTGTACCTACTCCCATTAGATAACGTGGTTTATCCGAAGGCATATGTTCCTCTACTGCATCAATTATGTCATACATTTGCTGCGTTGTCTCTCCTACCGCAAGCCCTCCGATAGCGTAGCCGGGAAGGTCGAGCTCTGCAATGCGCTTCATGTGTGAGATTCGTAAGTCTTCATAAGTTGTGCCTTGATTAATGCCGAACAGGTCCCCCTGTGTTCCGATCGCTTCCTTACACCTCACCAGCCAGCGGTATGTGCGGTCGCAGGATTGCTCGACGTATGCTCGTGGTGCCGGGATTTCCACGCATTCATCAAATGCCATTGCTATGTCTGTATCGAGGTTTGTTTGGATTTTGATACTGTCTTCGGGAGACATGAATATTTTGCGTCCGTCAACATGTGAATTGAATGCGACTCCTTCTTCAGTGATTTTCCGGAGTTTTGCCAATGAAAATATCTGAAACCCCCCGCTGTCGGTCAATATGGGTCTGTCCCATACCATGAACTTGTGAAGACCGCCTTGATTTTTTATGACTTCATCACCGGGGCGTATATGTAAATGATATGTGTTGGCAAGAGCAACCTGACACTTGACGTTTTCCAGGTCATCACTTGATAAAGCGCCTTTTATAGCCGCTTGTGTGGCAACATTCATAAACACAGGCGTTTGTATAACACCGTGACGTGTTTCGTATTCTCCTCTTCGTGCGCGTTCGTTTTTTGTACATAGATTAAACATGACCAGATTTTATCAGATTATAGCTGCATCCGCAAGAATGGATTGCCACACCGTCTGCGGACGGACCTTTGGGTTCCGTAAGTGCTCAAAAATACTCACAATGACACGGGGCAGATGAACCGTCCCCTTGGCTTTTTCTACAGTGATTCGCTTGCGAGGCTTTGAATTGGGGCAAGCCAGATGAACCGTCCCCCTGTCTTGCCCCTGTCTTGACACCATAAGTTATGAACAGAATGTAAAATAATCAGAAATGTTGAGAATTTATTTTCATGTCTATGCTATAATGCTGAAGTGTAAAAAACTAATTTTTCAGGGGGATATATTTATGGGCATAAAAAGTCTTGGCTTAAAAATCTCAATCCTTGTTGCTGTGGTTATCGCAGCACTCGTTGTGACTATTTCCCTTATTGTGCAGTCGGAAACGGATAGCCTGATTGCGGATCTTGTCAGCACTCAAGCAGAAACCTCTAACAACATCCTCATACAGACCGTTGAGAACCTTAAGTCCGAAGCATTCAACACAGCAAGGATTATATCCCGCTCCTATACGGTTATTGATGCAATACAAGATAATGATTTGAATTCTATGAAAGAGGCATTGGTTGCTTATGGTGACAATGTTGACGCTGTCACGCTTGTTGATGCCAACGGAATCGTTTTGATGAGATCGCATAATGATGTCACCGGTGATAATGTCCGTAACCAGCCGGCTCTGGCAGCGGCACTGTCAACCGGTGAAGGTGTCGCAATTATTGAACGTGCCGCCGGCGGCGGATTGTTTACACAAGGAAGCGCGGCGATTTATAGTCACGAAGGTGTTTTATTAGGCGCAGTCACAGCCGGACACGACTTATCCAGCAATGAATATGTTGATGAAGTTAAAGAGCTTGGAGACTGTGAAGTCACTATCTTTGACGGCAGAGTGCGAATGAGTACAACTATCATCGGTGCCGATGGCAACCGCGTTATCGGTACGGAAATCGGTGAAGCAATCGGGAACAGCGTTTTGAATCAACAACAAAAAGTTACTGCACGCATAGAACTGTTCGGGCATACTTATCAGGCGTTTTACTCACCACTGATTGTAGATAATGAAGCGATAGGCATTCTGTTTACAGGAATAAACATTGAGCCGTCACTTACCGCTCAACGAGATAAAATAAATCTGATTCTGACAGTTGCAATTATTATCGGCGTTGCTGCAGTTGTTTTCATCTTTGTTATTTGTATCTTTATGATAAGCAGGCCTCTGAAAAAAATCGGCATCTTTGCTAATAAAATTAGAAGCGGAGATCTTGGTATCTCATCTGCGAGTGATTCTTCAATTGCTGTCCGGTCAAAGGATGAGGTTGGTATGATGGCGCGTACGCTGGAGCAGGCTTATACTCAACTTCAAGGTTATATAGGTGAAATCAGAGCGAAAATGGAAGCTTTGGCTTCGGGCGATTTATCTCAAGAAAGCACATATCAATTTGAAGGTGACTTCATTCTGATTAAAGAAGCAATAAACGGAATCGTTGAAAACCTTAATGAGACGATGTCAGAAATCAACACATCCACCGTTCAGGTTGCGTCGGGTTCCAAGCAGATTGCAGATGGTGCTCAGGCACTTGCACAAGGTTCGACCGAGCAGGCAGCTTCTGTTGAGCAGCTTTCGGCTTCCATTTCAGACATTGCTCAAAAAACCAAGGATAACGCTGAAAAAGCAAGCCGTGCCGCCACTTTAGCAAGCTCTATCATGCAAAATGCGGAAAAAGGCAGCCGCCAGATGGGTGAAATGACAAACGCTGTCAAAGAAATCAATCAGGCAAGTCAAAGCATCAGTAAGGTTATCAAGGTTATCGACGATATCGCTTTCCAGACCAATATTCTTGCACTTAACGCAGCTGTCGAGGCTGCACGCGCAGGTCAGCATGGTAAGGGCTTTGCGGTCGTTGCCGAAGAAGTCCGGAATCTCGCGGGCAAAAGCGCAGAGGCTGCCAAGGATACCGGAGGTCTTATTTCAAACTCGATGGAAAAAGCAGAGCTGGGTGCGCGTATTGCAGAAGAAACCGCTACAAGCCTTGCTGATATAGTAGCAGGAATCAGCGAAAGCACTCAACTCGTAGGAGAGATTGCGACTTCTTCCGAAGAGCAGTCAACCGGAATTACGCAGGTCAACACCGGCATAGACCAGGTTGCACAGGTTGTTCAGCAAAACAGTGCAACAGCGGAGGAAAGCGCGGCTGCTTCCGAAGAAATGAGCGGTCAGTCCTCGGTTCTGGAGAATTTGATTTCACAATTTAAACTGAAAAACGATGCCGGCAACCGCCGTCAGGCGCTTCCAAGCGCAAACAAAGCACCGGTACAGCAGACAGAAATACCGCAAATCGACAGTACTCCCGATTACAGCGGCGGCAGCGATTTCGGAAAGTACTAAAAACACTATAGAAATTTCCGTAAAATTTCTTCATAAATTAGTATAGCAATTTGTGTTATGTTGTGGTATAGTTCATAAAGGTATGCAAAAAATCGAAAAACACTATCATATAGAGGAGAATAAGTATTATGAAGAACTTGAAGGTTTCCTTAAAACTAATCGTCAGCTTTGCGCTTATTATCTTACTGACCGTAATCGTCGGTGTCATTGGTATTTTTGGCATGATTAGTATCAACGAAGGAAAGCAGACCATGTACTACGATATCACGACCCCTATGCCATATCTCGGCAAGGTTGAGGAAAATCTGCAAAGCGCAAGAGTCTTCGTCCGTGAGATGGTTATGTTTGCTATGGATGATAATCAAGCAAGCGTTGCCAGCAGTTGGAACAGCGTCAACAGCAGGTTGGCAGCTATGGACGAGGCTGTAAAAGCATTTAGAAACTATGCACAAGATCCGGAAGTTCTTTCGCTTTTTAATGATGCTTTGCGAAGATATGAAAATGATCTTGTGCCCGTTGTAATGTCGATACATGCCGCATCATTAACCGCAACACCGGATGACATTGCCAACATAAAGCAAAATCTGTTGCCGGCTTGTATTCGTATTGCTACAACAATCATAGATGATTTAGAGCGTTGTGTAGATCTTCTCATTGGTGTCGGTGCGGATTTATATCAAACCTCCGACGAAATGGCAACACTGCTGCTCACTGTTATTATTGTAGTGCTCGTTATAGCAGTAGGTATCGCAGTATTCCTGACCTTCTATATCTCCGGTCTCATTGCGAAACCTCTGGCTGTAATGGCTTCCGCATTCAGTCAAATCGGCACAAAAGGCAAGCTCACATTTGATGCCGCGCTGACAAAATCCGCAAATGAAACTGCGGAGCGCAAGGACGAACTCGGTGACTGTGCAAAAGGCTTTAACGGTCTTATCACACATCTGACAAAAATCGAAAGAAACCTTGCCGAAATCGCAGAAGGCGACCTCACCACAAGTGTTCATTCACTCTCCGGTGAAGACAGCATCGCAAACTCCTTGCAAAAAACCCTTGACAGCCTCAACACCATGTTCGGCGAAATCAACTCCGCATCCGGTCAGGTTTCAGCAGGCTCGAAGCAAATCGCAGACGGTGCGCAATCACTCGCACAAGGCTCAACAGAGCAGGCTGCATCAGTTGAAGAACTCTCGGCATCGATCGGTGAGATCGCGCAAAAAACAAAAGAAAACGCAACCAAGGCTGAACGTGCCGCAACTCTCGCCAGTACAATAATGCAAAACGCCGAACGCGGCAGCACCCAAATGGGTGATATGACCCAGGCGGTACACGAAATAAACCAGGCAAGCCAAAGCATCAGCAAGGTTATCAAGGTCATTGACGATATCGCATTCCAAACAAATATCCTCGCTCTGAACGCTGCTGTTGAAGCCGCACGTGCAGGACAACACGGTAAAGGCTTCGCCGTTGTCGCCGAGGAAGTACGTAATCTCGCCGCCAAGAGTGCGGAAGCTGCAAAGGATACAGGTGGGCTTATTCAAAACTCAATGGAAAAAGCAGAGCTCGGTGCCCGTATCGCCGGCGAAACCGCCGAAAGCCTCTCAGATATCGTATCGGGCATAAACGAAAGCAGCTTAATCGTCGGTGAAATCGCAAGATCATCCGAAGAGCAAGCCCTTGGAATTTCTCAAATTAATACAGGCATCGACCAGGTTGCTCAGGTTGTCCAGCAAAACAGCGCAACCGCGGAACAGTCTGCCGCAGCATCCGAGGAAATGAGCGGTCAGTCAGCTATGCTTGAAGATCTGGTATCACAATTCAAGCTCAAAGCCGTGTCATATGGTTCAGGTTCCCTACCACCGGCAAGAAAACCCGAAGCCGCTCCCCTGCCTCCCCCCGTAAGTGAAAGTGTCTACGAACCTTCCGGCGGCGGAGACTTCGGAAAGTATTAAAGAAGCTTTATAGGTTAATAAAAGAGGTTAACCATCAAAATGGCGGTTAACCTCTTTTTTGTGAATTTTTTTGAACAATAACGCTCTTTATCTTGACAAATGCATGTGTTTAGGCTTATACTCGTTATATTAAGGATGATAGGACAGTCTGTTTTCTTTTTGGAGGCCGGTAAAAGACATTTTTTCGGTAAAGAGAATGGACGATGAAGTGAAAGGATGCGATGATTAACATGAGAATTAATAATAATATTGGTGCGCTTAACACCCAAAGACAATCAGGAATCAACAACAACGCAGTCGCGAACAGAATGGAAAAACTCAGCTCCGGCAAACGTATTAACCGTGCGGCAGACGATGCCGCCGGCTTGGCGATTTCAGAAAAAATGCGAACATCTATTCTCGGCACCATGACAGCCTCACGAAATACACAAGATGCAATTTCTCTGATACAAGTTGCGGAAGGCGGGCTTCAATCAATCCAGAGCATGATGCAACGCGGACGTGAGCTTGCCATCCAATCGGCAAACGGCACAAATGATGATAATGTAGACCGAGCTGCGATCCAGAGCGAGTTTGAAAACATCGTAGCTGAAATTGATGACACAGCAAGTACCGCACAATTTAACGGCATGAATGTTCTTGACGGCTCCGGCGGTCCGATAACCATTCAAGCAGGATCTAACGCTGATGATGTTGTAAATATTGATATCGGCGCAATGAATGCCGGGGAATTACTGGGATTTGCGGGAGATGAATACAACGCTGCAACAGATGCAAATGTAGCCACACAAGCTGCTGCTTCAGCCGCAATCGATACGGTCGATAATGCGATAAACGATGTTTCCATGCAGCGCGCAGAGCTTGGTGCAATGCAAAACAGACTCGAGTTCCGAATGCAGGCTCTCGACATTCAAGCAGAAAACGCAACCGCAGCCAGAAGCCGCATAACCGACACCGACATGGCGCGGACAATGACGGAACTGACAACAAGAAATATCCTTCAACAAGCTTCAAACGCAATGCACGCACAAGCCAACGCAAGACCGCAGAATATCATTGGTATGCTAAGTTAGGAAATTAATAGATAACCCCCGCCGACGGCGGGGGTTATCTATTTGCTATTTTACTCAAATACGCCTCTATAAAGCCATCCAAATCGCCGTCCATGACGGCGTTTATGTTGCCGTTTTCAAAGCTTGTGCGGTTGTCTTTTACTAATGTGTAAGGCATGAATACGTAGGAGCGTATTTGGCTGCCCCATTCAATTTTCATTTGCTCGCCTTTTATGTCGCTTATTTTGTCCAGATGCTGACGTTCTTTTATTTCAATCAATTTCGAGCGCAGCATACGCATTGCGACCTCGCGGTTTTGGTGTTGACTGCGTTCCATTTGGCATGCCACAACCAGTCCTGTTGGTAAGTGTGTGATTCGCACAGCACTTTCCGTTTTATTTACGTGCTGCCCACCGGCTCCCGATGCTCTGAATGTGTCCACTCTTAAGTCTTCGTTTTTTATTTCAACTTCGACATCATCGGATATCAGCGGTGCGACTTCGATTGCTGCAAATGATGTGTGGCGGCGTCCCGATGAATCAAACGGTGATATCCGTACAAGTCTGTGGACTCCGTTTTCGCTCTTTAAGTAACCGTAAGCGTTATCGCCGTCAATTTGGATCGATGCCGATTTCATGCCTGCTTCTTCACCATCGAGCCAATCAAGTACCTTGTACTTCATTCCGTGGCGTTCCGCCCAGCGCGTGTACATGCGGTAGAGCATTTGCGCCCAGTCCTGTGCTTCGGTCCCGCCGGCACCTGCGTGAAATGACATGATTGCGGAGTTGTTGTCGTAATCTCCGGATAACAGTGTTTCCAGCCGTGCGGTTTCCAATGCTGCGCTAAAGGATTTATACTCCTCGTCCAGCTCCGGCAGCAGGCTTTCGTCCTTTTCTTCCGCGCCCATTTGGCATAGAGTAATCAGATCACTCCAAGCGTTGTCGAGTTTTTCATAGATTTCTACCTTGTTCTTAAGCTGTTTGATTTTTTGCTGCACTTTTTGCGAGTTTTCAAGATTTGCCCAAAACCCGTCACTCGCGCTTTCTTCCTCAAGCTGTTGCAGCTCCGCCATTGCCTCGTCGAGCTTAAGTGCTTGCTTTAAGCCGTCAAGAGTCGGTCGAAACGCATTTATTTTTTGTTTATAATCATCAAATTGTATCATTATTTCTCCATGCCTTACTACTCAAAACCACTCCGGTACTTCGTGCCACCTTTTTCACCTCTACGGAGGATGAAATATACCCTCCACAGAGGGGAATAAAACCGTTATTTTTCAGCTCTCAATTCCACAACTACAACCTGCGGGTTGTTTAGAAATCTTGTCCAGCCGAAGTGGTTGCCCAATCCTGCTGTTACTACCATGTTTGTTTCCCCTCTTGTATATACACCGCGTGTGTATGTAGGGAATATCTCATTCTGCGCTCCGATTAATCCGTCGGTGAACGGAAGTCGTACCATTCCGCCGTGTGCGTGTCCGCTTAGGATTAAATCTACTCCCTGTTTGCCAAAGAGCGGGCTGTTGTTTCTGTGATTGAGCACTATTAGAAAGTCCGGGTTTTCTCTATCCATTACATTACTGATAAAATCATCAGGCTTTATCATATCCGCCGGTCCGCCCGGGTCTTCAACTCCGGCAAGTATAATTGAGTCATTGCCTATTGTCAGTTGCCTGTGCTGGTTTCGCAAGACAATGACGTCATTTTCTCTGAGCATGGAAAGAAATTGTTCAGTTACCGAAACGCCGCCGATATCCCATTCGTGATTTCCCGTGACGTAGTATACAGGTGCAATTCGCACAAGCTGATGAACGAGTGTCTGTACTATATCAAATTGCTTTTCCACAGGTCTCCCCGGTTGGTAGCTGTCGACAAGGTCTCCTGCAATGGTGATAATATCAGGGTTTGCGTCTCTGACTGCGTCAACAAGCCGCTTGTTGTCATCCCCATGCTCCGCTCCGTGCAGGTCTGCAAGCAATACTATACGATACCCGTCAAATGATTCAGGCAAGTTCTCATAATAAAGCTCGTATTCAGTTGTAACAAGCCGGGTATTGCTGTCAAACAATATGACGACAACAGTCACGGTGATGACAGTAAGGATAAAAAGGAAAACTCCCAAGCATCCGATTCGTCTGTTTTTCAATTTTGCATTTCCATTTTCTGTAATTATACCGCAGCACGACTTGGGGGCTATATTTTTTAGTTCCTACCGCCAGAGTAAACATCCTTGTTTACACTGTCGGACGCTCCACCGTCCATGGCTACACTTTACGGAACTATAAAATATAGCCCCCAAGCCGCGCTGTTCAAGCCTCTACCCCAATCCTAAATCTTGCTTTAAGCTTCCTTGTCTCTCACAAACACATGTTTAATATTAGGGTCTGTCGTTTGCCTAAATTCTATCTCAAATCTGTCTATTGATTTTATCATTGCTGATAGGCTTTTGTAGCCGAAGTTTCTGTTGTCGAAGTCGGGTTGTTTCTTTAGTATCAGGTTTCCCAGTTCTCCCATGAATACAGCTCCGCTGTCGCCGGCAAGGTCGGCTACTGAGTCTGCAATTAGTTCGACTACGGCATCGGGTACTTTTTGTGCTTTTTCATGTGTGTTTTGGCCGGACTTGTTGCGGTGCAACGACTGAGGTTGAGGCCCATTTTGGGCCTTAACCTCATTATGTAAACCTTCTTCGTCTGCATCGGCTTCTGCGAATCGTTCGTAAATTACTTCTATATAGGTGAATTTATCACATGCAGCTATAAACGCGCTTGGTGTTTTTCGTTCCCCTATTCCGATCACGCGCTGTCCGGCTTCACGCAGGCGTATTGCGAGTCTTGTGAAGTCGCTGTCGCTGGATACTATTACGAAACCATCGGTTTTTTCTGTGTAGAGTATGTCCATAGCGTCTATTATCATTGCTGAGTCGCTTGAATTTTTTCCTGTTGTGTAGCTGTATTGCTGTATCGGTGTGATGGCGTTTTCCAGAAGCGATGATTTCCAGCCCGATACCACGGGGCTTGTCCAGTCACCGTATATCCGCTTTATTGTGGGTGTTCCATAGATTGCTATTTCTTCCATTACCCTTTTAATGCAGTTACGCGGTACATTTTCCGCGTCTATTAAAACCG
>Ga0131853_10009368_pt1 | contig 17916 bp, 10 predicted proteins | sample TergutLab28metaG_FD_92764 | JGI IMG/M metagenome (GOLD analysis project Ga0131853, IMG submission 92764) | Labiotermes labralis P1 segment gut microbial communities from Petit-Saut dam, French Guiana - Lab288 P1 (version 2) (version 2) | ecosystem: Host-associated > Arthropoda: Insects >... | reverse complement strand
ATACCCACACACACACACACACACACACACACATACACACACAATTAGACACACACACACCATTAGACACACAAAATTACACACACACACACACACACAATTAGACACACACACACACTATTAGACACACACACACACTCACATACACCCACACACACACACACACACACACACACACATACATACACAATTAGACACACACAAACGCACACTCACGTACTCACTCACACAAACACACACACACACGCGCGCGCGCGCGCGCACACACACACACACACACACACACACACCCAGTAGGACTCTGAACGAGTGATCAGATCGTTGTAGAGGCTGCTCGTCTACACAACTCGGAGCAAACACAAGAGACGGACATCCGTGCCTAAGGCAAGATATTAATCAGCGATCTCTGCAATCAAGCGGATTCCGACATGCGCTTTAAACTGCACGGCCACCGGGGTCGGCTTTTGTCTGTGTTAGTTATTTTAACTATTTGTGTTAGTTATTTAGTCAGTCAGTGTAGTTTGCAGTTTTCTGGAAATTGTATAATCGGCATATGCAAGACCCAGATTTTATCCAGACTGTTCGTTAGGTACGTAGTTATTCATTAATTAATTCATTAGTTAATTAATTAATTAATTAATGCAGTCAGTCGGAGAGTACTCTAGTAATTTATTGAATTTATTAGACTAGTGTTGTTTCATGAGGTTTGCGGGCTGCTACTGGTCACAGATTTAATTTATTATGGTTCATAAACTGAAGTGGACTGTGAAATTTTTATTGCACAAGTGGCAATATTTCGTTTTGGTGCAGCTGAAACGCATCGTTGCAAAAACACGCCTTTTGGCTTTGTCTTATATATCTTTCTGTCTGCCCTAAAAAACTGATAACCTCTGATAGGACATTTATCTTAGTAATGAACCAACTTGATGCCATCCCGTGCACAGGTTGAGAGAGTCCTCTCTCAACCTGTGCATGGGACGGCCACCTATAGGTGTGATGATACCAGATGCTGCATAATACAATTTTGACCTCCTGGTTTTGAGAACATGGTCCTCGAAACATGTAGAGGCATGAAATAAACTTATTGTAAAACAAAAATTTTGTGCATCAAGTTGGTTAATTACTGAGATAAATATACTGAGATGCACGGTCAGCAAAACGTAAAAATCTCTGAAAGGACGTTTATGACATTTAATATTGGGAGTTTTACTAACGTATGTCGACAGGTTCCTGTTTTCATTAAAATCGTACAACATAATGGGTAGTGTGCACGTAAACCTATAGCAGTGTGTTTCTCATCGTATATCAAACGTAAATTGTTGAATATTATGCTGATTTAGACTAAAATCGTTTAGAGCAGAATGTTGGGGTGGGGGAAACGGGACACATTTATGCCCAATACAATTTTTCCTTGGGTCAAGGGATTTTGAAGATAATTGAACAGTAGTGAGATAGAGCTCAGAATCGTTGTATAAAGTATTTATTTACTCTTGGAAAATGGGAAATTCGTATTTAACTTTCCTGGTTTTTCCTCCATATCAAAAATTTCAAATTCATGAAAACCAGCGTGTGTGATGATACATTTCATACGTAATTCTTAATTTCCGATGTTCTTTAAGGGAGACATGATGGCTTTCCCTTTTCAGTAACATAACACGTCAATGAATTTTGTGCTGCAAATACACGTGTTCAGGCCTAAACACAGGAAAATGAGGTAGATGTATGCTTTTCACCAATTTTTAGGCACGTTTCGCAAAATTGTAAGGAGCAGCTGTTAGCTTCGTCATGCCCGTCCCTCCGTCCTGATTGAACAGCTAGGCTACCACATCTGCCACTGGATGGATTTTCTGGAGGTTTGTTATCTGAATATTTTTCTAAAATCTGTTGAGAAAATTAAAGTATCATTAAAATCTGGCAACAATGCCAAGTATGTTGAATGAAGACCTAGGTAAATTTATGATAGTCTCTTGGTGAATTATGTTTAGAATTAGAAATGTTTCAGAGAAAAGCTTGTAGAGAAAATCAAACCACACATTTTATAGTCAGTAACTTTTGTTTTTCGAGGATCGTGCTATTGATAGAGTAATGAGGAAAGATATTGTAGAGCCAGACACGCGACAGGTGACAATATGGCGCATACATGTTTTACGCTTGATTCCAAAGGCTACAGACACACGCTCAGAATGTGTAAAACTTACTGCTTTTCCACGACAACAATGGTTACGCAAACAATTTTGAATGTTAGGTTATACGTACTTTGCCTTTATTGTTACCCTGGGGTAAGACTGTCGCATAAAGTGTGTATTTTATTCTTCATCTACAACTTTCGTTCCAAACACTTTTTCCCACTCCGATAAATATGAGTATGTAGTAAATCACGCTCCAGGGTCTCACAGAAATGACTGTAGGTATTCATGGAGAGTGTCGTCATTTCTGTCAGTTTTCAGCAAAATTTAAGTGAAGTCACGCCAGTCATCGTATATGAGGCTCAGTGTTAATACTAATACTAATACCAATCGTGATGATGATGATGATGATGATAATAATAATTATAATAATAGGGCGACCGGGACTATTTCAAAGTTATTTAGAAAATACGTGAGCAACATACCAGAAAAGCATGAAGTCAAGGAACTCCAGAAAACAGCCGTATTGGGAACTGCACATGTACTTCGGAAAGTACTAATGTAAAAGTAGAATAGCTGTAACACTGTATTCCCTAGGGACATAGTTTGTCTTAGGAATATATGTAAAAATACCCTACGTTAAGGAGATGATGATGATGATGACAAAAATAATAATAATGCTCTAAGATATGTTTCGACTTCATGATATGCTGAACAACAGAAAGTATCTTTCCAAGATAGACGTTGTTACAAAGCGTATGATTCGGTGTTAATGGCACTTTTCTTTATCTTTATTAATTCTTCCTGAAATAACTGTTTTTAAGGAAAAAGCTAACGTTAAAAATTAAAGGTTTTACCTCAAGCGGAGGCGTAAGTAAAGGTTGTCGGTGCATATGGCTGACAGTCTTACCACCTTCATGCACCTGTTGTCTTGAAATATGGGAGCCTCAACCGCCTGGAAACCTCAGAGCATGTGCAAGGATTGCTTGACGTTTTACGTGTGAATTATCCTCACGGTACAACGAATGATGATGATAATTATGGCAATAAAAATAATACTATTATTAATAATAATTTTTGTATTGTTGGGGCTTTAAGTCTGGCATACGACACTGTGTCGTCATGTGGGTGGTTCCCGACCACACTTTCTCTTTCCAGGGTCAGGCAATTCAAATCTAATGGCTATTCTTGTCAGAACCCTTGACACTTGAGGAAGGAACTGCTTCTCCTAAGCGTGGGGAGCCACTCACCTGACGGTAACGCATCCTTTCCTAGAAGAGAGGACATTCAAACACCCTGCTGTGAGATATTCAAATCTCGTAGTGTCACACAGATGGTTTAGCTGTACGTGGGTCAGACAGTACTCATCTGAAGATGAGGCTTTTCTGGGATGTTATAAATCTGTTTAATCTGGTAGATGAATACTTTTCCTCTTTCTCTGCTCAACTGTCATATTTCCTTTCTCCCACTTTCTCCTCTACGTGTCTCCTCTTCCTCTTCTACCATTTGGTATAACTGTTCTTTCATGATTTCAGTACTACATTCTCCACACAGGACTGTTCAGGGTTCCGCCCCGATAATTCCTTCATTATGTTACGTATGGTTTTTTACTCTGCGTTTATGTATACACTGAAGATGAAGGTAGAAACTTCCTTCCAAAAGTTGGTAGCCAAAACATTTACCGGAGGCATCTGTTGGCTCAGTCGTAACGGTAGGAGTTTAGGGTAGAGGTAGCAGGTTCGTTTGGAACGTTGGCACCTATCTACCAAACCACAGGAGTCATAACTCTGTGGACCGCCATCTTAAAGGTACCAAGCCTCGTAATGATTTATTTTGATACGGTTTAAGTTAACATATGACCATGTTGGTACTGATTGATGTTAATACATGACCATATTGGTAAGGATTTATGTTAATATGTGACCATGTTGGTACTGACTGATGTTAATACATAACCATATTGGTACGGATTTATGTTTGTATAGGATCATGTTGGTACTGATAGATGTTAATACATGACCATATTGGTAAGGATTTATGTTAATATGTGACCATGTTGGTACTGACTGATGTTAATACATAACCATATTGGTACGGATTTATGTTTGTATAGGACTATGTTGGTACTGATTGATGTTAATACATGACCATATTGGTAAGGATTTATGTTAATATGTGACCATGTTGGTACTGAATGATGTTAATACATGACAATATTGGTACGGATTTAGGTTAATGTGTGACTATGTTGGTACTGATTGATGTTAAAACATTACCATATTGGTGCGAATTTGTCTTAATATAGGACCTTGTTTACACATATCTTCCACTCAGAGACACTGAAAAAATGCCGAGTCAAACATGAATAAAGATTAAGTTTATTACCAACTAGTTGCACTAGTTAACACGTATAAGATTGTTGCCCGACATTTTCCAACTATAAATATTAGTCATCTTCATGGAGTACCTTTACTAGAAGAAAGTATATGGCATTAAGGTGTACCTTCTTCGATAGTAAATTTCAAGTTTTACGTTGTAAACTAACATTGTAAAACAACACAATGAAAATATCAGAATACGATATTAATAAATAATATAAGTAAAAATTATACAGGAATTTGCATTGTTCCTTATTTGAATTGTTTGCATGCGTGCATCTAGAAGTGATAATTTGCTATTCAGTTGTTGTTGAATAATGTATCTTGTGTGTCACTAATGATGTAAAAGCCTACTTGTTAAGTGAAGGGACTCAACTGACTCTCTGAAGATGAAGAATACCTACAGCCGGAACATGTCGCAGTAACGATATTTTATTGTTAAATAGTGCATCTAGTTGGTGATGAATGAAAGTTTTATATCTATTGCACGGAAAGTGTATGATACCAAACGAAAAAAGATATTTGCACCGAAATTTGCTCTTCTTGGTTTATCAGTATGCGTTATGTCATCTGTGGGTTGATATAATTAAATTTGATTTATTCATAACATAGACGTTGAGAAAGATCACTCGAATTCACGTAACATTTTCTTTTTGATATGTTGGATGGGATATTGGTTGTAATGTTGAGGTAACGATAACACAGTACAGACACAGAACTACTCAGCCGTAACTTTCATTTTCTATTCGTAAATGCAACGAAGATGGCTGATCTTACACTTCATAAACTAAAATTATTTTTCCCGGTTCTCTGTGAAGTAGGCCTGTACGGTATTGCTCCGAAAAGTATTAGATATTGGTTACTAAGTGAGATATTTTGTCGTGAAGCATTTTTGTGACAATGAACAGCTTTTGATAATTTTTCTCTAACTGTTTTAAAAAAATAACCAACACGATGACACTTGTGGACTATCCTTTATTTTCAGGGGTAGTCGTCGTTCATTCTCTACATGTTTCGAGCTTTCGGGAAGCTCATCATCAGGAGTTCATTTTCCTGTACAGTCAGTCTCTGGCATACTGTGTAATCTTTTGCTGTAACCCTCCCGTTTTTCTACGTGTTCTGTTCCATACCAGAGGCTGACTGTACAGGGAAAAATGAACTCCTGATGATGAGCTTACCGAAAGCTTGAAACATGTAGAGAATGAATGACGACTACCCCTGAAAATAAAGGATAGTCCACAAGTGTCATCGTGTTGGTTATTTTTTTTAAAACAATTACAATGATGCACGGAACAATGAATGTAAAATTTTCTCTAACCTTCAGATGTTAACACTGCACAGACACGACACGAAAATGAGCCTGTTTAGCTTAGTACAATTGTTAAACTGTAATATCGACCAATGGCGAAACGGGGTTCGATTTCCCTGGGGCAGGGATTTTTCTCTTATTACTGCGTTTAATCCGACCCTACGTTCCGCTCAGATATCAGTCCTGTCTGTGCCGAGGGCTCTTCCTAGGAGTAAGCATCGTACATGTGTGATACAGGCGACGATCACCCACGTGTAGTGCCATGGTCAGAGTGGTGTTGTGACTTCACTACCCCTATACGTAGTATATTTTTCTTAATTAATCACAGAGACAACGTCACTTAATTTTTGATGCTGTGGTACAAAATTCAGTCACTCAACAAGTTGTAAAAGGAATTCAATTGCGGAGACTTCCTATCAGCTCCATTTATTAAAGATAATGTCCACCGCCTAAGGAACTTGATATCAGAAGTACCTTGAAGAGTTTTGAAATGAGGTGCTGGAGAAAGTTTGATAAGGCCAGTTGGATTGATTTTGTGTAAAATGAGGTATTCGTATGGTCAAGGAAGAAATGAACATCTACACGCAATAAATACGAAGAAGACTAAATGGATTTTTGACATCTTGCATAGGAACTGCCTTCTTAAACACGTTATTGGAAGAAAGAATAGGGACGAGGAGAAGAGGAAGAAGACGCAGACGGTTACTGGATGACTTTAAGGAAATGTACTGGAATTCGAAAAACGAAACACTAGTTCGTACCGTCTGGAGAACTCGCTTTGGAAGTCTCAGGACCTGTCGCAAGACAAACTGGGCATTGAATTCTCTCCCCAATTTCGGAAGAGATATCCACTCCGAAGAATGAAGAAACGTAGAAATATTCCTCGGAAGGTTCGAAACTATCTCCCTGTCTGCCACTCGAAAAGACATTACATATTCTGTCATAACATTTACCACAATGACTTCTTCTTCTTCTTCCATTGGCACTACAGCCCACTGTGGGCTTTGGCCTGTCGAATAATGTCCTTCCATTTTTTTCCTATCTGCCACCAACTCTCTCCATCTTCTCACTCTCAGCACTTGAAGATCTCTTTCTACTTACTCTTTCCATCTTTTCCTGGGTCTTCCCCTTCTTCTCGTCCCTTTCAGTTCTTGAGTGAAGATCTTTTTGGGCATCCTATCCTCCTCCATTCTCTCTAGGTGACCTAATCAGCTTATCCTTTGCCCTTTTATCCATTTTACTATATTTTCTTCTTTGTTCATCTCTTGTAGTTCTCGATTCGTCCGACTTTTCCATTCCCCGTTTTCATATTTAGGACCATATATTCTTCTAAATATTTTCCTTTCAAAAATTACCACAATGACGAGGAAGTAAAATGTCCTGTGATAAGGCAGGCCGGGCCGGGCCTACGCTTGCATCCCCAATGTTTTATGTGCAATTCTTTGGCCATAATGTCCTTGCCATGCACTCGTTGTGGACGCAAAGCTGCTCTTGAGAATGCAAGCAAAAAAAAATGTTCAGAGGCTGCTCTGCATTTAATAATGAATTCTGCTATATTCAATGCTCACACGGCGGTTTTGATGATTCCTTTCTTGTGGGTATGGCTCTTTTTTCGATTAGTACATATTTATGGACGTTTCGGAGAAACTTTCTCTCTTTATCTTTAGTTTCTGCAGTCCAAGAAGAATGTCTGTTCTTGGCTAGCACTCAGAAATGCATGTGGACCTGTATGTAGTGTCAGGTATTATTTTCAGAATTTAATTAAAACTGGAATGCATTGCTAAAACTTAGCAAAACTCCCAAATTGTTAATTGCGTTGAAACATTTCAACTAATTTCCAGTTAGCACTTATACATGCTGATTGACAGACTGAGTGACATGTTGAAGCTTAATAGGAGAATTTTTGTAGCTTTTCGTTGCAAACGTGTCGAGAGGGTAGTAGCTGATTTTATTCTCATGTGTCAGCGCAGGACATTTAGAATTGTTCGCGACTGATACAGAGCTTAGAGAAGCAATGGCTGCAGCAAGTTCGCTTTCTCTCTCTTTATCCCTCCACGCTCGTTGCCAGGCAACGTCACCCTGCTGCTGTGATCTCCCCATTACCTACATCCCAGCATCCACCACTTGCAGGCCACTACTAACTTTGCCATTCTCCATTTTGAAGCTTCAGAATTTGATACACTTGTTCTACACGAAACTCTATTCCTGCAACAGTGAGGATTTTCCAGCGAACTAAGACTTTAAAAGTTATTTACGACTTCTGCTTTCCATTAAAACATACTTACCTGTGTAATTATTTTGGAATATCTAAGAAGAAGAGAATTTTCGAAAAACCTAACCGAAGATGGGAGGATATTAAAAATTACCTAAAGAAAGGGGTTTGATACGGTTTGATTTGGTTCAACGTAGGATCCAGTACCCGGCATTCCTGAACATCATGATTAACTTTAATCTTAAGGGCCATACCGCAACCAGGCCGGGATAGCTCAGTCGGTATAGCGACTTGCTATGGGCTGAACGGTTCGGGGATCGAATCCCGGGGGAGGCGAGAATTTCTGCACCCATCCAGAACGCCCCTGGTGCCCACCCAGCCTCTTACACAATGGATACCGGTTCTTCGCCCGGAATAAAGCGGCCGGGGCTTGGCGATGACCACCCACCCCCGTCTAGAGCCGAGGTTACAGAAAGAGTAGAGATATGCCTCTACTTCATGGCCTGTTCTGGGGTGAACTTTACCTTATTTTACCCTACCGTAGCAGTGTTATCAAAGTAGTTGGTTACTGTCAAATACAACACATCTGTTGGTCGGGATGAGGATGATGGGCAGCAACTAATGAATGTTTCATCTGATGTCAGCGGACGAAGCCTTTTGTGCATTTGTGCTTGATTTTTTTGTTTTATGATAAAAAAGTTGAATCTGATGACAACTAAGATTAAATGTACAATAACCGTTAAGTTACATGAAAGGCAGGGAATTACTTCTCGTGAGACATTCTTAGATTTTAAAGGAGGAATCTGTAACATGTTATTTGCATTTTGGCATAAGAATTAATATTTATACTTCTTACTGCGTAATATATTGATGTGCATTGTATTCGTTACTGCTTCGTATAATTTCGTTGGTCGGGTAGCTCAGTCGGTATAGCGACTGGCTACGGGCTGGACGGTCCGGGGATCGAATCCCAGTGGGGGGCGAGATTTTCCGCACCTGTCCAGACCGGCCCTGGGGCTCACCCAGCCTCCTGTACAATATCTACCGGGTCTTTCCCGGGAGTAAAGTGCGGCCGAGGCATGACGCTGACCCCTCACCCCCTTCTAGTGACCTGGTCAAGAAAGAGTACAGCTATACCTGTACTCCCCCTATGGGCCGTACGGCCTGTACAGAGCCTCAGTGCCTGTACAGTAGACCTATACCTGTACTCCCCCTATGGGCCGTACGGCCTGTACAGAGCCTCAGTGCCTGTACAAGGGAGCACTTTACCTTTTTACCTTCATATAATTTCACATCTTTGAACGGAACTGACGTATCAGATTTAACGTGCCTGCTTTCCGCCGACGTCGTTATTCAATATTAAGAGACTTTCTTTATTTTTGTATCTCAGTCTATCAGATTTTAACATTTTTTTTTATTTCTAACACAACTACTCGAGGAGGCACTGTAATATACATCTTTCATTAAAAGTGAATTCTGCTTATGTATTGTAAGAGAGATATCTCTTTCATTTCAATAGTACCTTTATTTACATATTTTATGTTAATCCCGCCTGAAGATTGCCTTATTGCGTCCTGAAATATGTAGCGACTTCATATACATAAGTAATATATTTTTTATTGAAATAGAGTGTTGTGTTTTACTGACTTTATTTCTTACTGTATGGTACTGATTTTGTACCTTAAAATTCGCTACAGATATAAGATTTTTTATTTTTAGCACAATAAATATTTTTCTCAATGCAGAGTGTATTTTCAGCTGTTTTTCCCGAGTCTGGTAAAACACGGCGGGTCAGTCACGAGTCGATTCATGTGATAAGCGCATGCAATTGTTTTGTTGTTTTGTTTTTCGTACAGAGCTGGCCTATGTATGTAAGAAATGTTCTATGTTAGCAAATAAATTTCAGTTTTATTACTTTCGCCAAATACATTTATGCCTCGGAAAAAAAATATTGCTAAAATTATGTGAAAAGTATCCCGCTTAAACAGTGTTGTGTAAAAACAATATGTAGAATCTCGGAAATATGTCCGAATAACGGATTCAGTGACGGACATAAATACAGTACGAACACCTGTAGTTTTATGAACCATGGTTTACCTTAAGTTTGAACGTAAACAGCCAAAATAACATGTTTATGTTTTGATGTTTTGCTGACCGTGCACCTCAGTATAATCTTAGTAATTAGCCAACTTAATGGACAAATTATTTTTTATAATAAGTTTATTGTATGCCTCTACATGTTTCGAGCACTATGTGCTCATCATCAGGAGGTCAAAATTGTATTTTACATCATATGGTATCATCTCACCTGTAGGTGGCCGTCCCGTGCACAGGTTGAGAGGGGACTCCTCTCTCAATCTGTGCACGTGCCGTGCACAGATTGAGAGAGGAGTCCCAAACCGGACACACAACCCACGCAGCGGCTCTGAGAACCACCACCCATCTACAGACTGGATGCAGAAAACAATATGCTGCAACTTAACATTTAGTGCTCCTGATGATGGGCGTATGCGCCCGAAACATGTCGAGCTAAAGGAACTTCACTAAATTACATTGTTGAATCAAGTAGGCATTTCACTTTATTTCGCGCTCTGTACATTTATGTGCGGTTTTTTTTATCTGTCTCTGCCGATATTTCGTATTCCTGGCTCTTAGTATTTTGTTGATTTTCGTCAAACTGAAAGCTGAGGATAAATTTAGAGCGAATGTTATTTAAGTTAGTCTTAACCAGATGCTGGTATGGTGATAAAACCAGGAATCTGAGACGGATGGAGTTATGCGGCTTGCATGCGTGAAGGGTAAGGGACCGCTTGTATCCCTAGACACAAATGCGAGAATGTTATTAAACCGAATCCTAGGGTGTGAAGATGACTGAGCTCATTTGACTCAGGAAAGAGTTACTAGGTACTGATTACAGTTCACACCTACTTCATCTCGTGACACGAACAAAATTGCTAAAATTAATGTCTGTAGGAATTCCTTTTACATTCTAACGGGAGCTTTACTGCCGTAGCATTCTGTTACAGTGAATTATGGCGTTATATGTAATGCTGGGCTTCAAAGAACCGTACTCTTTGCTGATGACAAGAGAGTGTCTGAAACAACCCTGTCCGCCACACCTGCAGTTGAGCGCCTTACCTCTTGGTGAATGGAGGAACAATTTATAGCCCTCAGTCAGGCGAGAGATCTGTTCGCACAGCAGCAGTCGAGTACTGACTCGTATGAACCAGAGTCTGGTTATGGCTTGGCGCTGCATCCTTTATTTATATGTCTATAGTACAGACCCCACCAGCAGTACTAGAATCACAATCGTCAGTCCGTATGTAGACCTACCAATATACACGGCGTTACACCCTACAAGACTTGAGACTTAAGTAAAGCTGTTTCTGTTTGAAGAAAAGTTAGAATATCTTGAAGTTGGAGATGAATTACCTTGAAGATGAAAGTAACAAGGTCACCGAAACATGTGTTAATGTATACCACTTTACAGGATTTCTTATCCCAGTAAACTTCATTCTTAATCAACAGTGTTGTGGGAACCTCCAATCTCGCATATTTATTCTGCTTATTTCACGAAGGTGATTTACCGACAATATCAGTGACTTATTTTATAGGCCCTGTACTGTGATTGTAGTGTGATTAGTGTTTTATATACCGGAAAGGATCTGTAAGGAAGCTGTTACGTCTGATAGAGACTTTGTACTGACGTGTGCATAGAGGAACTGCGGGTAACCATGGGAAACCTCGCTCAACCTAGCCATTGCTCTTGTTGAGGTTCGAACCGATCACATATCAAATACAAGTCAATACATCAGTCTGCAAGGTCACAAAAGGATGAGATTATTGGAATCGAAGTCCGTGTGAAATAATAGAAGAGGCCCGCAAATCTTATTGAATTTCCTCAATCCATGCATTTACCTAGTACTTTTGGGGTGATGAATTAGATATGAGAAATATCAACACTAGCGGCCGGACAAGTGGTACTGATTTGTTGTAGAAGAATATCACAGGAAACGTATGCTTGAAAGACCTTTACCTACAAGACAAGGTTGTATTTAATTTGTTTTAAGGCGTGTATGTGCTGAAGATGAATTGAACTGGCTCAGAAGAGGGGCCGAGAGAGTCATTTGTTGATGACGGCTCTGCAACTCCCTTTTAACAAGAGCAGGAAAGTAATTAGTGCTGAGGCGAGACAAAGTATTCTGGAAATACTGGTCTTGTGTTTTGTAATGTCCTACACACAGATATATATATATATTTTTTTTTTAGTCCAACGGAGGCTGATCCTGTTCCATACATACACCTATGTCGGTGAATTTATCACACATTACGTCCGTCCTAGTAGGGACAGAGACAGAATTCCTCTGAAATGCCAGTTCTGTTCGGTATTGACGCGTCTGAATGGCCACTGGAACCCAGCAACGGATGACGGGGATTTTCTGCGACGCACCGGTGCGTTATTTTGTATTGATACGGCTGAGCGATCGAGGAAATCCCAGTGATTGATGATGAAGGCAGTTTCCGAAACGCCAGAGTTTTATTGTGTATTGATGTACGGCTGATCACCAGAGACAAATGCAGTGGTTGATGCAGAGTCTCCGAAACGTCGGAGTTATATTGTGTATTGTGTATGATGGGGGCAGGTAGAGTCTCGGGACAGTTCGCAGTTGTACTGTGTTTTGTATATGCTGATCGGGCGAGAATGATTATTATGCACTTGTCCCTAAAAAATCTCGGATTTTATGTAATTGTAGTGGCACCTGACCTGCAGACGTAACCACTTTCGTGTGGAGGAGTACTTGGGGAGACAGGCATTAAGCAAAGCACGCGAGAGACCTTCCTGATGGTTTAACAGGAGAACTCCGGAATACTTGTAATTTCTCGTGTAAAGCCAAGAGAAGTGTAAGGACTTAGTTGAGAGGATAAAGGATCTATCCTTCCTTAAATGAGTTGTCAGGAGCTGAGTACTGAACGGTTTTAAACTGACAGCTGTCAGCATCGTATGTTGATTACAGAGTCTATAAATCTTACGTAATAGCCTACTTCTGAACGCAGCGTTAAACACCGTACCTCCGAGATCATTTGCTGACATCGTTTCTTAGGGAAGCTATTTTAATACCACACATTTTCGAAACTAATTGTGATTAGACAAATTTGTAAATTCACTGGTTTGGTGATTTAATTCCACAGTTAATGTGTATGGGTGTTCAGACAAGAACTGTATTTTGAAGTGGGTCACGACAGCTTCCGCCTATCATTTCTTGCCCTTTTCGGGAATCGAATGCCTATTCCTCTGTCATCCAGCCCATCGCATAGTGACTACATCAGCTAAATTTCACCTTTGTTGGTAAGTTTCTTTATGCTTGGGACCATCCGTTCTTACGTCATTATCCTATCTTGACACATGTCATCTCTTCGCGAAGATAAGTGTTGTCTGGGATGTAGTGTCGTAGGTATATACCGAGGTTTCAGACGCACCTGCTGCCTTCACCATCAACTTACATGAGTATGCCGCCAGAATATCAAATATCGTTAGCGTATTATTGTTTTTCCTGCCTCCTAAATGACCTACCCTTTTCATATTCCTTTATTGAGATCTAACGGCAAATTACCGTTCGTGTCTTTCTGACCTATTTGTAACTGTGTATCATCCATTCATTTGCTTTCACATTATTTATAAAGCTAATTAGTTGAAAGTTGTGTGTATATATGTCATCTGATGTTCTCTTTATGCATTGCCGAAGCTTTTAGTCTTTTCGATCGTCAGGAAAATTTCTTATTCTTTCCTTCTGTACGCACTTCCGTCTGTCTTGTTACATTTTTAATTGTGTTTAGAGGGCAAGTTGGTCTTACAAGTAAGTAGCAGAAGAAGACACCACGAATAAATTGAAGGTGCTCTTTTTTCTCTCTGAAAGGTACCAAGTACTGAACACATCACCAAGGTGTCTATTTACTTCTGTCCATAGAACTTCAAGCTTTCATTTGACTGATACTTGTTTCGAATATTGGTTGGTTGAAATTTCTCGTGATTTTACAATCAGCTTATGCAAATACCGGAGTAGTGTCATGAGATATGCTAGTATTCCAGTTATCGATGGTTAATTGTACTTTATAAGGCTTTCATCACAGAGTAAAAGACACACGTCTTGTGTGGTCGTATTTGTCCGCCTGTCCATCTGCGACCTAGTACTAACGCCTAAGCCGATGGAGATCTTTCTTGAAATTCGACATTTTAAGCTTGCTGAAAAATTGCCCTCAATTTTTGATGCATAATCAAGTTCTACGTGCGCTTGTATGAGCATCTAGAGTGAAACGCATTAGATATTGCTGACGCGAATTATGATCGGAACAAAAGATATATACAATAATATAACACACAATTCAGGTCCGACACTTTTTTTCTTTCGTCTTGTGGTTGTAAAGATAATTAAACAAAATTTGCGCAATGCAGTAAGCTTTCGTACTTGCGTGCCGATTAATAAACAGTGGCCTTCCGAACATACACGAAAAATTACCTAAGTATATTATTGCTAGTAATAATTAAACGTAATTCTTTGGCCTGAATTTATAGGTCTGAAGTAAGTGTGTACTTCATGAAAGTAGGCATGTGTTTGAAAATCTTACTGCAATAATTGTTTCATTAATATGTAAATTTTGTTTCTTTTGAGACAGTTAAACAGAAGAGAGCGAATTCGTAACAATTATTAGGTTGTGCACATATTTCCATCCTACTTAGTTTTCACCACAATGTGTCTGAACAGCGAAGAATGTGAAGTTCATTGACATTATTTTCTGTCTTCGGCCATCCTGTACCTGTTGGGATCCAACTTGCCTTGTCAGAATATTGTTCCATGGCTGTGTGCACCGAATTCTGGCATGATTCCTTTCAATAGGCTACAGCCCTCGCACTCATTTTTTCCAACGATGTACAGACTTCCATCTGCAGTAGATGTAACTTCATTCCGTCACGCCAACGATCCCTAAACGAAGTGGTTGGTTTTGTATTGTTAGGGACGTGCGTCAGTTTCTGATGTTACTTTACACGGAATAAGATAGACTTTTGAGAGGCTGAGTGTTAGAAATGAATGCAGTGACGTAATGGGGACAGCGGTCGTCCGCTATTTCTGTGTACTCTCTTGTTATTTGAATGTCAGGAAGGCACCTTCCCAGAGGACATTCGAACCACGCTCCTGAAGTTAATTTTATGAAATGCATTACTGGTGGTTATATACTGTCCGTTCATTCGTGGGACTGGAATGATTATCAAATAAATGTTATCCTGGTTTCGTGACATTGAAGTGTCGAAAGGGGAGGCAAATTCGTTTTGGTGTTGGGAGCGCTAAGTAATTTCCAGTGTGTGTGTGTGTGTGTGTGTGTGTGTGTGTGTGTGTGTGTGTGTTCTGTACTCATTTTGCACCACCTCAATTTTGAAACCGCATTGCGGCGTATCAATGAAAATGCAGCAGCGAGGCTATGGTTTCTGAAACTGTCGGTAAAGACATTTGACCTTCGGCTTTACAGGCAGGCCCGTGATTCAACATAAGCAACATGCTTTATATAAAATACTCTCTACAGATCCTTGGAATAGGGTGTTAATCTGATATGTAATAGAATTTTGAAAGAGCCCTCTGACCTTTACTGGGCCACGAACAAATTGGATTAAGCTTAGGGTGATGAATTCAGTCAGAGGCAAAGCTTAGGCAGTATTATTCATTTGTGGGTATTGATAATAATTTGTTCTATTTATAAATTATTTTCTAAGTATATAGTGTTATTTATGAAATTATGATACATTAATAACGACGTAAATAAATAGGAAATAAAAAGCAGTCAATGTTTTGAGCCCGAAAATGCAAGTTCTGTGGCTCCCCAGTATAACCCTTGTGTGTGTGTGTGTGTGTGTGTGTGTGTAGGATAACTCAGTCAGAACAATGGCAATTCTACTGGCTGGACAACTGAAGAACCGTTGTTTGATTCCGTGTAGGGATAAGAGTTTCAACACTTTTTCCAAGCGTCCGGTGACTTTATCACTATCTCGAGTTCTTAATGTTGTGGTCATTCCCTGTCAGAAAAGTTATATGAACATCGATCCGATTCCAGTAGATTGATTTTAATCTAAAGGTTTTTCATATTGCGAATGGAAACCTAGGCCCATGTACTCAACTTTCTATTTCTTGTCCGATTTGATTACGTATTTTTTTGTCTTATATTTGATATTTCAGTTGTACTGTAACCCATTCACACGAAGGTCTCAGTTCAATCCCGTTCAGTCCACGCGGAATTTATGGTGAACAAAGTGACTGTAAGACAGGGCTTTCTCTGATTACTTCAGATATCGTCTGTCAATTATCTTTCCACCAACGCTCCGTATTCATTCATCCATTATCCAGGCCGATATAATAACACCATTATCGACCGTAGTACCAAGGGACGCACTCTCACCTCACCCGAACACTAACAAAAGCTCTGTCAAAGTAGAAAATGTTTTCACTTAACCTGTGGATTTATTTAACTACTAGCAATTTCCACACCAGGTTTCGTATTTGTGGAAAAAGGTACGTATAATCGTGATTACTGATTTTTAAAAAATATTAAATTTATAATTTTTGGTGTACCTTTTTGTAAAATATGTTTAATGTGTGGGAAAAATTAAAAATGTCTTATCTATATTTCCTGTAACTAGGGATTCTTTTTTCTCAAAAGTCTCCTGTGCCATAATCGGAAATGCTTCTGGCGAAGGGGTTTGCTTTGGTGGGGAGGAATAAAGCCTTTCTTCCTGACGTTGGGTCATCTCATTTCAGCACTAAATAAATTTATGCGGTTACCGGATAGATTTGTAAAGACGTTATGCTGAAGGGCGATGCCCGGTTATAAAATCGGTTTTCATCACCCTTCGATGCGAATTCCTTGAAATAAGAGGACATGACGGTGCTGATGATTCTTTACTTTTAGAATAATGGTACTGTACTTTTAGTGTTCTCTAGAATACGCTTTCGGTCTTGCTGATTGTTTAGACGCCCTACTTGGCCATAATCAGATGACGTTTTACATAAAGTGATAAAATTAAACGAACGTATTAAATTACGAACAAACATAATATGACTTTTTTAAAAAAAAACTTTCCGCACGGACGAGTATTCTTATGGAAGATGGTGTTATGTTACCGTTAAGTATCAATATGTGTTTTAATTCCAAAGGGGAGAGGATATTTCATCTTACGTATCGTTATGCCTGTAGATACTAATTGAAATAAGAAATAAAACAATTTTTGAGCGCCGTTTTTATAAGCAAAACTTTTAACTTTACTTTTCTTTTAAATAATTTCACTCTGATCATTATTCATAATATTAGAGAACACAATGTCATTAGAGCCAATTGTTTGTTACTTTTGGTACATATTTTGCCCTTATTTCCGTTTATTGCAGTACAAATCCTTTGCTACAAAGCTATGGGCCTGCCAATGTCACATCGCTCAGGATGAAGCATTTTGTTCATTTTTGATCTATTAAATCTTTACTGTATCAATAAATGTATCAATTTGAAGTTCCCTATCATAATTTTGTCTTTATTTCACTCTAAAAATACACTGGCTTTTTGTTTGGTTTGTCACAGGCTCAACTAGGGTAAAAGGTTAGAGACCCGGAGGGTTCCAGGAAGTTAAGGTTCCCAGATTTCGTGACAACGGCACGGGATGGTGGTAGGTTGTCAGCCTTACGCACCGGCCGCCTTTACCCCCAGGAAATGCTCCTGGTGCTCATTTCTGTTAGGGGCTGAGTCGACCCCAGGGCCATAGTGCGATCGGAAGGATTTTATGTCAATGAAAAATTCCAATGACACCAGCTGGGATCGAACCAGCGACCTTCCGATTTGTAGCACAGCACCTTAACCACT
>Ga0131853_10009367_pt1 | contig 17919 bp, 8 predicted proteins | sample TergutLab28metaG_FD_92764 | JGI IMG/M metagenome (GOLD analysis project Ga0131853, IMG submission 92764) | Labiotermes labralis P1 segment gut microbial communities from Petit-Saut dam, French Guiana - Lab288 P1 (version 2) (version 2) | ecosystem: Host-associated > Arthropoda: Insects >... | reverse complement strand
TCATTTGAGGACAGAGAGAACGGGGATCTGGGGGCGGTAGCCCCCTAGTCAGGGGTTCTGGAGGAAGCTGTAATTTGGTACAAGAAATTTCATTTCATATAGTAAAATTTTCTTAATTTTTGGCACTTTAAGACTTTTTATGATGACAACCAATTTATTTGTCATTGCTAATGTAAAACAATTGCGAACCTAGGCAGTTTTAGAATTTCACTGCCTTTTTTCCGAACATCTTGGGGTGTTGGCGTCCTAAATTCCGCAATTTTTAACAGTTTTCACAATCGGGTTGAGTTTGGCACGATTTTGGAGGGCCTTCGGAATTTCGGGGGGGGGGGGAAGGTTGAACCCCCCCAAACACCTCCCTCGGTACGCCACTAAGCAGAGGTTAACCATCCTACAGTCTGGAATCAAATGACAATAACGAAGAGATGGGCTAGATCCTTCGTCGGTCAATCTATATGAAATTTGTGTAATATATTTCTTTAATAAGAACTTCTTGCTGGAATGACTGCAGGACGTGGATCAGAAAGTTCCAATGTTATGAACATGACTCATTGCTGTGTGACAGGAACCGCGGAATGCAACGGCAACCACCTCAGTTACACGTCAACTGGTCTTGTGACGTCACAGGGAGAGCAGAAGGCTAAATTGCAGGACAAAAAGCCAGGTAACTAACTACTGTAACAACCAAACAGTATCACTTCATTTGTAATTAAATTACCCGTCTACCAGCCCCTGTCTGAAGGTCGCCACCACAAGACACAGGTCCGTACGCTTGAGTTCAGAGAGCATCTTTCATCGTAGTGATGAGCATTTGGGCTGTCAAGGAATGTGGCGGCAGATGTAGGCCTGCTATGCGATAAGAATTCCGTGCTCACTGCTGTGATTAATGATACTGTCTCTATGTCGACGATATGGAAGACGCTGATGACTCCTGGTGTCAGGTACATAATGTGACTGTAGTGGGCCGTGTCATGGGTCAGATGGTCAGCCGCCGGCCTCCACCGCGGAGTTCCTGGGTTCGCTTCTAGGCCATTCCATCAGAGATTTGTTGTAGAAATTGTTGCACTATGGCTGGTGTCTGTACCAATACGTCGGGTTTCCCCTCTCAGTATCGTTACACCAATGTCCCAATTTTGTTATGGCTCGACAGCCCTCGTGGGCCTAGGCCACCTCATTGTTTTGGTTTCGAGATTACATCCAGTTAGACGCACCACACTCGGTAGGACTCCTTCTGGACCAGTGATCCGCTCGTCGCACAGATCTCTACATGACAACACACAACACTCAAAAGAGACAGACATCCATGATCCAGGCGAGATTCGAACCCGGAATCCCAGCAAGGGAGCGGCCGCAGACCCACGACTTAGACCACGCAGCCACCAGGATCACCAGTGCATCGTACATTATTTAATTCATCGATCATCCACGATATATGATTTTAGGATTCGACAGGGACGTTACATAACACACCCCCCCCCCCAAAGTTCAGTAACCAGCTGTATGCCGTTGCAGTAACATGGCTCGGAAGTAGACTCACTGTAGATATAAACTCCAGAAACAGGTATCTCGTATGTTCTGTCCCTACGGCTCAGTGGCCATCTTCTTCTGCACTGCATATGGTGCTACTCTGCTGCACTCTGACGGGTTGAAGTCGCATCAGTACCGTCCAACTCCTTCAGACGTGACTCTTGAGAACGCAGATCACGTTTCAGACAGCACCTCCGCATTCCAAAGCTTCAGACGTGACACTGTTGTGCCGTGTTTCAGCACTGGCAGTGAGGGCGGTGCTCTGCTTCTCCGCGTGGACCAATCTGCGGAAGATCTGCGACAATAGTGCAGAGGACTCACTGTCCTGTATCCACGGACTGCGGGTGTTCAGCCTGCTGTGGGTCATCGCCGGACACACCTGCATGTTCTCCTTCCCCGTTTCCGGTGAGTCCCGACGCTGATTCAACTGTGATGCTTGTTCTGACACTATTTCGCAATATACCAAAATAATAGCCTTGTTTTTATTGACTTTCGAAGGGAGTCACTGACTCACACCTCAGTTCCCTTGAGTTACGCGCTGAGATCGAAGAAATAGTTGAGCATCAAATATATAATACACTGTAATACAACCAGATGTCAGCACTCAGAGAATATTAGGAATAAAGGATAAAGAAACAATCGATAATAGTGGCCATGGAGGAGCGCGTGAATAACCCATTATCATCTATTACTACTAACAGTAAATGGCTGACGTCGATTATGATCGACTAGAATCGATCGGCAAAATTACTGTCCGTGGTTAAGAGTTTCAGTGGAGAAGCGCGTGAATATTTAGATGCCCCACCCTCTTATGACTCCCACGCGGCTAGTGCTAATAACGAATAAAGAGCATAATGGCGGAAGTTGCCAAGCAGAGGTAATTCTGCTGAAAATACTGTAATTTCGAGGTTGACATAGTGCGATATCGAAGCCTAAACGACGCCTAACTGTAACAGAAACTATACGGATACATGCAATACATTCATGATTATAAAATAAATTCGAGATATTTCAGAGTCTATATTAGAGGAAGACAGTACGTGAGATATAGGCCAACTGGCATGTGTGTCTAAATGAACAATAAAATTAATATAGCCAACACAGTGATAACAACACCACCTACAGAACAAGAGAGGTAATGTACTATAACGTAACACTGGGGCGCGTTCCTGCCAACCACTGATGCAGTGGAAAAGCAATAAGTATTACCTATTCTGAGTGTGTGTCTGTAGAGCAAGGTATCCAACATGCCATGCGCATGCGCCATATTGTCGTCTGTGGGCTGTCCGGCAGTACCGTATTTTTCCACATTATGTCATAAAAAGCGCGATTTTCGAGAAAAAAAATGTGGAACACAAAATGTGTGTTTTGATTTGCTCTATACATTTTGTTTAACAATTTCTCACTCTAAGATAAAATGAGCGAGATATTATCATAAAAGTACACACAAAGGTCTTTTATTTTGGCAACATCATCCTGTGGTGTCAGTCAATCAGTCAATCAGGCAGTCAAACAGTCAGTCAGGCAGTCAGTCAATCATTCAATCAGTCAGTCAGTCAGTCAGTCAGTCAGGCAGGCAATCAGTCAGTCAGTCAGGCAGTCAGTCAGTCAGGCAGGCAATCAGGCAGTCAAACAGTCAGTCAGGCAGTCAGTCAATCATTCAATCAGTCAGTCAGTCAGTCAGGCAGTCAGTCAATCATTCAATCAGTCAGTCAGTCAGTCAGTCAGTCAGGCAGTCAGTCAATCATTCAATCAGTCAGTCAGTCAGTCAGTCAGTCAGTCAGTCAGGCAGGCAGTCAGTCAGTCAGTCAGGCAGGCAGTCAGTCAGTCAGTCAGTCAGTCAGGCAGGCAGTCAGTCAGTCAGGCAGGCAGTCAGTCAATCATTCAATCAGTCAGTCAGTCAGTCAGTCAGTCAGGCAGGCAGTCAGTCAGTCAGGCAGGCAATCAGTCAGTCAGTCAGGCAGTCACCACCTAGCTAGCAAATATTGTCAACACAAACTCTATATCTTACATAAAGTTCACACACCAACAAATGCACTCTTTATTAAACTTGATAAAGTTTTAAAATTTAGTCGACGTGATTTTTAATGTAAATTTTAAAACTTTATAAAGTTTAATAAAGAGTGCATTTGTTGGTGTGTGGACTGTATAGATATCAAAATGCACGGTACAACGATAAAAAATCTATAACTTACGTTCCTTTTTTTCCTTATATTTATTGGACCGTGCATCATTGTAATAGTCGAACACAAAAGACCAACTTGATGTCACTTGCTATGTTTATTTCACTTCATATGCGCTCAGCATGTTTCGGACATTAATATATCCATCATCAGGAGCTTACGACTATTCTGTTGAATTACCACATTGGTCGTGTGTTCTTGGTTCGATGTGTGTTGGTGTTTCGGTCTGGTTGGGTTGGAGTGCAACACGGATACCACCCCAACACAACCACACCGAAACTCGAACACACATCGAACCAAGAACACACGACCAATGTGGTAATTCAACAGAATAGTCGCAAGCTCCTGATGATGGATATATTAATGTCCGAAACATGCTGAGCGCATGTAAAGTGAAATAAAAATAGCAAGTGACATCAAGTTGGTCTTTTGCTTTCAACTGTTCGTTTTTTTATTTCTACTACATGTTTCGATCATACATATTGACCATCCTCAGAACGAACGTATAGAGTTTGTGTGTTGGGTTTGTGTGCATTGTATTTGCTAGGGTACGTTGGTCTTCATATAAAGTGTCCGCCATTCTTGTCAGATTTTAGTGAAACTTGAATTTTCTCGACATATTTTCAAAAAATACTCATATATCAAATTCCATGAAAATCCGTCTAGTTGGAGCACCGAGTTGTTCCATGCGAACGGACGGATGGGAAGACAGACAAAGATGTACAGGCATAATGAAGCTAACAGTCGTTTATCGGAAGTTTGTGAACGCGCCTACAACTATGTTTCCTATCAAGCGCGGTAGTTAAACAAGCCTTTAGACGCTGTTAGACACACTGTAAGGGATGGGCACGTCCAGTCCGAGTTCGTCAGTCTCGGTCAACCATAAGCATGAATAACTTGATCCACACTGTAACTTGACTCGCCTGACATTACTAATGGTCTTGTTGCAGATAACAAGGCCTTTCGACAGGTAGTGGAGAAGGACTTCCTGTTCCAGTCAATCAGTAATGGCGCATTTTCCGTGGACACGTTCTTCTTTATCAGGTAGATAAAAGAGCCGTCAGTGGCTAACCAGTGGTATTCACTGTGCTCCTAGCACTGTGCCTGATGTTCTGCATGCGGAGGGGGCTGCAGTGGGTCGCTGTGGTTGTGACACAAAACACGGCGTAACCATGGCGACGAGAACGTATTTCATCACAGAATCCTTCTCTTCAACTTTCTTCCACAACCTTCTCTGCTCTGGTTGTTGATTTTATAGCGCTAAAGCAACCTACGATTTTCATGTTTGCACCGTGCATCAATGACATTAAAACACTTTATTATCCAACAGATGCACAAATATATAATTCGTGGATACAGTACACACACGCACCATGGGCAAATATGCTGCCATAACACCGACTACGTCCATATCAACGGACTAGATAGAATCATTACTGTAATTTTAACCAAGCAATGTATGGAGCTCCCTGATGATGGATCCCTTGTGATCCGAAACATGTTGGAGCAATTTTAAATATTTTAAATATTTTATAATAATTCTAATTGTATCTACGAATTTATGCATCTGTTGGATAATGAAGTGTTTCAACCTACGATTATTTGGAATCTTACAGAAAACACATGGTATTTCCATTACAAACAAAACACCGGTTAATACAGCTTAAAGAAATAATAGCTGCTTATTCGGAGGAGCATATGAAACTCGTGTGCCGGTATAGTTCAGTCGTTATAGCGACTTGCTACGGGCTGGAAGGTGGGGGAATGGAATAACGGTGGGAGCGAGATTTTCCGCTCTCGTCCAGACCAGCCCTGGAGCTCACCCGTGGGTTACTGGTCATTCCCAGGGTTAAAGAGGCCTGGGCTTGGCGTTCAATACCAACCCAATCTAAAGCCGAGGTTAAAGAGAAGAGTTACAACGCTACTGCCCCTCTGCGCCTGCATGGCCGGTTACAGGGTGAAATATATTTCAGCGCAAGGCTGTCATAAGTATAATCTGTGGACAAAACACTGACCTTTTAAATTTTAAACCAGGTGGCACGCAATTTGAACAGTATGCTTTAATGTGTTTCAATCCATAGTCGTATAAAATGTATACCTACAGCCGTTTGATTATTCTGCTGCAGATCAGTGCATCAAGCGGCCTCACCGCAGTCAACAGCAACAGCTGATATACACAAATGTGCTTACTGATATTTAGTATTTCTATAATAAGCAGGGATTTGATTGTGTTGGCAGGGAAGTTGTATCCAATAACAGTGCAAAGAACAGGCACTGTATGTAATGCGCTTGGTTAGTGAATGAGAGATTGATTTAGTTACTCCCTGGTTACCGTAGGTACTACAGTTGTTGGGTTGTAACTGACTGGTTTAAAAGCATATGCTTGGAGACTGTTACTGACGGTTCGTGTTTCATCGGGAAGAGTCCGAATTTGTGTTTCTATGGGCTAACACTGTATTTTAGTGTCCGCAGTGGTGTTGTGCTGGCATACCTGTGGGCTAACACTGTATGTTTGTGCCCACAGTGGGGTTATGGTGGCATATCTGTGGGCTAACACTGTACGGTTGTGTCCACAGTGGTGTTATGGTGGCATATCTGTGGGCTAACACTGTATGTTTATGTCCACAGCGGTGTTATGGTGCATATCTCTTGGCTAACACTGTATGTTTGTGTCCACAGTGGTGTTATCTTGCATATCTGTTAGCTAACACTGTAAGTTTGTGTCTACAGTGGTGTTATGGTGCATATCTGTGGACTAACACTGTATGTTTGTGTCCAGAGTGGTGTTATGATGCATATCTGTGGGCTAACACTGTATGTTTGTGTCCACAGTGGTGTTGTGGTGGCACATCTGTGGGTCAACACTGTACGTTTGTGTCCACAGTGGTGTTGTGCTGGCATACCTGTGGGCTGACACTGTGTGTTTGTGTCCACAGTGGTGTTATGGTGCATATCTGTGGGCTAAAATTATATGTTTTTGTCCACAGTGGCGTTATGGTGGCATATCTGTGGGCTGACACTGTATGCTTGTGTTCACAGTGGTGTTATGGTGCATATCTTTGGGATGACACTGTATGTTCGTGTTCACATTGGTGTTATGGTGCATGTCTGTGGACTAACACTGTATGTTTGATTCCACAGTGGTGTTGTAGTGGCATATCTGTGGGCTGACACTGTATGTTTGTGTCCACAGTGTTGTTATGGTGGCATATCTGTGGGCTGACACTGTGTGTTTGTGTCCACAGTGGTGTTATGGTGCATATCTGTGGGCTGACACTGTATGTTCGTGTTCACATTGGTGTTATGGTGCATATCTGTGGGCTAAATATGTATGTTTTTGTCCACAGTGGTGTTATGGTGTCATATCTGTACTTCAAGAACTCTGGCAAGATGGAGAGTAAGAGTGAGGCTGGCGCCGGCGCTATTCTGAAGGTTAACTGTCTGCGCTTCGCCGGCGTGTTCTCCTACCGGTATCTCAGGTCAGATCTCACACACACAAACAAGCAAACACACACACAAAACACATTTTTCCCAAGTACAGGTTGTACACTATCATCTAAAGCACATTTTCCCAAATTTTTTTGCTCGCGGACCCCTTTCGGCTTCGAAAAGTAACCACGGATCCTTACATGTTTGCTCACGTGATTATAGTGTGTCCGGACGACAGGTGTCCAAAATTAAAAAAATTATTTCACAGAACTGGGATTAGGCAGATACTGATACATACCGGTAGCGTACGTAACAATGTACTGCATGATTGGACCTTAAGTAAAATGACTGTCACTCGCATCATGGGCACAGGAGATTTCGTAATTAAGTATTGTAACTGTCATACGAAATAAAAACATCGCCAATTAAAGAAGTTAACCAATTATTTTTAAAAACCTTATTCTTTTAATTTATAAAATTGAGTAAACTTGAAAGTAGACCTGACAGATATGTACCCACAGATATGTATCCACAGATATGTATCCACGGATCCCCTGGGAACTGTCAGCGGATCCCTTGCGATCCGCGGAGCACGCTTTGGCAACCGCTGATCTGAGGTATTAAAATTAATCTGCCGATACATGGCACATTTTGTGGTTCCGAAAGATAATGCATACAGTAACTAGACAGTTATTATATGGGCATATGCTCGATGTAACTTTTAACATTGTGACGCTCGTGACCAGGAAATTCATTTAGTAAAATCGAAGTCCGTCCGTCTATTACTGAGTTCAAAAACACGTACTGACGGACAGATACGCTCTCTTCTATGAAAGTCTTGTAAAACACACAAAACACAACTGTTATACGCTAATAAAGTGACGTGATTCCTAAATTATTATTCTAATTTCCTTAATAAACCGGCCTAATGAAGTCAATGTTAGTTTATAGGATCAATTGTTGTTCAGAAGTTATAAAATTTATATGAAATTTGCTATTTATGTATACAAAACACAAGTTCGCACAGTAGCCATGTTGACACTTTTCTAACTGGAAGTTACGAATTATGTACCAGGATGGGAAAGTTTCGAATATTGTTACATCTCTACATGATTTAAGAAGCATAGAGGCAGACAGGTTCAGTGTGTTTAAATCATTTCCTAAAATTGGATTCTGAATGACTCCTTGATACGTTTCTTACAGTTAAACAACCAGCTGTATCGGTTACAGCCCGCAGGATGTCAATGAAGACCCTGCCCAGTTTATTGAAAAAAATCAGTAAACTGCAGTTCCTTGCCAGGGCACAATTCGCAACGAACGAACAAGAACTTTTGTTAAGTAATATCACTCAGCTTGCGGGGAAGGCAAGAGAAAAGAATTTCAAAAAAATAATTCACAATTCCGGAGCTACCGAAAAATATGTCGCGCTTTAGGGTTCGTGTGCTCTAGGTCGTTGGTTTATTAGCAGAGTCACTATACACGACGTTTCGGACAAACCTACAGCCATCGTCTTCTCGAGGGTCAAGAAGCCTAAGAATTCTTGACTTCTTGAAAAGAAGACGTCACCTTTCTTCGAAATGTCAGACATCAACAGCCCTGCTAATCAACGTGACATCCCGGAAGACATGATACCTTAATATCGGCATTGTGTGGAAGTCTCAAATCTCACTCGTTTCGTGATTTACGTTCAACAAATTGGATAGGCTCTTAAAGGATATTCCGTGTAGTGTCGATAGGTCTTGGAGTAAGATCACGAACTGATTTGCCTGTGGATGGCGAGGAAAGTGTAGTTAAATTTCAGTTTTGGCAGCTGGCCACCTGGGGATATTCCCTAAAGAGGGTCAGGGCATAGGTAAAACATTCGCGGACGAACCATGCGAGGGTAGAATTTTGACAGCCCCCCCCCCCCAAAAAAAAGATATATAACATGCTCTGATATCATTATACCCAGCACGAAGGCATGCATAGAAAACCATGTTGTAGGCTGACACCACCCTACCTGTTCATACTGGCAGTCACACAACTGAACGCAAGCTGGTTTTACCACAACTCCGTCTTCCACAACCCCATTATGGTCCGCGATCAGACAACGTGTCCGGACTACTGGTGGAGGAATGCCTTGTACATTAACACTCTGTTCCCGGTAAAGGATATGGTAAGTGAAAGAGATGCATTTTAAGTGACGTTATAACGATCAGGTTGACTGCGAGTAGCGTTTATAATGAAGAAGTACCATTATGACAGCGTTACTAGTATTAACCCAGCTAAGACTGTCGTTTGATTTTAAGGAAAGCTATTAAACGACGTATTGCACAATGACAAAGTGTATAACTTCATGTGATTCATTTTGTTTTATGTCAGTGCATGATCTGGAGCTGGTACCTGGCCAATGACACTCAGTTCTACACTCTCGGTATCCTGCTGCTTCTCGTATCTTCAAGGTAAGTCTACATTCACAGTATCAACTAATATTTGCAGCTGTTCATCTGTCACATTCAAATACTTTCTTACTTAGTCACTCACTCCATGGAGCAGAGTCCTTCTTGAGAAGCTAACCGGTTCTCAGTTAGTCAAGAAATTCCCCGCATTTTATAGAACCTCAAGATTCATTACCGCATTCACAAGTGCCCGCCACCTGTCCCTATCCTGAGCCAGATTAATCCAGTCCATGCCCCCCCCTCCATCCGACCTCCTGAAGCTCCATCTTAATATTAACCTCCCATCTACTCCTGGGTCTTCCAAGTGGTTTCATTCCCTCAGGTTTCCCTACAAAAACCCTGTATACACTTCTCCTAGCCCCATACGTGCTACATGCCCCGTCCACCACATCCATTACCGGTACCAAAATGTTTAGTGTTAGACATATCTGGCGATGATAGAAAACACGTTGGGATTTGCAGTTGTTATATAATTCATTAATCACGATGATAAATATTGCCCAACATCACGCAGTCAATTTCTGTCTCAACTGATATTTTATCTTCATGTCTGTAGATTTCTGACGATGGTATACGACTCACTGACGCAATCCACTTTTTTTGGACATTGACCACCGTCTATTTGTAATGACTCAAGACTTTCAGAAGCCAGCTGTGCTTCTGGCTTCAGCCATGTCATTGTTACTAGCCTTGGACAAGATCTGCTCTCTGGTGCATATCTCAACAAGTTCAGTGACCCATGGTGCCCAGTGACTGAGAAGGTCTCTATCTGAGGGGGTCCAACAGAGCAAGTGCTTTACTTGCCTGAAGATAGAAGCACAGCCTGCTTTCGAAACACCGTGTTTCATTAAAAATATAAGAACGAAACGTCCAAAAACGTAAAATTGTGTCAGTGACACTCTGTCTTGTATATCTCAAATGTAAACAACATTTGCCAATGGGCTGTGTCCAAGGACACTCGAAATGTCAGAAAGACGCCCTCCTCCGAATACGGCGCCATCCACAAGCGAACAGACGCCATATATAAATCCACAACCTTCAGGTACTTTGTACATATCCTGGCATCACTAAGCACGGAATAAAAAACTGCACTGTTGGCGGGTTACTTCGCAACTCCAGGTCAATTCACAACAAAAATGCGTCTAACTGTACAGTACGAATTTTCACTTAAAGCCAAACATATTTAAACAGAGTAATTTTGATTCGGAATTAAAGTGAACAGTTTATTGTCATAATTTTAATTCGGGGGTATTAATTTCTCAGGTACTTCAAGCTGGCAGTGACGTCACTGTTCATATTCCTGGTCAGTTCGTGGTTCACAACCGCCACGATCGTCCTCAGCAGCCATCACACACCGAGGTAAGCAACCGGCAGTTTAGGTTCGGCTTGTACAACTCTATATTACACGCAATACTCAGTTGGTTCTCGGTTGTCATTGCTTCCTTTATGCTGTACTTAGTGTAGAGAACTTCAGATTTTGCTGAATTTGATCGATCATGTAGCTAATTTGAAGCAAATGATATCACGTTGGGTAATAGGTAAAAAAATTGTACAATTGAACACAACTTCCGCAAATACAAGGCTTCTTGCTGACATTTATAGATACCTGTAAAACTAAAACGTTTTCAACGGGTCAAGCAAACCAAGAAGTGGCCAAGAACAAGTAATTTATCGTATGTGGCGAACCACTCACCCATAACGTAGCAAAAGTTTCCAGGTGACCTTAATGCAAATTGTGCACCATTCTATTTCAACAAGTCTTTTCTACTGGTACCTTCTAAGCTTTATCTTAATACATGCCACAGATATTGGCCCCCGTGCATATTTTGTTACCTGACCTACGGACCCTTATGGTGTGTTTCAGTATCGAGGAACCTTTGGGTCTATTTGACGAGCTATATGACAAGCCGTGGACCCGACTGGGGCCCTATGTGGTTGGAATGTGTGCGGGTTGGATTCTTTTTAGGACCAACTGCACCATCAAGATGCATAAGGTAGGTGAGTCGAGTATAAGAAGTGGCTCAGTGCTGTATGATGAATGCGTTTATTTGCAGCAGACCTATGCCTTGGACCACGCGGCCACTGGGATCAGCTGCAGGTTTCTTTAAAAAAAATTCTGCGTTCTGCCCGCACAGCGTATTTATGTTTTATTTGTGGATCTGAGAACAAACAGCTATTATTTTCCTATACAGCATTAACTGACTGGTTTTTATAACCCAGACGGAGTGTGTTTACTGCGCGGTACGGACTGGATCTTTATATACCGCCAGTTTAACATTCAGCAATTCTACGTTCTGCCCGCACAGCGTATTTATGTTTTATTTGTGGATCTGAGAACAAACAGCGATTATTTCCCTACACAGCATTAACTGATTGGTTTTTGTAACGTAGACGGAGTGTGTTTACTGCGCGGTACGAACTGAATATTTAAGTAAAATTTGATTTTAATTTTTAACGCTTTGAAGTGTTAATGAATTAATTACGCATCGGTTCACTCATTTCTGAAATATTGTTACTTAGCTGTTGCTACAACAGCCAGTGTTAGAAAAAGCACGGCTCCCTCACATATCCACGCCAAAAAAAATGCGTTGTTGACGTCTGCTGACACAAGGTTCTTTCGCATCGCTTTTCCATCTGCATGAGTTCATCATCGGCATTGTAACAAATCCCAGTAACTTGATGTAACTGCCAACAAGGACACTTCAAGACGTCTAACAAAAGCACTAACACGTTTTTACCAGCTGTTCGAAATGTATTTGCTCATAATGATATCAGGTGCAACTTTTGCACTGATTGTACATGTTTGTGTTCTATATGTGTGCATGTACAGTACAACAGTCACGAACATCGAAATAACGGGTATTACAGTAATAAGTGTATAAATAACTTCATAAGGCATTAACGCGTTTAAGTTGTTTAGTAACACATTATTTCACTGAAAATAAACATAAAAACGTTTATGCTTTATGACTATACACATTGATAGGGAGAGGTAGCGGGCACTTATGCATGCGGTGATCAAACTTCGGGTTCCATAAAATGCGGGAAATTTCTTGACTAGGTGAGGACCGGTTAGCTTCTCCGTAAGGCCTGTGCTCCTGGAGTGAGTAAATATGAACGTAGGTAAGAAACTGAGCGAGTGAGTGAGTGAATGAGTAAGGAATTAAGTAAGTGAGTGAGTAAGTAGGTTAAGTAAGTAAGTGAGTAAGTAAGTAAGTGAGTGAGTAAGTAAGTAAGTGAGTGAGTGAGTAAGTAAGTAAGTTAATTAAGTAAGCACAGTACACACCATTTTTATAAGTATAAAGCACATTAAATGACCGAAGGAGAGTGTTACTTTATCAAGGATCCAACCAAACAACCAATCTCGCTAACTTTGTGTGTTTCAGGCTGTTCTGTGGACAGGCTGGGCCCTCTCTATCGGCATGACCTTCATCCTAGTGCACGGTCTGTACGGGAACCTGGGTCCCATCATGTCCGCCGCCTACGTCGCGCTCAGCCACACAGCCTGGGCCATCGCCGTGGCCTGGATCGTCATCGCTTGCTCTACGGGCAATGGAGGTCAGTATCTAACCGGCTCGCTGCTGGTAACCGGCGTACGAGGTAAATACAGATGTCTGTAACATGACACACCAACACTGCCGACCCGGAAGCATGTTTGAGAACGATAGTGTATTGTACAGCCTTCAGGTTACAGCCACAACGGACGGGCAGGAACACACGTGATGACAGTTGCCTACCGCTTTATCTCCGTGATAAATTTAATACATGCGTCACACTAGAAATACACTTTTGACCCACTGCGTTGGGTCAAAACAATTTAATGTCCAGTTTAAATTCAAACTTTCAAGCACTTAGTACGTGCTTATAACTGGATCGAGCTGGCACAGTATAGGGACAGGTGGCGGGCACTTGTGAATGCGGTAATGAACATTCAGGTTCCATGAAATAAGGTGAATTTCTTGACTAGCTAAAAACCGGTTGGCTTCTCAAGGACTCTGCTCCATAGAGTAAGTAAGTAAGTACGCGTTTATGGCATCCGTTATGTTTTAAAACTCCCCACGACAGTGAGCGTGTGTTTGTGTCTCCACAGGTTATGTGAACACGCTACTGTCCTGCAAGTTCCTCTACCCGCTCAGCAGAATCTCCTACTGTGCCTATCTGGTGCACCCTATTGTCATGATATCGGTCATCATGCACATGGACAGCCCAGTGCATCTAGGGCGAGCCACCATGGTATGTAATGGTGGTTCAGACACCACAGCCAGCGATAACTTGAATTATAAAGTGCAGGGTACCCACAAAGTTTTTCCACATTTTAACCATTTATTACATCTTAACCACATCAGATGGAAATGTCCAGACTTATGCAGATTGTTTACTAAACCTAACAGTTTGCGTATGCTTTTCTTAAAGTACATAACTAACATGCGGACACTTGTTTATGAAACACGTCCTGATAGGTGGATTGGTCGTGTTGGATTTATCCTAGCCCCCACGCTGCACTGATAACAGACCTTTGCAGTTCCCCCTATGGGGTACGTGAAGGATTTTGTTTACAGAACACAGGTGGATAACAGAGCAGCCCTTCGTGAAAGGATAATCGAAGCAATCTGAAGGGTGCCGCACGTAATGTCGATCCGACATGGGTAATATTGGACTATCGGCTTGATGTGTTCAGAGTCCTTAGAAATGAGGTTGATGAAAAGCATACATAAACTTTCTGAGTTATGGAACAATCTGCAAAAAAAACTGCATACATCCCTTTTGGTGATCATGTAGTAAAATGTTTAAAACAACATCAGGGCTTTATTGACACGTGTACTATAGGCTAGCACCACCACTTGTGTAATTATTTACTTAATTACTTGTGTACTCGCGACTTGCATAACGAGAAGCTTCAAGATTTGTGCTCCTCACTAAACACTATTAGTGTCACCAAGTCAAAGAGAATAAAATACGCGTGGCATCTGACACGTGTATACCCAGTTTTGATGGAGAAGTCTAAAGAAGGCGGACAACCTACACCTAAGTTGGAGGATAATATTAAAATGGATCTTAAAGGAACAGGATTCGAGGATGCGGACTGCAGTCGTGTGGCGCAGGACAGGGACACGTGGCAGGCCCTCGTGAACACAGTAATTAGCCTTCCGGAATCCATAAAATGTGCAGGAAATTTCTTAACTATTCGAGGAAATGTAAGATAAATGAACAGGACTCTGCCCATGGAGTTTGTTACTTGGTTGATCGGTGAAATATTTTTGTATATTTTCGATGAATCAAAGGCCCACCCTGACTGTTTCCTTGTTCCAGATCGTCGTCATATTCGGCTACTTTATGATGTCCTACATGCTCTCTCTGGTGGTCTCGCTGGGATTCGAAGCACCCACCATCGCTCTTCTCAACATCCTGCACCCCATTAAACGAAAGATGAAGTGAAGTGTCCGTAATGCCCAAAGCGGCGCCAAGACTTAACTGTTACCTGCCAATGACCGGCTCATCACTATGTGAAGATATTATACAGGGTGTTATAAAAAATTGTGACCTATACACTGTGAGGCAATTCCTTCTGCTGGCGAAAGGAACAGACATTTTCACTTCTCTATGGGCAGCCAGAAGTCGTAATACATTTACGTTCACTGAATGGGGTATTTGTCAGTAAGAACTGAATAATGTTGAGTGCGAGCCCGTTCTGAATGTTTTGTTGCTATGTTCCAGCCAGCATGATTACCAAGTTCCCCTAATCACACCGCAGAATTGTAGTAACTGTTACATTTATACGTTCCGCAGTGCGACTGCGTACAAGTCACAGAACCCGGTGATCATCTCCATACGAAATAAGGACTCAGCGGACAAAATTTTGATAACTTTGCACTCGTATTAATTGGACAAAGACTTGGATACCCTAAGTCTGTGACGTACTCATGAACTGGGGTTATCTATGCAGTCTGCAAACAGAGGGACAATTTCCAAAAACGTTCACGTCTTCTGGGATGGCATTTCCTGTCCTTGAGTAAAGACTGCCCGCCGTTTCAAAGGCTCGAGGACTGCATGACCTTGAGCATGAAGACACTGCGATCCTTCGACGTCGGTTAATATTTACCCAACGACATAAACTGACATCGCAGCAGGCTGCAATCTTCAGAACCAACGTTATGAAAACCTCAATTTTCGCACAGTAATCTCCGCGTATAGTCTTAACACACAGCACAAAACTCGCAAAACCAGACTCCGAATTCAAGAATTTATCAGGTGTTTATCGTTTAGCTGGATACTCGGTAATTCTTCCCCTTGTTCATACGCTTCAACCAAAAGCCCACAGTAATTAATATGCGTACGTATCTTTATCGTTGCACGGTGCATTTTGTAGTTTAAGTAACACACCAACAAATGCACATATATATTCTTTAATACTCTAAAAATTTACATTAAAACACTTAAAACGCTCCTACATGTTTCGATCATACGATCATCCTCAGGGAGCATACTTTGTTCCTAGCTAAAGTCACAGTTTAAAGCACTCAGTGATTTACTTCGTTATATTAATTTGGTGCTGTGGCAGCATGTCGTGTGTTGTGTGTGAGTCGTACGCTGTTCAATTGAGACCGGCTGTCGATGTGCTTGTTGTGCCGTATAGCGTGAGACTGGCCAGTGTTTTAATGTAAATTTTAGATTATTAAAGACTAAATATGTGCATTTGTTTGTTACGTAAATACAGTACGTACGTATGTGCATAATTTGCGCATGGAATCAGAAACCCGCAGGCCAAAACCCACCAAGGGTTTTAGCGCCAATTGAGAAAGAAGAATCTGAAACCCAAGATATTACTGACTGACCAATCAATCATCAGTCGCTTTTCGACAGCTGAGAAGACGCTGATAAAAGAAAAGTACAGTGACGTATCAATTGCTATTTGTTTACTGAACTGACGGATTCGTAACCAACTAGACCTGCTACTTTTTGAATATTATGATACATAATTTGCAGGTTGTGTGTCTGCACGGTGCAAGATACTGCATCCATGTCATTACTACAGCCTCGACTTTCTGAATTATACATTCAAGTGAAATTTGCTTTCACATTGCAATTTCGTAGGTGATTGCCATTCCTTCGGATAACAAATTGCCTCCATCTTCACGACTGAAGTATGGAGATGGAGGCCACCACACACTTCCGAGTCGACACGGCGTCATACACATCCCCGCCTCTCCCCCCAAAAAACGTAAAGTCTAACTTTCCACTGACATGAAAACATCACAGCTCGTCTCTTCTTTTCTGTCTTTTTAAAGTTCTATCCATGTGTTTTGTTTTGCTCCTTTCCTCTGTTTTCTTCAACTCCAAGACGTGATGCAATATTTCGCAAGAATTAATACTCAATACTGCTAACTCACAGAAGGATGTGATACGAATTTCAGACTGCTTACAGACGACATCACGAATACAGTAATGAACTCTCACATTTACATGCTAAGGAAGCACAATACCCAGTGTTCGTTAGCCCTCTTAATGGACTTTACGGTATGTAAATTTCACGTGGCTACGAAGTGCTGGGCATGGTCCACGTTCCTAAAGCGTTCTGACAGCAGTGAAGTTGTTACGATCAGGGTCACTTATGCAAATCTCTCCAGCTCCTAGTACGCCGAACACAGAAACTGGATCTGCCTACGTCCTCCTGTTATGAACTGGGATAGAAGCATCTGTCCGTCGAATTCCGTTAGATACAGCATAGCGCTGAAATTCCAGTGGAAATTTGTCTTCTGCGAAAAATACTAAGACGACGGATAAAGATAAGAAATTCGGCAATTCTAAACAATGAGTCCTAGAATTGCACAGGGTTACATGAATTCTTATCTTAATATTATACTTTGTACAAACACGTTTAAATTACTGTTCCGCGAGAAGAAAAGATGTAAGGCCTAGTGTATATAATACAAGGTGTAAGGCCTAGTGTTTACAAGATGTAAAGTCTGAACAATAGAAGATGTAAGGCCTATTGTATACAATACAAGACGTAAGGACTATTATATACAATAAAAGATGTAAGGCCTAGCCCATACAATACAAAATGTAAGGCCTAGCCCATACAATACAAAATGTAAGGCCTAGCCCATTCAATACAAAATGTAAGGCGTAGCCTATACAATACAAAATGTAAGGCCTAATCTATACAATACAAAATGTATGGCCTAGCCCATAGAATACAAAATGTAAGGCCTAGCCCATACTAAAAAAACTCCGTGGCCTTAGTCCGCACGCGAACTATACCGACAGAGCGGCCGCCGCCGGTCGGCGAAGTTAGTGCCAACTTTTGCGGATAGAGGGGTGTCACGTGGTCAGCGCAACGG
>Ga0131853_10009365_pt1 | contig 17923 bp, 17 predicted proteins | sample TergutLab28metaG_FD_92764 | JGI IMG/M metagenome (GOLD analysis project Ga0131853, IMG submission 92764) | Labiotermes labralis P1 segment gut microbial communities from Petit-Saut dam, French Guiana - Lab288 P1 (version 2) (version 2) | ecosystem: Host-associated > Arthropoda: Insects >... | reverse complement strand
ATAGATCATGGAAACAAACAAATCAAGCTGTCCAGAGGTCGTGTATTTACTTCCGGTTTGCGTGAAAGCGAGATCCGCCCACCCTTTGGTGATGATATTATGATTTACAAGGGAAAATACTATACCATCTCAGACAGGCGGATTCCGTTTATGAAGGATAAGACCGTCGATGATAGATTCTATGTACTCACCTTGTTCGCCATAGCGTTCGATATTGAAGACTCAGAAAGATACGACCCCGGAGTAATGTCAATACATCTGGTTTGTGGTCTGCCACCTGCACACTTCGGTGCACAATACAAACGCTTCCAAAGCTATTTCAAGCGTGGTGTTGAAGAGTTTGAGCTACACGGGAAACGGTTCAGAATACAAATAAATGAAGTCACAACTTACCCGCAGGCATTCGCTGCAGCGATGCCGATTTATAACAGCATCAAAACATATCCGAGAGCAATAGTAGTCGATATCGGCGGCTTTACTGCCGATTATCTTGCTATCAAAAATGGTGTAGCAGATCTTTCTTCCTGTGATACGCTTGAACACGGAGTTATCGTCCTTTACAACCAAATAGCAGCAAAGGTAAACTCTGAACTTGATATCTTGCTTGACGAAACTGACATCGACGCAATACTGCGTGGTACTAACCATGATTATAATTACGATGTTAAACGTGTTGTGGAAGATACTGCACAAGTTTTCGTTTCCGATCTTTTTGGGAAAATGCGAGAACGTGGAATTGATCTGCGTTCCGGTAGAACGGTGTTTGTAGGAGGCGGTTCAATACTTCTTCGTAAGCAAATACAAACTTCCGGGAAAGTCAAGTCGCCGATTTTTGTTGACATGATATCTGCCAATGCAAAAGGATATGAATTGCTGATCAGAGCATCAAAGACAGGTGGGTGATCGCCATGCTCGGCAAAAAAGCCGGAACAAAATTTACTATTATAATGCGTGATAATGATCCCCTACATTTACAAGCAGCAGAGATTCTAAATAATCTTGGGTATCATGGCAAAGCGCAATATGTCGTAGATGCAATCTTACTATTTGCAAACCATAATAAAAATCCAATCACCAAAGAAAACCATCAAACATCTCGATTGGATGAAAAAGCCGTTGAAACAATAGTCAACCGGCTATTACGTGAAAAAGACGGTATAACAAAATTGAAGACTCCCACAACTGATGAAGATCAAGACGAATGCACTGTGATGTCTACTGATGAAATAGACATTGAAAACGCATTAGATGTTCTCCGTGGTGACGGTTTTAATGCAATTGCCGACGCGCTAGAAATGTTCCGCAGTATGTGATTACACGGAACATTATTCTGTGTGCTCAGTATAAACGATAACTAGGCGGTGAAAGTCCGCTACAAGCTTGGTAGTAGGAACTGTTAGCAGAAGGCAAGGGTGTCCATCGCGAGGTGGAATCTGAAGGAAGTCTAATGCAAAACTTCGACTTGATGAATAGGAATCACATTAGGCGGATGTAGGGTGGACAAGTTTGCAATTCAAAACAAAGTCTAATACTGCCCGAAGCCTATGATGTAAATGTGGCAGACCCTTCGCTTAAGATAAATTTATCTGCCTGATATTTATATAGTTTTGCAAATCTTTGCTTATTTTGCAGTAATTCTACCTGTGCCGTCCTCAATTACTTTACCTTTTTCTAAAACGATTATTCTATCCGCCAAGTATGTATTAGTAAGCCGGTGCGATGTGAAGATAGTCATTTTTCCATCAGTAATTTCTTTTAATTTTTCAAATACCTCATGCTCTGCTTTCGGGTCAAGATTAGATGACGGTTCATCTAAAATCAATGCAGTGTTACGCCTGTATAATGCCCATGCAAGTGCAAGCTTCTGGTGCTGACCTATTGACAGTTCAATACCGTCATCTGAGAAGAAGCGGGTGATGTTTGTATTGAGCCCGTCAGTGCATTTTCCCAGTATATCAATGCCTCCGGCGGCTTCAAGCGCAAACCTTGTAGCTCCCTCAATCTCACTTTGCTCAATCCTGTCGTCTGCATAAAGAAAATTATCCTTCAACGAAAAGCTGAGATTGCGCATTTCCTGAAAATACACGCTGAAATTCGCCCTCAGTGAGTCTAAGGTGTATTCCTTTATATCATTCCCGTTTATATATACAGTTCCCTCATCGGGGTCATATAGTCTGAACAACAACCCAATAAATGTTGATTTACCTGCACCATTGAGCCCGACTATAGCTATCTTTTCACGTTTTCAAAAGTTTATGCTCAATTCGTCAAGTGCTTTGACCTTTGCACCGGGATAAGTGAAGCTCATACATGAAAACTTAATTGCTTCCACTGACTCAAGTACCAAATCCCCGTTATCCGCTACTGTATTTTTAAAATCACTTATGCTTTTAAAGTTGTCAAGCTTCATACGATTATAATATATCTGCATTGCAGACATGGAGAACATAGAAATTGCACTCCAAAGCTGTGCGGTCAATCCTAAGAACAATGAATAGTCACCGACTGTTGCACTTCCCGACAGAACACGGAATGCTATATCAATGCCTATCAGTGCAATCACAACTTCGGGCATGCATTCCAGAATGCTCACAAATATTGTCCTCTTGCGCGATGCCTTGCGCTTTACATTATACAAACCCTTCCAGATACGCTTGTATCTGTCCATCAGCTTTTTGCCTACATTAAAAAGCCTGAACTTCTGCGAAAATGATTGTTCTGACGATATGCCCTGTACATATCCCATCTGTCTCATGCTATTTATCTGCTCAAGGCTCATAAAGTATAATGTTTTTGTAAATGTTGCTGCTACTATTGACGCGGGTATCGACGCGACGAGTAAAGCTATTCCGTATATAAAGCTCATCTGTGATAGCACAACAAAGGCAATCACAAATGATACTGTACTGCTTACAATGCTTATTGTACTCCACACTACATTATTTATTGCATATGAATCTCTGTTTGCGGAGTTTAGTTTATCGTAGTATTCGGGGTTATCAAAATGCTCCAAATCAGCTTTTAGGGCATGATCCATGATAATAATTGCTACCTTTGCACTCATCATATCATCATGCATCATACGGTAATATTGTGTGACATTACCGGACAGTCTTCTAATTAAGGCAATAAGGCACAAACTGCCAAGCAAAATTAGTAACAGATGTTCCGGTTTTATTGCATATTCTGCTTGCCCAACGAGAACGTTTATAACTATACGCCCTATAAAAGCTATTATAATTGCGACAACCGGCATTAATATTTCTGTTAAAATGCGCATTAGCGTGTAGAACTTCGAGGTTTGTAATGAAAGATCAAGACACAATTTAAGTGTCTTTAGGAAATCGGGGAGTTCTTTTATTATTGTTATAACTTTTACAATATTCCTCAATACACACATATACCTCCATCACTATCATTCTGAGCGGAGCGAAGAATCTTATCTCTCTGCGAAATATTTTTCGCTATCGAAGTGATTAACGATTTTGTCAAAAATGCTTTTTGGTGTTTTACCCTTAGGGTTAATGACAAAAGTATCGGTGTTGTGATATTTTCCGCAATCTTCATCAATGCTAATCAAAACATCATAATCATTACTGTTGTCTTCAAGATTGACTATTACTAAATTTGGCTTGCAGAGCTTTTTAATCAATTCTATATACTCAATATATGAACACTCATATTGGACCTGTTTTACAAATGTATGACTGCTGAAATCGCTTTCGCTTAAACCATTGCTCTCTGGAATTACAATAATGCAATGATATTCTTCGCTGAGAAATCTACTTTGGAATTCACGGCAATATTCTACTATATTGGGATCTGAATTCAGTCCCTCTACACCAACAACTATAATATCCTTAGTGGTATCAACCATAATCGAATTAAGTGTGTAATTATAAAGCAGGTTCATGGAAATACTGCTTGCATTATCAGAAATCCATGTTCTGACATTGGAAGATTTTACTTCTCCGTTTTTAACTGCCTTTGATACTAACCCCGCAAAATATGCAGTAGCAAGGCTTGTGCTTCCAAGGAAATCATCAGGAAGTATATCAGTGCTTACAATCACATTTACGCCGTCATAAGGATTATCAATGTAGGTAAATGTGTTCAACTGCAATGTTTTACTTATGTCAACACCTACACCTATACAGCCATGCATACATGCAGGGTAAGAAAGCTGTCTTTCGTTGCTCGCAGCTACAACAAAGCAGATGCCTAGTGCAATAATACGCTTAACTGTTGATACCATCATTGGAGCATCGCTATACTGAGTAGTACCCATGCTAAGGCTGATGAGAGCAACATCGTTTTCAATGCACCACTCAAGTGCAGCTATAAGATTAGTAACATCACCCCTGCCTTCTTGATTACAATCTAGCAGAATGAAGTAGTCTGCAGCTTTGCTAGCACCAAGTTCAAAGTATTTTAAACAGACTCCACCATGGCTTACACTTTTTTTAAGGTTATTACATATGAGACTCGTAGTGTTACCTTTAGATGTTCTGAAAAATTGCGTAGTACTACCGTATTTAATAAAAGAGTCTGAATCAATCTGTACATCGATAACAGCTGTAATAACCATAGTTTTATTCTGCCACATATAACTCAAGGCGATTTTGAATATTTGCTAGTGTGCGTTCAATACTCTGCTGGCCTGTATGCAGTAGCCAGATATCGGGGTAAATCAACGATTCCATTATAACCCAGTTAATTGTGTCATTATGATTGAGCATCTCCATTTTATCGTGGAAAAAATCAAGCGCGTTTTGCACACTTTCCTCTCTATAATCTTCGCGGCTGATATCAATAGCGCTAAAAAGATCCTGCCAGATATCTGCGCCAAAATCATAAACAGCTTCAAAAACCTCTCTTACCTGACAATCAAACCTTGTCCTGTTAACAGGAAAGAAAAGGTGTCCCCAGTAGGATCGACTTCCGGGATTGCCGTCAAATAAACTTTCATCAAAAGATAGCATAAACCTAAGGAACTCCCATGCTAGCTCTTGATTGGGGCTGTTTCTCATGATAGCAAAATCCATTAGTGATTCAAATCTGATGCTCCCATCATCGGACACTCTCAGAACCGGCTGAGAAAACTGCATACGCGGATACTCTTGTAAATAAAGAACTCTTGAGTACAATGTACCGTCAGTCCCGGCTACTCGATATAATTGCTCCGTCGGAGTAAGCAAATGCGCATTGTGCCCTATTCCCCTACCCACACCCGGAGTCGAAAACAACGCATCCGGTGTAAAAATAACTTCCTCTCCGTAAGGTATATCAACAGCCCTTTCAAACAGTTCCCTCATTCTTGGTGTGTCAACCCTAACGACGCCGGCTTCTACATCATAAATTGTCTGGCTAAACAGGATATTATCAACTATATTGAACGCATTGTCCATAGCAACTTCCAAGTCCGGGTTTGCAACCCGGATCATCTCGTAATATCCAAGATATTCGTCAATGGTTATGGTGCTCATTTCACGCCAATCAACCCTGATACTTTCAAACATGCTCCGGTTTAGCAATACAGAGTTGAACTTTACATATATTGGAATACTATACAACCCGCCTTGATTTTCCATCGCCCTGAATATATTGTCAAAAAAATCATCCCTGTTTAACCCGCTTTCGCCTTCAATGAGCTCGTTTAAATCAATAAAAAGCTTATCTAAGGCTACTTTTTCGAGCACAAGACTTCGTCCGAGGAAGTGAAATATATCAGGTGGATCAGCCATTAGTCGCGTTATCAAACTAATTAACTGACTTACATCATCAGCCTCATAATGTTCAAAAACTATTTCGACATCACTGCGAATAGTTTTAAAGCGTTCCACATACTGTTGAAAAAAAGCATCATTTGGAGCTGAAAAACTGTATGTCAGGATTCTTAAAGTCTCTGATATAGCTTCATCACTATTTTGCTCTTGCCCGTTTTGCTCTTGCCCGTTTTGCTCTTGCCCATTACCCTCATCTTCTTCATGATTATCTTGCTTGCATGATGATACCATCACAAGTACAGTTATAATACAGATAACCAGAAATATCCTCTTCAACATATTAATCACACCTCATTCTTTTCTCTTACACTCTGTTGCACTGTAAAATGCATTAATTTTATTATGAGGATACTGGGGTTAAAATCCTAAGTATAAATTACTCAAGATTCAATATTAGGAGTTTTTAACCCCAACATCATTATGAGCTAATTATGTAATAAGGCGGAGTGGTCGCTTTATTAAGCATTGCTTGTATCGAACTATTAAACTCAATTTTTTTGTAATAGTTTGCTTCTTTAAATGTTAAGCAAAGCTCTTTACCCTGTTTTCCTTAGCAAAAAATAATCATTTAACGAAACTTACAAGATTGCTAAGGGTTCATCATTGAGTTCCGCCCCCAAGCTTCGTCATATGCAACTGCCCATCCTTGTTGCTGACGAGTTGTCGGGATGCAATCGCAACGCCAACAAAGAGCACATGCTCCACACCAATACGCAACAAGTGTGTGGTTGTGTGCCTTGCTGTTCTTGTTTAGACTTTTCTTTATTATAGGTGTTTTCTTGCCCTCCATTAAGCTCCCTCCATTCTGGTTTATTTTTTCGATTGATTGTCTATACCACACAGCAAGAGGAAAATCAAGTGCTTTTTACAATATATGCTCTATTTTCACCAGTTATTACGCAAGATATTGCGTTTTGGAATGATGATAATTCATTACTCGATTGAAATTTCTTCGATTATTTTGTCAGAAACCAGTTTTTTGATACTTTTTGACCGATTATCTATACCACACTTTTTGGGAAGTGAGTTTAATTACATTAAATACAATGTTACTTTTCAGCTCATTTTTTAATCATTAAGTTCATTTAATGTGTTAATTATTGAGCCGAACCGTCATTCCATCCCACAAAGGCCGGGATGATGTTGTAACTATTTGAGCGTTTTGCAAATCGGTCAACACATGCGCAAGACTGCCCACGCGAGGCATTAATCCATGTGCTACATAAATCCGCCGTATAACGTACTCCACGCCCCATGCTCCGGAGACTTCGGATATTGTGTTAACAAAAAACTCACCTGTTATGAAGTCCAGATGGAGAGCATCAAACGGAACTAAATTTTCTGCATATTCAATACCAATATGAGCAACTCTTATGTTTACTTCTTTTCCTAGGTAGAGATCAAAATCACTTTCATCACCGATAAAAGCGAAAACATAATGTATGTCGCCGTTTTCGTAAATATATCTGGTAACAAAACGCCCATGAACGACTTTATCCTCGATAAAAAACTCTGAAGACAGTGCCATCAACTCCTCTAAAAGATAGCTAAAAGCATTAAAAGGTATAAGCATATCTACAACCCACTCGATGTCGTCCGGTTGCATCCTACCCTTTTCAGTTTGAGTAGCGTGGCGGAGGCTGGTAATCGCTTCATAACACCACTGTACTTCTGCAGATTGGGGTAATATGGTGTTCACCAAAGGCTTTTGCATCTCGGAATAGTGCCGGGAGTATAATGTTACAGCGGCAAGGCCCGGTAAAAATGCTAGAATAAGTATAATGCCGATTTTCTTAAAATAATTCTTTTTCACATTATGCTCCTAATCGAAAATACGTACATCAATCCCGTCATACAACGGGCCTTCGGACATGATTATAATCGGTTTGCCATGCATATCCGGAGAAATATTAACTAAGTCCCCAATAAACGCAGGCGTCTGCAGTTGGACGTCAACACGATAAGCAATGTACCTCCTACTTAGGAAATTGCTCTGACGGTGCACAACAAAAATATAATGTAAGCCACTTGGATCATTATGGACAGCGATATATGGTACAAGGTTGTCGAACTGCTCCGTGCTTCTGTACGTAAAGGAGACAAGAACACCATCACCATCCACTATTGTTCTATGTGGGATATAACCGATTAGAAGCCGTGCAGAACCGTCAGACAGGGGCTCCACCTCTAAAAGCCAACCGTGCTTGGCAAAACCGTTAACATCCAGTGTAAGGTCGATTTCGAGAGCACGGAGTTCTTCCGTTCCCGAATAGTCTTGAAAAACATCAACATGGAGAATCACATCCACCACCCAGTCAAAACCATCAACGCCACCCATGTATGCGACAGAGAGCATCGTACTGCGAATTTCATGCTGCCAGAACAACACTCCCTTTTGTGGGAAAGCTATATGTACCATAGGCTTTGACCGTTCAATAACAATGCGATGAATAACAAAAGAACCAGTAAGCCCAACTACCAAAAAAACAACCAAACTTGTTATTATCCACTTATTCCTGATCTTCATTTATACACCTAAAACTACTTATTTTATGCCGGTATGCATAAGCCCTTCATTTAAATCATCCTGCCCATAAATAAAAATAATCAATGCCGGTATCATGAATAAACATGAAAGTGCAAAAACAATACCTATGTTCCCCGCCATCCCGGTTGAAAGCTGGACAGACAGCGGCATCGCCCACGGGTCGCGGATGAAGACTACTGCTTGATCAACGATATTCCAGGCTTCAGCGAAAGCCAGTACACAAAGAGCCGTAAGGGCGGGTTTGATATTCGGAAGGACGATGCTAATGAAAATTCGGAGCTCATTTGCGCCATCCACCTTTGCCGCTTCGATAATCTCTTTCTCAAACCCTTTCATTTGCTGACGGATGAGGAAAACTCCGAAAGGTGCAAAGATGGCTGGAAGGATAATTGCGAGATAGCTTCCATCAACACCAAAAAAGTTCGCGGCAATAAAGTGGGGGACAAGCAGAGCCTGCATAGGTAAAAGCATTATTATAATATAAGAAAAGTAGAGTTTATCTTTATGCTTGTTGCGAATGCGCTCAAAACCGTAAGCTGCTAAGGGGGCGATTACCAGTTGACCTAGTATGATCGGAACAACAAGGATTATTGAGTTCCACATAAAACGCAGATTTGAAGGGTCTTCCAAAAGGATCATCCGCCATGCTGATGTGCTGATCAAATCAGGGAGAAAGCCCATATCCATGTAATGCATGTTATCTGAAATCACGCCAAATGAGTTATAAGGCGTTACCTGACTAGTATAGCGGGCGGAAGCCTCTGATGCGCTCATCAGGGAGTTTGTAAAAATAAAAATTATCGGTGCAAGACTCAAAGCAGCAGAAAGACAAATTATCAATAACCGGACATTATACGAAAGCCGCTTTAGTATCATGCTTGAATCTCCTAATTATAAATGTCGGAATACTTTTTCTGCCCTAAAAAAGCGCTCAGAACCAATATAGCAATACCAACTGATAATGCAGTCGCAGTTACTGAGAGCCGTTGCATGTTTGCGTTGATAAACTGATTGTTCATAAAGTGTTGGAGCATGTATACAGAACTATGTGGGTATGGTCCATAAAGCAGGTAAATTTCGCGAAAAATTCGAAAAGAGTTAATAATGGACATCATGAACACCAAGAAGGCTGTGGGTATTATATAAACCATCGTCACATGGCGAAAGGTCTGCAATACATTCGCGCCCTCTATTCGTGCAACTTCATAATAATCCTTTGGTATGATACTCAATCCCGCCATGAACAAGACAAGGTTAAAGCCAATGTTACGAAACAAAAACACAACCAAAATCACAACGAAAGACCAGTCTGTTGCCAGCCAGGGAATAGTATCCATGCCCATCCGGAAAAGAAAGTTGTTGATTGCACCGTTATCGGCAAATAAGGTATTCCAGAAAAACACAATGGCACCTGACGGGATTATCATGGGTAAAATGAAAGCAACTGAGAGGACTTTCTTGTGGCGTAAATCTTGAAGTGTCAAGGCAAGCAAGAAAGATAATATTATGTTAAACGGTACGCTGGTGGCTATGAACAGCATCGAATTGCGAGCTGCGAGCTTAAATGCTGTGTTTGAAAATACATCTGCAAAGTTGCTTAACCACACCAACCCGCCCCGCGCATCGGTAAATGCGTAGTAGAGCGACAAAGTAGCAGGGATGAATAGAAATGTTGTCATACCGACTATACTGGGTAGTAAAAAAAACCAGATGCTTTTTTTTACGAGTGTTTTATACATTTGTAATCCTCCCTTCATGAAGGTGAAAAACTCTATCGACTTTATCATGAATTTTCGCATTATGAGTAATCACGATAACATAATCAAAGTCGCTGCTTGCAAAAATCAATTCGTTAAAAATTTCTTCAGATTTTGAATCATACTTTGATGTAGCTTCATCTAGTATAAGTATGCTTGCTCCTTTAAGCAATGCGCGAACTGCTGTGATTTTTTGCCCTTGACCACCAGATAGATTGCCTCCATCATTTCCGACATATGTATCTAAACCATCATGAAGTTCTGTTATTATTTTTTCAAAGCCTAAACGTTTTAAAACATTTGTTATTTCGTCATCGTTCTTGCTGTTTGTTGGATCTACATTTTCCCTTATGGTTTCGTTAAATAAACGAATGTTCTGGCTTACAACTGAAAACATTTTCCTATATGCGTATAAGTTGTAATTGCCTATTTGAGTATTGTCAAAATAAATCTCCCCTGAAGTTGGCTCATAAAATCTAAGTAACAATGCTACGAGAGTAGACTTCCCGCTCCCATTTTCACCAACAATAGCTATTTTTTTACCTCTTTGGAACTCTAAATTGATATCACTAAGTCTGTAAACACCGTCATTGTATGCAAAGGACACATTGGAAAACACGATTTTATTTGGAATAGTAACATCATCAATTGGTTTAAGTATGTTGTTTTTTATCGTGTTCTCCTCCTGAAGATTGAGAAATTCAATATGTCTTTTCAAACTGGGTTTGATGTCAGCAAAGTAACGTTGAACTTTTGTTAGTAGTGTTACTGGACCAATAATTTGCATCGCATATGTTATAAATGCAAGGAGACCGCCAATAGTTAACCAATCGTTAAATATACCCCAAAAACCGATAATATATATTGTTATATTCAATGCAAAGCTTGTTATAATATCAATATTCTCGCTGACTTTGTCATTATATTCGATGCCAATATGATTTATATGAGCTTGAAGTTAATAATTTTGTTCATTCTAACAAACTGTTTAAATCCATAGAAATCTAACCCTCGCCCGATAAAAAATAATAATATTGACAACCCTAGTAATCTGATCAGCATAGGAAAGTCTAATGCAATAAGGCCTTTATCAATAATCGCTCTATTAACAAGTGGTATTAAGGTAGTAATTCCTATTCCAATGATGAGACTTAGGCATACAAGAGTCAACTTACATTTGAAAGGTGCAAGCAATGTAAGTGCGTTTTTAAAAATACTTACATCGTTGATTAATTTATGATTCTTAGCACGCTTGTGCATAATACTCCTACTTTCTTTAAGAATAGAAGCTCCAGTTTCATTTCATAGTTAAACACTTATCCAACATGTTTTCATAATTTGCAGAAATCGCTCATTTGTTACACATTATTAAAAAACATTATACAACAATCTGAATATATTTAATACAATTTTTTATTTAATGTTGGGAATTTTATAATTAATTGCACAACGAATATCTTAATTTTTGGTTATTATATTGTAATGTCTTAATTTTTAGCAGTAGCAGTACATTCGTGTCTACGAATAGTTTAACAGTAAAACTGTATATATCATAAACGGACTCTTATGTTGTAAAATATATAATGAACGAATTTCACACTTTATTCATATTTTATCTTGACATATAAAAGCGAGCATGTTATTATGTTCGCAAACCTGATAACGAAAGGGACGTTCAAATGGACAACCGATCTAATGAAGGCGATAAAGGTACTAAGTTCGGCGATTATATTAAAAAAAAGCGCGAAGCCCTTGGTAAAAGCTTACGTGGATTTGCAGAAGAATTAGAAATAGCTGCACCTTATCTATTCGATATAGAAAAAGGAAACAGACCTGCACCCGAAAAAAAACTGGACAAGTTCATAGAAGTGTTAGGAATCTCCGGTGATGAAATTAACACATTCTACGATCTGGCTGGCATCAGCAGAAACAATATATTCCCCGACTTGTCAGATTACATCGGAAATACATCATTAGCACGTGTTGCACTTCGCACAGCAAGAGATATGGAACTGCCGGATTCACGTTGGCAAGAGATAATTGACGAAATGAAAAAACCAAAACCGGATGAATAGGTGAACGATGAAGCTAAGATACCCACAAAAAGACAATGGAATGTATATTATAAGCCGATATGATTTTGACGCTATAGCAAGGCAGTTCCTTTCTGAATATGCCCCGGGTGTCTTGGCAGGAGCAAAGCCCGTTAGTATCGGCGATATAGCGGAAGAACATTTAGGTCTGACGTTAAAATACCAGAACCTTTCACCGGACGGTGAAGTCAGCGGATTGATATCTTTTGGTGACACAGAATACGATTGCTACGATAATATGTTCCGCCCCATAAAACTTGAAATTGCAGACGGTACGATTCTCATTGATTATTCATTATCAAAACAAATAACTTATCCCCGTCGGAGATTCACAATCGCACATGAAGTAAGCCATAGGTTACTGCATCGCAGCTACCGTTCACAAACGAACAGGCACTTCAGTTTCAGGAGAAAACAGGATACACTCATTGCCTGCAGAGCGGTTAACATAGAACAGGCAAATACAAAATCAGACGGTAAATGGACAGATCATCAATGGGAAGAATGGCAAGCTGACAGTCTGGCGGCTTCGATATTGATGCCGATTGATACAATCAAACCATTTGCCACGGAAATTATATACGCGAGGAGTGGCAAGACCTATCTGAACTCGGCAACAGATAGAATAATCAGGCAAGAAATAATTAAGAAAATAGCAAATGTTTTTTATGTATCACACAGAGCTGTAGAAATCCGCATGAAACAACTCTTATTAATGCAATAAACAGCACATATTAAATTACAAGCGTCGGGCATGGTATTCCGTGTTATGTTCGACGCTTTAATAACCACTAACCGTTAGCAAGTTTGCGTACACAATAACGTATATTTCAGATTTTATGGGAGGTTATGATGAATATTGTAGCAGACAGTAGTGAATCAATAGTCCTTATCATACGCGGAAGCAGGGACACAGGGAACCCGATGATTGCATTTCGCGGAAATAAGAACAACGGACGTATCGGGAGGAAAATACTCAAATGTCCGATATCAACTTGCAAGTTTCCGATCGCGAATGTTGATGAAAACGCAATAGTTGATGTAATCCGAAATCCGGTGCAATCAAAGGTGAATTGCCAAAATTTTCTGAAATGCAAAAAATGTGGAAATGAAGTCGGAGTAAACTACAATTAACACCCTGACTTCCCCAATCAATACAATTTAATATCAATAAGATCTATCGCCAAAACAGGTGGTTAAGCTGCGCCCTCACGGAATCTGCAAAAAGCATTCGGAATGTGGATGCTTCGACAACGTCTGCTGCACAGCGGATAAAGATCAAACGCGTTTAGTACGAGCACGATGCAGGCGGGCAGGTTTCATTCATAACCAACATACCGAGTCCGTAACGATTATACAGTAACCGTCAATGCTTACGAGTCCGACAAACGGCAACTTAAAGTTGCTGATTTGTCGGACTTTTTCTTTTACAACATAAGTTGCCGTTTATACAGGACTCCAAACAAGGAGTTCCGATGCAAATAGCAGCTTTTTATATCTTTAAAGTACATCACAAGATCGATTCATCGCTCTCCAGCGTTTTCATTGGCAAACTGCCAAGAACCGAGGGTGATGCCGTCATGCCACAACCGCGCTGTCGTTCACCGCCTTCTCCAATTGATTTTTTACAAACAAAAAATTAATTGGAGGAAAGGCTAATGAACAATACAGATATTACAAAACTGCAACGCAGTCAACTTATAAAACATTTCGAACAAGAACGCCTTGAATGGCTTGCTGCCGGAATGAATGAAGCGGATATATTCTGTATCCATTTCGGAAAACCTGAAGATAACGGTAGAGGCGGTGATTACCGTATGTGGCTTGACGAACGCAGACATACACGTACCGACCATAAATATGCACCGGGAATGGCAATTGCCATTGACACTGTTGACCCCGAAGGTGCTTGGATCAGGAATAAAGGGAACATGTTAAGCGAGGTAGAGATTGAACATGATTTAGAGATCGCATTATTTGAACTAACTGATTTACAACGTAGATGTTTTACCGAAGTCAGACTCAATGAACGGACGCAGTCTGATGTGGCTGATGAAATGGGTATCTCGAGAGAAAGTGTCAAACAGGCAATTTCCGGGGCATTGAAAAAGCTCAAAAAATATTTTTCGTGACCATATACCAAAACAAGCAATATCCCGGCTAGTAAGTGTAAAGCAAAATAAAAACTTTACTTTGTACTTTGACAACTGAATAAACCATGACACCGAAGTGATCAACCGCACCGCATGCCAAGACTGTCGTAAAGACATAGCGAGCCGTGACCGGTTGTGACCATGATACTCCCCCATAAGCTATCTGTAACGGGGCTTGCGATGAAGCACAAGCAAGGGAAGTGTGTACCGTCTGAAAGAGGACGGCGGGTACTTTCGTGGGAACGGGGTGGATAACCGCTGATGTTCCGTCGGTGTTGAAGGTTCAACGAACAACAAACATGCCTACTGCATAACGCATAAAAATCGGTACATAAATATACCGGCGAAATGCGAATGCATGATTAACGGCTCTGACTATGCGCCGATGGCATTGTCACATATGACTGCTATCGGCGTATCACAGAACCGTTAAACATCAAATTTACGAGGGGTGAAAACATTGAACGCTAAAAATAATATACTCTCAGAGATTAACCGTGATATTCCCAATCATATTAATGACACTGACGGATTCATTCTGACCGCTTTCGGGTGTGCCGTGTTTGAAAACGAGCTTCATGACGGGCGATTTGAATATTCTGCTCAAAACCTGACTAATGGTGCAAAGATAATCCTCGAACGTCGTAAACACCAAGTTACAAACTTAACCATTGAATGGCTGGTAAAAATACTGCAAGATTCAAAAATCGCAGGTCCGGGTAGACTTGAAATATCAGATGAGACAACAGTAACGGTCACGAAATTGAAATTTGTATTAAGTGAACTGTTCCATGAAGTACTTCCGGATCACGGCTACTCGGTACGAGAAAGCCAGGTAAAACTAGCCGGACAGTTGCTTGACGCAATTATGGGACGACAGACATTGATTGGAGAAGCATCAACCGGACTTGGCAAAACACTTGTCTACATTGTAATAGGAGCTTTAATAAAGCGCAGTGCAATCAACAGGACATGGAGCGGAAGCTGGTACCCGGATATGAACGTATTAGAATGGAAACGGATGCCGATACTGATAAGCACATCGTCAATCGCATTACAAAAATCAATACTCCTATATATTAAAGAGGTCTCGGAAATACTTATAGAAAACGGTGTGATAAAGAAACCGCTTCGGGTGTTATTGAAAAAGGGTCGAAGAAACTATGTATGTCATCACAACCTCCGGGATTATATACCATACGAACGTAACCCTGACATTTCTGAAAAGCTAAACAAAATATTGTGCTATGGATATATAGACTTGGCGGAAATCGACGGTCTGACACAACATATAAAGAACGTGATCGGTGTGCCGGTCAATTGTTATACAAATTGTCCATATAAGACTGTATGCAATTATATCCTTATGCGCGATGAACATGATGACATCGAGTATGATTTTGTCGTAACCAATCACAACATGCTCCTAATGGATGCAAAGATGAGGTCGGAAGAAAAAGGCAGATTACTACCACCGTCTCAGATGTGGGTTATTGATGAAGCGCATCAGCTAATAAATGCGGCAACTTCAATATATGGGTCACAGTTGTCTATAGAAGCGATACCGGAGATTGCACAAAAACTTACTTCATTGAACTATACGCCGAAGCAACGCGAAGGTAAAAATAGTTGGCGTGATGTACGCAGCGCATCCCATATCCTAGCGGAACAGTTAGTAAAGCTTAATGATGAATTGTTTTCCGATAATGAAGTTAGCATGGAATGTGATAGTACACTGCGTAAAATCCGTTCGACTGCTGATTACCTACATAAAGTTCTGACCGAAAGCCATAAACTCAATGTAAAACGTGATGAAAATACTAAACTCCACATACTTAACGATCTTGAAAGACTAAGCAAGATAACTGCTGCGTTAAATAACCACAATGAACAATTACGCTGGTTTGAACGTGACAGATATACAAATACAGTCACGACATTGCACGGACTTCCGAAGCTTTTGAACGATAAAATATACAATGATTTATGGAAACGAGGGGTTCCTGCCTTTATCACATCAGGCACACTTTCCGCAGCCGGTGACTTTGGTGCATTTAAGCGGTCAACCGGTGCGGACAAAATAGATAGATTAATAGAAACGACACATCTTTCTCCTTATGACTACCGGAAAAACTGTTTATTATATCTGAGCGGAAGTGTTCCATACCCAAACCGGAAAAACAAGCAATACATCGAAGCTTTGACTGACGAAGTAGAACGGCTGATAAAAACAGCACACGGGCATACAGCGGTTTTATTTACAAGCTACAACGTCATGGGATATGTATATAAAAATTTACAACAACGCAATATTCCTTTCCCGATGTTCAAACTTGAACGAAGCACATCAAGTGCAATAGAGCAATTTAAACAAAGCGGTAATGGAGTTCTATTTGCCACGGGAGCACTATGGGAAGGGATTGATGTTCCCGGGGATACACTTAGTATGCTGATTATTGCAAAGCTGCCATTTGCGGTACCAGACAAGGTCAGCGAGTATGAACAGACGCTCTATTCAGATTTTCACGAATATTTGAACAGCGTAATCACACCTGAAATGCTTGTGAAACTGAAACAGGGATTTGGAAGGCTCATAAGGACAATGACCGACAGCGGAGTAGTTGCGATACTCGACATCCGCGCTTACTTCAATGCCACATACCATAAACGGATGTTAAATACACTTCCCGACTGCCGCATAACTGATAATATCAGCATTGTCGAAGATTTCTTTCAAGAAATAAAATCGCCTGAATACTTTGGAAACACTGACGTTACTGACCTATTCCCAAGTTGGGAATAGGTCGGGGTTATCTTGGAGGTACAAATGATGATTAACATAAATGATAGATCTAGCTTAGTTGATATATGTGATATATCAATAGATAAAAGTTTAACAAAAACCGAACGCATAACTGAATATGTTCGACAAATCAAAAACCCGTACAATTTTAAATGTGGTGAATTCATAATAAATGCCATTTTTAGCATGGACGGACCAACATTAGAAGAATGTCTACACCGGTTAATGACATAAAACATTTAACGACAAACTCGACATACCCGAACGGTTTTGCTAACATTTATAATTGAAAAGAGTAATTGAATAATGCTGAACCTCACTCCTTGATTTCGGGTCTTCGAGAAAACATTATAAGGAGTGCATTTACCATGTCAGAAATAATTTACAGAGCAGCGGAATATTACCGGCTGTCTCATACAGATGATAAATCATCTGAAAGCGATAGTATCGCAAACCAGCGAAAGCAGTTGAAGACTTTCATCGACAGTCAATCCGACATTGAATCTGTTTCCGAATGGGTAGACGATGGAGTTTCGGGTATACTATTTGATCGTCCGTCTTTCAAACAGATGATGGAGGAAGTCGAAAGTGGTAAAGTCAATTGCATTATCGTAAAAGATCTTTCGCGATTTGGTCGTGAGTATATTGAAACAGGGCGTTATCTCAGACGAATTCTTCCCGCTTATGGTGTAAGATTCATTGCGATAAATGACGGCGTCGATACATTAAAAGATAGTGGAGACGATCTCATTATTTCTATAAAAACGGTGATGAACGATGCCT
>Ga0131853_10009364_pt1 | contig 17923 bp, 8 predicted proteins | sample TergutLab28metaG_FD_92764 | JGI IMG/M metagenome (GOLD analysis project Ga0131853, IMG submission 92764) | Labiotermes labralis P1 segment gut microbial communities from Petit-Saut dam, French Guiana - Lab288 P1 (version 2) (version 2) | ecosystem: Host-associated > Arthropoda: Insects >... | reverse complement strand
GTATATACCATGTTTAAAATATTCAGTACCTATATTTGTTGAATAAATATATGAAATGCAACTTTAGAGGTTAGCGGTGCGGTACGACCACTATAGTTGACATTAGGCGTCAAAAGGTTAAGCTGACGACATATTCCGGTCTTTGCACTGGACCATTTTCAGGTCACAAGATATATATAGTTGAGGAGAATATACAGTGTGAATCATAAATAAAATAGTGTGTATCATAAAATAGGATGATATTTTATGAAACACACTATTTTATTTATGATTCACACTGTATAGTCTCCTCAACTATATATATATCTTGAAGATGGTCCAGTGCAAAGGCCGAAACATGTAATCAGCTTAAATAAAGGTAACAACATAAGATAGCTGTGTTTTGACTTTAAAAACCCCTTTTAATTGTAAATAAAACGCAACGGGGATGATACACCTGACGTTTATTCCTCCAATTTTATGTGAAAGACCGTAAAATGGCAAGTGACAGAAGCTGTTTTTAGGCTGGAGAAATACACTTCACAGGCCGTACCCAAAGTACATACAAGATCTTCCGTCTCCTTCCACTTTGACGTCCGTCGTAACTTGCAGGTGTAACTATCTGTCTCCGTAAGTCCGACGGAGACAGTCGCGTGACTCTGTGATGAAAGAAATGGGTGTAGAAACCAGGTCTTTCGGTATCTGGGACATTGAACGATTTAAATCCAGTAAGAGAATGGCCAGACGTGGACTGTGGATCAGTGCATTTATATTGCTTTATATTGCTTTATATTGCGTTATATTGGCTCATTCGCCCGCCGTTCCCTTCACGAATGCTGTGTCTGAAGTCACCTTGCGTTTTATTAAATTTGAAAGGAAATTCAAAGTAACATTGAGGAAGAATTTTTAATCTTCAGACAAAATGGCCTAAGTTGATCAGCTGTTGACTGGCAGAAAAAGTACGAAGCCACTGACGGTGTTCGTCCACTGAAACACATTTCTCGATTCGCGCCGCTGGAAGTTCTTTCTCCTTCCCTGAATTTCGTGAATCTAGTGATTATTACAATCATACCGACAAAAGTAAATAACTTACTGCATATGCGGGTCATAGTGACATTAGTTGGCAGTTGAAATACAGTGAAGGCTAATCGTTGTTTACTCCAATGTCTTACGGGGCAGCTGAGATTTTCCTCTCTGTCACCGAGTAGAAGTAATAATGCACGAAACCATACCGTCTCTTATTAAGTTATCTATTTTGCAAACAAATGCTTTGGATGCACGTTCTGATTCTCATCGTATATTCCTTTGTATGTTCTGTCATTCAGCCTAATTCTGCACGATATTTGTTTCAACAGCTGCAGAATAGTTTTATAAATATATAATATTCCTCCTACATGTTTCGGCCTACACTGGCCATCTTAAATATATGGAATACTGTTTAATTTAATACGAATTATGTATACGTGCCTTAAAGATGGCTACCCCTTACATTTAAATGGGTTTGTTTTAAAAACATATTTATTTATCCTCTTGTTCCTGATGTCCGAATGTTAAAACTCCTATACAGTACCTATATGTAATTATAATTACATATAATATATATTATGTATTATATATAACGTGTAATATATATAAATAATATGTAATTATAATTAAATAATAATAATATTTATTTACTGCAATTGGGTTGTCACCCGGTGGCAGTGGTTTTTTTACGTGTATACAAAATATGAAATTAGTTACTAGTAAATTTAAGTCGGGAGGGCTACATGAGAAGCATGTAGTGGCAACTTGGATTCTTGGGAACCATCTCAGCATTTGATTTTAGGCACAGGGAAACCAAGAAAAACCTGTGTCGAAATGGCCGGTCGCAGGACCTTCCGAATACTGAGTTCTAGCCAGTAGTCCGGCATCTAAAGTTAAAAAAAAAGCAATGCCGACATATATATTTATATATATAGAGTAATATAATATATATAAAGAGCCCAATTAATGAGTGCAACGGCCTCCTGGTGGAACCAGGGAGAGCTCGAGTCGTTTTATCGCAGGTCAGCTATTCCTAGACGTGTCGCGGAACTCTTATAGGCACATAAAAGTCGAAATTCTGCAGTCTTGGCACTGAGAACTATTTATTGTTATTTTTAAAGGAGTAAAACGTATTTAGATTATAAAGGCGTGTTATTGTTCATAGTATTCTGAAGAAGTAAATGTAACGTATTATAAATTGCATATCTGCTAACGCAGTTCCATTACACCCTTCAAAAGCCCGGCCTACTATGTCGTCATGGCTACTAAAGTACCACACGTTTACGAGCTGCATCTTTAGGCAGTGATAAATACTACCGCCTGCAATCTTGACGACTATTACTGATAATTTGGAATTAACCATATTAAAGATTTTACTGCCCATCCCGGTGACCATGCGGTCTAAGGGTTGGGTCTGCGGCTGCTCACTCGCTTGGATTGCCTGTTCGAATCCAGCCAAGGGCATAGATGTATAGCTCGTGTGTTTATTGTGTGCTGACAGGTAGAGGTCTCTGAGATGGACCGATCCTTCGTCCAGAGAAGCCCCACTGACTGTGTGTGCGTGTCACTGAGTGTAATGAAGTGAAAGAATAACCTGTACATCAAAGATGAGGAAGCAGCAGGAGGTCAGAATAAGAAATAAAGAAATATTTTACCAATTTTGCGTAAGAATCTTGAAATTTCGTTATATCTTCTCTAGCTTCCTTCCACAGTTCATGATTATCTCCACTAGCTAATATTTTTACACATCAGATCGTTAAACTTGTTGGTGTTATTAGTTCCAAATATTAATTACAGTTGAACGCTGCCACACCAAATACATTCTTTAAGATACTTTGATGTGTATTGATGACGGGAATGGGATGACACGATTGAGGGCTTACGGCTCATTAATTTTGTTGTTTTGTCGGACGCACACATACACACTTAGATATGTGTATACCAAAATGATTATTATCATGTAGCCAGTAATTATTGTGAACTTCCCTCTGCAGCGGCATATTATTTCTGCTGTCACGACATGTTTTGAGATGACTGTCCTCTTGTTGTACGTTCTGTAACTCGCTGTTGACGTCTACAGGCGTTTTTCCCTAGCGTCGTGGAAGTTGCATGTTTTCGTTCAGTTACATCCAATGAGATTATCCCATGGAGGGACGACATGATGACGTTTCTGATCCCTTCTACCTTGCACCACGCTTCGTGACGTGTGTAACGTATGTCAGAATCTAGTTACAGTTATTCTGTCCAGTGCATAGTGCACAGGCATTGTGGTGGACGAGCAGAATGTCCGTAATGAAGGTCTGTATTGCAAAAAGATGTGGTGCGTCCACGAGTGAATGTGCCCCATCACATTCTCCTCTCTAATTGTGAGGAAGGCTTGATTTTTTTTTTACCGCCACGTAATATTCTCACGTGACACTGAACATAGGCAGTGCTTTTATCGACGGCAAGCAACGCGTGGGCGTTCCAGCACCTTTATTGACGGTGCGCATTAGATGAATGTTTTGAATTTAGAACGCGGGTAAAAATGGTTCAGGTTTGTTGTTCTTGCGCACAAAATTGTGATTACAGTATGAAACAATAATATCAACAATCGTTATGTGCGTTCGCAAAATTGTGAAAAGCGACTATTAGCTTTATCATGTCTCTCTGTCCATCCATTTGCCCGTCTGTCTGTCCTCATGGAACAACTCGGCCCCCATTGTGTGTGTTTTAATTAAATTTGATATTGAGGTATTTTTAAAAAATGTATCAAGAAAATTCAAGTTTCATTAAAACCTGACAAGAATGACGAGTATTTTACATGAAGGAAATTATACATTTATTATCACATCTCGCTCACTTCTTCTTAGAATGAAAAATGTTTCAGATAAGAATTGTAGAGAAAATCGAACCGTACATTTTATTTTCAGTAAATTTTTTCCGAAAATCGTGCCGTTTATGAGCTAATGTGGAAAAATATTGTTGAACCGGGCATGCCACGGGTAACAGAAAATATGGCGCGTATGCACTGCATGCTAGTTACCTAAGCCTATAAACACGTACACATTATATGCAATACGTATTCATTTTTCCCTACAACAGTGTTTGCACTAACGCGCCTCCATATTACGTTACACGTACACTCTCTGTCCTGTTTAATACATTAAAGTGAAAACTGTGAACACCTTCAGCTGTGCTGCTGTCAAGGAGTGAGTCTTGGAAACTCTTTTTTAAAAAAAAAAAAAAAAGTAATTTACGTTTACGAGGAGGTGATACCTTTGTTTGAAAAACTGTATAATAAATGTTTTGAAATTGTACTGTGGGCAATCGACCTGAAAACGCTTCTAGCCATAACACATGTATCCTAAATACTGTGCGTGACTGTTAATTTCACTAACTTATTTTTGGACAATGCCCATCACAGTTAATCGAAACACATGAATTATTTGTTATAGTATTATTTCATTTTTTGTTTTTCGATTTACTGTGATTCTTATTATCCAAAAGCATCGTGGACAAATCGTTCTAAAATTGTTTTGCAGTTGTGACGTATGGTATGAATGTGTTTTCCCCTACTTTCTACGCGACAGCCTTATCTTAAACCAGTCAACGAAATTATTCCAGTATGTAAGAGTGTTGATAATGTATCAATGAATCCTTCCTTTTATATTTCTTATTCCTTGTTAGATGCATGTGAGACCAAATGCTTTTAGCTTGTTATATGAGAGTCATTACATTTTTATAAAGCTGTGATACAAGTAACAAAGTATGTATCAGTATATAGCCCAATTTATTATTACTTTTTGTACGAGACAGATCAGTTGTGATGAGCTACATCCACGCCATTCTCATTTGTGAAATTGTGTGGAGGTTCTGTTTCAGTTTATTGGTTGTTTCTGCTGAAGGAAATGCTTGGAACATAAGGGAAAGATAGTAAGATAAGGCTGCAGAATTTACGTACCGCTGTATCTTGTACTTTTCACTAAATATTGTTAGGTTTTTCAATGAAGTTCGATATGAGAATGAATACATGGCAAAAAATCTGGAGCTGAAGGAACATTTGATAGACCTAAGTATAGATGGAACGTTAATGTTAACATTTTGGCACCGGAATTATTTTTTTAATTTTAGCACACCCTGTATATAAAATGTGAATAATACAGGAACCAAATACGTTAGAATTATGAAACAAACTACATTTTGAAGAGAAAAAGAAAACGGAGAGTATATACCATGTTTAAAATATTCAGTGTCTATATTTGTTGAATAAATATTTAAAATACAACTTTAGAGGTTAGCGGTGCGGTACGACCACTATAGTTGACATTAGGCGTCAAAAGGTTACTGTGGATTTTCAAGAACTAGCGTGTGGAGTTGTGAATTGGTTTCAACTGTGCCAGGATAGAGTACATTTGCAGATTTGTGTAACATGGCTATGTATCGTTTGTTATCAGTAAAAGGTGGGAAATCTTTTGACAAGTTAAGTAAGATTTTCACGGAGAATGTTGCAGAATTGAGTTTTCATTAGTCGTGAACAGCGTTTGAAACGTATTTTACTATACAGTGCATTTTGTACAATTTTTATTTTGTACCTTTTAAGGGGTATCCTTAATACAGCAAAACGTGGTGAGGCCATTGTACAGTCAGGTCTGGAAAGAAGTGCTACTGCATTGTATCGAAACTTTCACTTTAAATTGGACTAATTTGAAAATATTAATAATTTATAGTCAATACTGAATCAACCGTAGCAGGAACAGCCACACATAAATTTCTTCTACGGATCGTTTGAATTGATCTTCAGTTTACGCCACTGTCCCATTTTAGTCCGTACGTCTCTGGAGACAGGGTACTAGCTGAGCAACAGAATTCAATTGAAGTGTACAGATCGGTAGCTGTGAGCAACTTTGTACTTGCGGGGTGTGTCTGAACAATCACTTGTGATTCCCCTCCGCTCTTGCCACCATTCTCCCGGGCAGAAAGAGAATCAATGTTCCCAAAGCCACTATCAAATTATCCGTCCCTTGCGTCACTGCGCTAACCCCCCCTACTGTAATAAGTCACCCGTCTGTCGCTGAGTGTAGGATTGTTCCGACCCGGGCACCGCCTGAAGCCCTCGATAATTGTGCGGTTCCTCGCACAGTCGAGTGGAGGTGGTAGCAACAGGGGGTTCCGAAGGTCCTATATTTGGTCTGTTAGGGGTAAGGATAAATCAATCGAAGGAAGGAACTGAAGATTGCGCACCGGTGGGCAATCTGTTAGCTGTGGCCAACACTGAGGGTTTATCTGTCTTGGCCTGTGAAATGATTCACCGCGCTGTTCTTTCTCATCACTTAGCAGAGGTCATGCAAGCTAACTATGGCTCTAATGAGTATACCTTCATTTTTACTTCTAAAATTTTGGAAAATATTCATTTAATCAGCACACCAACTAATGCGCTTACATAAAATTTTTACATTAAAACATTTAAAATCGCTCCAACATGTTTCGATCCTAAGATCATCTTCAGGGAGCTACACTGTTCCTTGCTAAAGACACATTTTTAAAAACACTCACTGTTTAATTTCCTCATATTAACAGGGTGCTGTGGTAGCATGTCGTATTGTGTAAGTCGTACGCTGCCGAGAATGCGCCTGACTGTGGGTGTATGTCGTGTGTTACGTTGCGTGAGACTCACGCACCCTAACACACGACACACATAGTCAGGCGCATTTCTGTACGAAATGCAACGATAAAGATGGTTTGAAAAAATATATTTTTGTAACGTTGCACGAATAAGAATCTTTATTTTCGTGTTATTGTTTCTGAACCAGAATAAGTGAAAACAAGCTAGACAGTAGAGGATGATTCTGAATTATATCCTAATTGGAACGGTTAGCTGGTAAAGGTAACTGGTCGAGAGGCCTAAGAGCGTGTTTTCTTCTTCCATAAGTAATTCACACATTTTTATGTAACTAGAATTACCGTTTTTGTTCAGGCACCGAACTGTGGTTAATGATCATGAATTTAATTTGTGTGCGTATGTTTATTTTGACACTGTCTTCGTTTCGAAATAATTAATAGACGTGAGAGAACAGCAGCTTCCATGAAAAAGGTAGGGGATTTTCATAAGATGTATGCAAGTACAACTTTGCTGCTCAAAGTATTTTTTTTGTTATCTGTGGTATGGTCGCTGTGATTAAAGACAGTTGATATCGGAAGCACATTGTAAAGTGACAATGAAATTCAGCATATCTGCAGAAGGAGTTCTCACTGAAATGCGATAATGAAAAGCGCCGTAATTTCAAACCTTTCAGATGTTGGCTGAGATAGTGCGTTTAAGTCCTCGGCGTTCTTTCTAATCACCTATATCTTTTTAATGGCGTCTGTTATTTCATGTTACTGTTTTTTATAGTTTATTCATCAGCTTTTATTGTTTAGGGATTGCCGTCAGGTATCATTCGGAAAGCGACTAGTGTCTTCGTCATGTCTGTCTGTCGGCATGGAACAACTCGGCTCTGACTGGACGGATTTTCATGAAATTTGATATCGTGAGTGTTTTTCGAAAATCTGTCGAGAAAGTTAAAGTTCCATTAAAATCTGCCAAGAATAACGGGTGCTTAACATGATGGCCAATATACATTTTTAATAATATCCCGCTCATTTCTTCTCAGAATGAGAAATTTTTTGGACAAAATGTTGTAGAGACAATCAAAACACATATTTTGTGTTTAATAACTTTTTTTCCCCGACAATCGTGCCCTTTGTGACATAATGTGGAAAAATATATTACAGCGGGGCAGGCCACAGGTGACAATATGGCTCATGCGCATTGCTCGCTGGATACCTAAGACTACGAACACGCATTCAGAATTAGGCAATTTGTGCGCTGTGCTCATATGTCTCTTGTTAACACAGCAGCATCGTTATCCTTGGTGAAATGGCGGGATAATAGTGACTGATTGGCAAATTGTGCCAAATCAAGGAATCTTGTCCTGCTGTACTCACGTAGCAACTTGTGAACTACGACTCGGTAATATGGAATGGACTTTTCCTAAACATGATGCAAACATTTTACTGTATATACTGTTGTGCGTTACGGTGTAGCTGTTGCAATATATATATATATATATATATATTGCACTGTTTCACATATTCACAAATTGTCCTTGTGCATGGCGGCATATGGGAGAGTGGAGCCGTACCTCAACTCATTATTAATCCCTCCACTAGAGAGAGGTGACTGATCAGTTTTACGTTCCAGCCACTCTAAGCCCTGCAAGCGCCTCGCTTTCCGCTGGGAATGAGACTGGGTTGACCCCGGAACCGGTTTGGACATGTTCCATATGACCCGCTAGGAAGTCTAAATATTTAACTGGGAAGATTAAGACAATTCGGGTACAGATGGCCGTGCAGGTAATCTCAACTAGCTTGGACCAATGATCTTTCAGAAACTGCGACTAAAGTAAAAGTTTTGTAAACGACACGGTGTTTAGATTTGTTGATGTCTGCTGGAAAGATTGTGCAATTTATGTCAGTGAGTGTACAGAATATTGTAGCATCTCTCGTTTGCCTGTACGTTGATTGTGATCCATGACACGTTGTTTCATGGAAACTTCCTTACTATTCCTATCGCTTCCAGTTTTGGTATAATATTCAGAATGTGCGACATCCCCCAGGCTATAATTTCATGCAATGATACTTCATTAATTTTAATTGGTCGTTGATCATTAAATGCCGGCTTTCTGCAGTAAAGGCCACAGGGGCTGGAGGTAAACTGAAGGTAGCTATAATGCAGATTTGTACCTTAATGAAGAATCGTGCATGTAATGCAGATTGGCATTTATTTCGTGTAGTTTAAAATGAACTTGAAGTAAGTAAGTACAAGAAGATTTTCACAAAGCACAAGTGAAAAGTAGGTGATGTTGGTGACTGTGGCTAAAACGTTATTTTTCCAGAAAAATAAGGATTACAGATGTGATCCGACACGACACAGCCGAATCTGAGTGCATAATGGGGATATAAATTTTACTTTCTTATTTATGAATTTGTTTGAAATATTTAGTATTTAGTGTTTTATGATTCGTAAATGTTGCCAGGAAAGTACTGTCTGTCTCTGTCCAACTTACATCCTACTTTATTTGTGGATGGAATACAACTTTCGGATTTATGTTAAAGAAGGCGTATAGAACAAATAACTGATTTGCTCACAAAAATGTTAAAATATCGGAATCGAAATTTGGCGTAAAACGTCTTAAGAAACGGCCAGCTGGAAGTCTAAGAGGGTCCGAGATCTAATGGATGTTGGCTAAACAGTTTGTGAGCATGTAAACTGAAGCAAAATTGTGTCCTGTGATTTTATTGGGTATCTCCGCTTTGACTACCACAGCGTTTGGTTACTTCTAGGCATCTTTCTGAAAATATTTATCTCAGTAATTAACCAACTTGATGCATAAAATTTTTGTTTTACAGTAAGTTTATTTCATGCCTCTACATGTTTCGAGCACATGTGCTTATCATCAGGAGGTCAAAATTGTATTACACAGCCTCTGGTATCATGATGAGCACATGTGCTCGAAACATGTAGCGGCATGAAATAAACTTATTGTAAAACAAAAATTTTGTGCATCAAGTTGGTTAAATACTGAGATAAATACACTGAGATGCACGGTCAGCAAAACATCAAAATTTCTGAAATAAATTAACTGCTCTTTTTTATTACTGACCTCTATTAACATACGCTTCCTTCGTTTGTTTAGTGCTTACCTTATACTGTTGTAGTTGTGTTGTAAATTACCCTTCGTTTCAAAATGAATAGAACTGAATATCTTTTTAAACACAGCTGGTTTTGTTGACTTTTTTACAATATCATATAGCTAATACCGAGTATATTTTTCATCATAATGAAGCCAATGTCAATTCAATGCCAGATTCTAGTTGGTGTTAGTATGTAAATGTCAAGAATATAACCCTTTTGTAATGAACTGACTTCTAACTAGTTAAGACTGTATCATTTTTAAAACAGTAATGGCTACCTTGTTAAAAATTACTTCGGTGACATCAATTGCAAAGAGTAGGGTCACCCGTTACGGTTGAAGTATATATAGAATTGTTAAAAGTAATATAATTTTCATTTGTTAATTTTGCTACAATACAATTAATATAATTCTTAAATCTACCCAATTTCTTCTGTCATGAAGTCAACAAGGATTAATAGAAGTTTAATGTAACACAACTTTATAATATAAATAATTTAAGAGAACGTAGTTACATGTTTCGGCTTACTTGAAGCCATCTTCAGGCTTTGGTTCAAAAGAATTAAATATATAATTCACAACGCCTTAAATGACGAGATCTCGTTTACATTCAGCAATTAATGTGTCATATTAAAATATAAAATAAATAAAAGAGACATGTAAAATATAACTTAGATATTATAGATGGAGTTGCAGGAATTGTATATTCTGGACAGCTTTGTAGAAATCGTGAATATATCTCCCTGCCAGTTTTGATGCGATCTGTAATAATGTAGTTTTATGACATTTATGTATGATATATGGAAATTTCATATGGTAGTGTGCAGTTATTGTTAGTTACGTTATCTGATATCCGTTTCCTCGTATGATAAGATTAGTTCTTTGTATAATTAACGTTGTTGGTGCAGTATGTGAGAGTATATATAAAAATTAGAAGTAAACAAGATACGCAATGTAGTATAGTATAGCATTGTGGCGCGTTCGCCTAACTATTGTTGTAACTGGAACGCAACAGTGCGTTCTGTGCTTGTTGTTGAGCTATATGTTACATAACAATATTGAGTGTTGCACAAAAATGCTTTTATGGCGAATTTATTTCGCTAGCAACAACAAATCATATTGCATTCTTCATATTAAGTGTCCGATTTTTAGTAGATTTTAACCAAATTTGCATTTTCTCGACAGGTTTACACGAAAACCCCACATGTGTAGAAACTTTCACGGAAATCCGTCCAGTGGGAGGCGCTCTGATACATTCAGACAGTCGGACACGTGGACACACGAACACAACGACATGACGAAGCTACTAGGCGCTTTCGCGACTGTGCGAACGCATCTAAAAACCACTTAAAATCGAACTAGTGTGATGTTTTATTAATTTCTTGCTTAATGGTGTTCCTGCAGTGTTGAGCAGTCCTTATTCTTGATTATACATTATTGAATATATGTGGTTAAATTATTATATTTGTTCATGTTCATTCTTGTTTTGGTTCCTGGTTGTTTTGTGCTTTTAGTTTGTTGCCATTGCAATGTCAGTAACTCATTAAATTTACAAAACGCTTGTGTGTCTCTTTACGAATTTATTTAAAAGCACTGCCTGACTGGGAACTGCATAATGTCGCTGTAACATAATGTCGGTTCCCCTTTTTAATATCAAATAACTGTACTTATTTTTTGCCGTATCGATTTTTCGATAATAGTTCTATAATTATTTCAGCATTTCAGTGGCGTTAATTTAATATCTTCAAGAAAATAATATTTTCGGTACGAAAAAAATGTCAACAGGATCATTTCTTCACTAATATCGGTATGTATACGAAGCCACCACGTCTGTGTATTACAATTATTAATCATTTCACTCTTTGAAACATGAAGGAATATACACCGACCTGAAGAGACTATTAACCTTCTAAATCGTAGTGATTATTTTGTGTATCGCCAAACGTAATATTGAGACGTTCGCATTATGTTCACATTATGGTTATATACTCCCTATTATTCTTCCACTTAACGTCCATTATTTTTATGTAAAAGATTTAGTGACTGGTCACTGTGCTCTCTGTTAGGTAGGAATTGAATCTTTCAGTTAATTAGACTTTAAGTACCGTTACACGTAAGTTATTGCCGTTCATGCTGTCTCTGTAAAGCCTTACGTTAGGTATGAAGAAGAAATAGAACTGCAGTATTAGAGAGACATTAGAAAGCTATTTGAGATTACGCATTGCTCCTCGCTCCCAATGAAATTCAGATTTTCTCACAACGGTATAAATGTCGTCTAGAGAGATTAAATCACGGCAAAGCCTCATGCAAACAGTTTCCATTGTTATGCGTGATTGTACTGGTGAGCATAAATGATACATTCCGTACGGCTTTGAGGCGATTCTGCCCATTGTGTTACGTTAAAAATAAAACCAGTACTCGTCTGTCAAACACAAATATATATTTCAATGGCTGAAAATCAGGTGCATGTACACGTTTCGGCTTATGATAAAGCCATCTTGAGGCTGTATGTAGGAAGCAAAAAGTAAAATTTTATAACTGTAATTACTAAATATTAAACTTGAGATCTCAGTCTTATCTTATTAGTTCGTGTAAGAAGACAGAGATATTGCCTTGAATATTCAGTGAGCAGAGTGGTGAAACTTTAATTTTTAATTCGTACGGCTTGATGATGGCTTAATCATAAGCCGAAACTTATAAGTGTAGCTGATTTTTAGACTTTCAAATACACACTTTTGTGTGACGGACAGTTTTGGTTTGTTGTGAAGTTGTTCACTCCGTGTATTATCTTCAAATTAGCTATTTTTCTGCTAAACGTTTAACGCACAATTCTGTAAGTTAAGTTATACGTATTAGTTAGCTACTCCAACGCGTTTCCACTCCCTGAGGATGGCGCATCGTGCGTCGAAACGCGTTGGAGTAGCTAACCAATAAGTGTAACATAGCTTATAGAATTGTGCATTAAAGGGCTGGTAGAAAAATAGCTAATAAATATTGGTTATATGAACCTTCCAGCTAGTCTGTCGGCTTCGTTTCCATTTCTACATTAGATTACTTGAACTATTCAAGCCACATGTTATCATTTCTTCTGTTTTAGAGGTCTTTGAAAATCCGTTCTTCATTTTGTTGTGGGGGTTAATGTTTGTTTAAAGAGTACTTGATTACCTCACTTCAAATTTCATCATCCGTTTGTGCCTCATACAGTCTTCTAATTAATTTCTGAAATGTTTAATCTTTGAAGAACGACTTTAACCTAACTACCAGTGCATATGAAATTTCATTTCATTCTTATGGCGATTACAATCAGCGTCAATTAGAAAGGCTGATTCTATTATAAATAGGATCCTTATTTGTTGTGAAAATCGTACGCGACACACAAATGTACCGCGTGGGCAAGTGGATGGCTTCCTAATGTTAAAGTAGGTGGCACATATGTTTACAGTGGGCCTTGAATGGTTAATCTTAGTCTTGTGTTGTTATTGTTGTGTCGGCGTGAAGACGTTGCATATCTTAGCAACCTTATTGCAGACAGTACATTTCTTACCAGTTCCATCATTCACAATTTCACATCCCGGCAAACCTACTGAAATAATTTGAGAAAAGTATTATTTGTGCATCTTTTCAAGTTCTTTGAGAGTCATTTTATGATAGCACACGTACATTTGTGGGCCGAGTAGCTCAGTCGGTATAGCGACTGACTACGGGCTGGACGGTCCGGGGTCGAATTCCCGTGGGGATGAGATTTTCCGCCCGTCCAGACCGGCTGTGGGGGCCACCCAGCCTCCTGTAAAATGGGTACCGGGTCTTTCCCGGGGGTAAAGTGCGGCCGGAGCGTGCTGCTGACCACTCACCCCCTTCTAGTGCCGCGGTCATGGAAGAGTAGGGCTATACCTCTGTCCACCCTCTGGGCCACACCGGGCCTGTAACGGGAACACTTCACTTTACTTACACGTACATTCAGTCGATGCTCGGAACATGATCCCGTCATTATAATTTTTCTCATTCGGTTCCTGTAGATTTTTCCGATCCCATTTTCCCCCCGATGGGACTAGCTTTCAAATCCAGTAACTCTATTTGCAGCGGGACAATGCTATCACGCTCGTCATTAATTCTACATTTATTTGTCATCTTTTATTTTGTTTCGTAACGTTTTATTGTTAGTGTCGGAAACACAAAATTTCTTTTAGCTTTTCGGTGCACAAAATGTTACATAACATGTAGAGTTTTACTCCTTGTGGAAACATCTGGAATCGATATAAGAAATAGTCAACCCACAATTAGGACCAGAAATTCACTGTACCTGATTATTTTTGCTCGTGTAATTCCTATTCTAGCCGTGTGATGACCCGTGCTATAAGGTATTCACCGTACATGTTGTTAAACATACCCTTAACATTAAGCGACGTTTTAATGTCAAGAGAGAGTAAATATACGTAGCTTGCCAAACTAGAATACTTTAAAATAGCCCACTTCGCCGTACAACTAAAATAAATGAGTAATCCACAGAGCAGAGTCTGCCTTGAGCAGCCAATAATTCTTAGCTATTCAAGAATTTAAACGCATTTCACTGAAAACGAATGTTCATTGCCATGTTCACAACAGCCCGTCGCTTGTCCTTATGCGGAGCCAAATTACTTTAGTCGAAGCAATTCCACCGTGTTTGAGACCAATTTTATTGTTATCCTGCTACATCTAAATCATGCAGGTTGTCAGTCTTCTCCAGATTTCTCAACCAAGACTCTGTATTAGCCTTCTGCCACCTGCCCCACCAATCTCTTCCTCCTTCATAGGTCAGCCGAATTATATTTTATGTGGAGCACAACATGACGTTTCTCATTACGCAATTTTCTCCATCATTCTATGACTTGGTCTTAATCCCAGATTTCTTCCTCAGCACCAAATTCTCGAACATCCTCAGTCTCTGTGCTTTCCTTAAGGTGAGAGTTCAAGTTTTACTCCCATAAAACAATAGGAAATATCGCAGTTCTGTATATATATATATATATATATTTTTTTTTTGTATATGGAGGTGGATTGCAAAAAGGTTCTGGACCGAATAGCAGTTGGTATTCTGTGAATATTTTACAGTGAAATGTTATTTGAAATGTGGCTTATTTTAAAGATGCCATGAGTTAATTTATGGGTAACATTCTCAAGCGACAGTTCGCGCTACAGTCGATGATTAGTCAAATTGTGTGTCGATTTCCTGTAACTGACGCTTTACACGACAATCAGCCTAAACGCGTTTAAACGCCAATTATAACGCGGCAGGTTGTAGTGTGATAATTACGCAGTTACAACTAATGCCAGAAATTAAATTGATGTCAGTCATATTTTCATTCCGAATACAATTGCTTTACATGAGACAGTTTCGATGAAACGCTTTAGGTCTTTTGTAAGTCGTATATCGACATCTTTAAAATGTAGTGCACTGCCTCATACATTTATAATTCGAAGAGACATTCTTGATTTTGTCTGCCGCCGGAACAAAATGAATTAAAGATACCATGATTATTTAATCTCTAATTCCTAGAATGAAGGAAACGAAAAGCCAGGCATGCCCAATGTCGTGGAAGGAATGCATTTTGGAAACTTTTACAACAGGAAATCTATGGAAAGAGGTACAGGCGACTGTACATAAAAGTTTACCAGGATGTTGTGGTTTCGTGAACATTTTTGTGACAGCAGGAATGCCGTCATTTGTTCTTGTAGAATGTTTTCTGTTGGAATTTGCTCCGACTTCGAGCAATGCAAGAATATCCGGATAACAAAACACTGTCGGAATTAAATGTTCACATTTAAGGTTCACTTCCAGCTTCTCTGTCAGCGAAGACAATTGTTGTGACTTCACCAGTAAGTTGGGCTGTGTCGCTTGTTTTGAAGTCCACGACGCTTCGGGAGTGGGATCTTTGGTTTTCAAGATATTAGTTACCGTTTAACACAGAAGGCCAGGCTTCTATCAGATTGCTGAAACTAGGTACAGAATCTCCTTTCTTCCCCCGATCTTGTCTAGATGCATATCATTAAAATGCATAATGATGATTTTGCCTCTTGTATATGGTGCTGCCACTCGAAGGAATAATGGATGATTAATGTTTAAGAACAGCTGGATCTTCCAAGGACAATTTGTAGACTATACGGGAAAGAAATGACAGTTTTACAGGGAAAGCTTCAAGTTGAGGAGCTTTGTCTTGTTCGATTTTCACCAAATAGTGTTACGATAAATTCAAAATTCTATTCCGGATGAAATTAAGAGCAGATTGAAGTCAGGAAATGCTAGTTATCTTTCGGTGCAGAATATTTTGTCTTCCAGGTTGCTATCTAAAAATTTAAAAATTAAGATATATAAAACTATAATTTTGCCTGTGGTTTTGTATGGGTGTGAAACTTGGTTGCTTTCATTGAGGGAGGAAAGGAAGCTGAGGGTGATTGAGAATATGGTGTTGAGGAGAATATTTGGACCTAGGAGGGACGAGGTAACCGGGGAATGGAGGAGACTGCATAAAGAGGAGCTAAGTGATCTGTACGCCTCACCCAATATTGTGCGGGTGATAAAATCGAGAAGAATGAAATGGGCTGGGCATGTGGCGCGTATGGGGAGGAGAGGAGGTGTATAGGGTTTTGGTGGGGAAACCGGAGGGAAATAGACCACTGGGAAAACCTAGGTGTAGATGGGTGGATAATATTAGGACGGATCTCCAGGAGGTGGGATGTGGGTGTATGGACTGGATTGAGCTGGCCCAGGATAGGGACAGGTGGCGGACGCTTGTGAGTGCGGTATTGAACCTTCGGGTTCCGTGAAATGCTGGGAATTTCTTGACTGGCTGCAAACCAGTTAGCTTCTCAAGAAGGACTCTGCACCGTGAAGTAAGTAAGTGTTACGATAAATTAGCAGTTTTAGGTTGATAGGTCGTGGGAGTACATGAAAGATGTAAGAAATGCCTTACTGTTGCAAGAAATAAGAGGGGAAAGACCACGTGGAATACTTGGGTGTCGCTGGAAGGTTAGGTATAATATTAAAATGGTTATCAATGGTGTATGTCCTGACTATCTTGATTGCATTGCAGTGGCTAGGATAGGATAGAATAGAGGGCTTCTTTGGAAGAGTAATTATTCTTTAGGCTGCATAAAATGACAGGAAGGTTTGTACTGTGAACGTGTATCAGTTCCCCGGCAAGGAATGTGTTCCACTAAGTTAGTCCTGTTGGTCATGTTTTGGTATTGAGAAGGATATTGATGATCGGTTTGTGAAGGATTATGCAGAAGCTGCTTCGTGTGTAGCCACTAATGTTTCAGCAGCACAGTCAAGACGGTATGCCAGTACGAGATACAACTGTTACTACTATGCTGACAATCGGCTAGGTTAAGATGCACTCCCTGTGCCATACGTCGGTGTAGGAAAAGTTGCCGCGTGTGAAAGGCATTCAGTGTTCAGTGCGGTCGTCAGATCAAGTCCTTCAGACGGAACAAGTAAAGGTCAGGTGAGTGGCCTTTTTGTTTAATACCGCACCGCACCTTGGGGCGGGATAGCGTAGTCGGTATAGCGACTCGCTACGGGCTGGACGGTCCGAGGATCGAATCCCGGTGGGGGCGAGATTTTCCGCAACTGTCCAGACTGGCTCTGGGGCCTACCCAGCCTCCTATACAATGGGTACCGCAACTTTGCAGGGGGTAAAACGGCCGGGGCGTGGCGATGACCACCCATACCAATTTAGCGCCGAGGTTAAAGAAAGAGTGGAGCTGTACCTCTACTCCCCCTCTGGGTCTTCTTGGCCTGTTCTAGGGTGAACTTTACCTTTACCTTTACCTAGCATCCCACCTTAACTACGGAACGGCATGTGACTACGCAGCATCGCACTCTGACCGCTGGAGTAACCCAGCGAAACAGCCTTAGGTACTGGTTGCAAACGTAACTATGTGCTGTATGTGGCGTATTTTTAATGTTGATTATGATTAACGTCTTCTCGGATATGACGCTATTGTCTTAGAGATTTTATGACGTATCGGGAGGACCTGTGCTTCCATATTCTCGGTAGAACTTTGTGGCAGCAGGTTGTTCCGAACGCCTGTGAACTTTTACGAAACTGGCCTCACTTCCCAGAGGGCGGCAAACTGGCCTCACTTCCCAGAGGGCGGCAAACTGGCCTCACTTCCCAGAGGGCGGCAAACTGGCCTCACTTCCCAGAGGGCGGCAAACTGGCCTC
>Ga0131853_10009361_pt1 | contig 17925 bp, 5 predicted proteins | sample TergutLab28metaG_FD_92764 | JGI IMG/M metagenome (GOLD analysis project Ga0131853, IMG submission 92764) | Labiotermes labralis P1 segment gut microbial communities from Petit-Saut dam, French Guiana - Lab288 P1 (version 2) (version 2) | ecosystem: Host-associated > Arthropoda: Insects >... | reverse complement strand
CTGGGCCAACCCAATCCAGTCCACATACCCACATCCCACCTCCTGGAGATCCATCCTAATATTATCCACCCATCTACGCCTAGGTCTCCCCAGTGGTCTCTTTCCCTCCGGTTTCCCCAGCAATGCCCGATTAGACTATTTAATTTACATATAGTGAGTTAGTATTCTACTGGAGTTTAAATTTTTTTCTACGTAAATTTGGAAATGTAGATGATGATGATGATGATGATGCTGTCGTGTACAAAATTCCTTCTCTTTTCACCACGTTCTAAACTTCTAAGGTTTTACATTTTCGCGATTAGAAAGACGCCGTCTTTTATTTACGAAAATGTTGTTCGTTGTAGGGCAAGTATTCATTGATGTCGTTGACCAACAGCATGAAGTGACTGTGCAGATTGAACGTACACAAAAAATATGTTTGACAGAAACTCTGAAATATTACTGGCCATTACTGGGATCCCGGAGAGGCGAGGCCCCGCACAGTCGCACAGATTGCGATATCGTTAAACGGGTCCTGCCAGCCGCTAAATACGATTTCGAGATATGTGCATTATTTATCCAGAGTACTGGAACAAATGCACAAATTCAATTTTTATCAAAAACAGAATTTTTACTATAAATCAGATGGTACTCTTGTGTGTTTTCACTGTGGTGTTATTGCTAGCGAAATCTCTCTTTGTAGTGAATGGTTAATAAGATTCATTCATATTAAGTATACCTACAAAGCGTTACACCATAGGTCATTACGACGGGGACAATTTCGTTAAATTATTTAGTATCCGTTTTACTACTTTCCGTAACTCACAAAGAAGGACAGACTCATCGTATCGTGTCGGTATTATATGTTACCCTAGTAATGTGTACCATCGCGACAATCATTCGTTATTGTGAGGTGGGTCAAAAGCTGCAGTCATTCGATATAATTCCTGAAACCGTGTGTGAGGATGGATATTAGGAAATTTATAACATTTATTAACAAGGTGAAATATGTCAATGTAACAACCGTTGGACTTTTTCTAATCATATTATGGACCACAGCACTCTTCAAGGCTCGTATTATATCTGTTCTACTTTAGTCATAAGTAACATTTATAATGTCTTATCAGTACTCAGACACAGGCTCGAAATGACGTGTGAGACCAACTGAATACAACAAATTATGGTTTATTAATAATTCATTAGCTCAACATGTTTAAGGTATCATTATGCCCATCTTCAGAAGCGCAATCTGTATGTTACTGCGTATGGTTTTCAGCACTGGATGTGCTGGCTGGAGTCTTGGGAAGCCGGGAAGCATGCCGTGTGCACACAGTGCACACGGCATGCTAAACCATAATTTGTTGCATCTAGTTGGTCTCACACATCATTTCATATTAAGGATACATGGTCACACGAATATCAAACAGGCTAGAAAATTGATTTCTTGACCTAGTTCGACTGCTAATTCTATGCTGCTGTCCTTTGACAGGACACAATCCAGGGTTGTTGTCTGCCTCCTTACTGGACATTACACTCTGAGAAGACATTTCTACATATTGAGGCCGATCGACAATCTTTTACGTAGAAGGTGTGTAGCAGAGAAGGAAACCTCAGCCCATTTTTTGGATGACTTGTTTACACTCAGACACACCTATGTAGGTTGTTTTTCTTGGACCCAGAGGATCTTAGAAGTCTAAGTCTGAGGACAGTCTTGAACTTTTTCCAGGGCTCCCATGACTTGGACTTTAGATTATGGGGCACAAAAGGCCTACGTGAATTGGAACAGAGAGGGCTCTAACCAATTTACTATTACATGCTAATATTTATAGAAGTCTTACAGTCAGCCTGATGAAAAAATTTTGGGAAAGTCAATTCTTCCTTCCATATTTGAGCTTTATTTTGTTTGTAGCACAGAAGATACTAGATAGAGCTACTGGATGCAATGCCTACAACGTGCTAAGAAAATGGTTACTGTCCATGACTACCGTCGATTGCTTTATATACCAAAAGTGACATTCAGTCACTCCCTAACGTAAAGATGATCTAGCAAAAGGTATTCTTCTCTGAGCGCAATCCGAATGGTCGTTACTGTTAATCTACCCCTCCATTATTCTTAAGAGCAGAACGAAGGGGTAAAAAGGAAGGAAACTAGAAGTTCATGATTTGGAGATGTGACAATAGCTGTGCATCTGTCGCTCTACAGTACCAGCTCTTTGAGATGGGAAGACAGCGCTTTGTGTTTCTCTTGGCTTCTGACGTATGCTGCGATGCTTATGAGTTTAGAGGCACTTCAGCATATCCGGTAACACATGCTGAGTTCAGAACGTCTTTCGAGTTTGTTGTCACTTTTTATTGTAATTTCCTTGGGTGAAAGTAGCATGCTGGAAATGGGTCATCCGATCTTTTGGGACAAGACCCACAACCTCTGGGTTTTGTGTTCTCGGCGTTGCAATATGAGGTAATCTCTTCATTACAAAGGTTTAGATTTACCGCGATTTTTTTATCGCCTTCAGTCCTTCAGTGCTAGGCTAAATTGATCATTCGGAATTAATTCTTTTACATTAGAATACATTAGGGGACAAAACTGAGAGCTTGGCATCCTATAAATCTTGGTTACTTTTCTTCAAAGCGTCCACACTAAATCTGGGGCTCACCCATCTTCGTATTCAATGGGTACCGGACCAATGGAGTAATGCGGCCGGGGCGTGATACTGACCACTCACCCTATTGACAAGTTATCCTATAAATCTTGATTAGTTTTCTTCAAAGCGTCCACACTAACTCTGAGGCTCACCCATCTTCGTATTCAGTGGGTACCGGACCAATGGAGTAATGCGGCCAGGTCGTGACACTAACCACTCACCCTATTCCCAAGATTAAGGAGGAGTGGTGTTAAACCACTACGCCTCAATTATTTTAATGCCATATATAGGAACAACTGCTTTTGTATGATAATCGGATAGGGTTTGCCTGCCGCCTGCTTCAACTCTGCTACATGCCAGGTAGGACGTTCATGTCTGGGATATATTTGCTGAATTGTATGATGTGACTTACATGGTGCATTGCATTTCTCAGTTACTGACTTCATTACCTTCAGTAAACCCCACATATTTTGAAGACTAAAAGACCAACTTGATGTCACTTGCTATTTTATTTCACTTCTTATGTACTCAACATGTTTCGGACATTAATATATCCATCATCAGGAGCTTGCAGGCTGAAGCCTGCAACACGGACACCACTCAAACCCAACCACACCAAATCTCCAACACACAACGAACCCAGAACAAAACGACCGATGTGGTAATTCAACAGCACAGTTGCAAGCTCCTGATGATGGATATATTAATGTCCGAAACATGTTGAGTACATACGAAGTGAAATAAAATAGCTAGTGACATCAAGTTGGTCTTTATTCTTCAAATATTACAATGATGCACGGTTCACTAAATATAATACCCACATATTTTGAATTCCGTTAATTAACAATCACATCAGGGCTCTTGACATTTATTGATGGGTTTTCTATAATTGACGGTCGCCTACCAATATTTCATATTTGTGTTATGATTGTGTATTCAGCCTTTTGTTTCGTGCCAGATAACCACATAATTGTGTCAACAACCCAAACAGCTTTCTCCAGTTTAGTGGCGACTGAATTTTAAAGTGTAAGAGATCGAATTTGATTCGCATCGTGAAAAAGGTTTCAGAAATTATATTTTTTTCGTAGGACAAGGCCCCATTATTCTGTATTATGTGCCTAAGCATAAGGCTAACAGTCCGGATAAAAGGGCCGAAGAAATGCCTTTCTAATTTTAAATGGTAGGGCGAGAGAAAATAGATTACATTTTTATTGCTGTGGCTGTGACACAAGGCTCTTAAGTTTCAGACCAGAATGTGCCACGTACGTCAGAGGCATTTGACCTCAAAGCTCTGAGTGGAATACATGTACCTTGAAGAAATAACAGAGTGAAAACTATTACATACTAAAGATCTTCATTACTACTAATGAGATTTTGTGAGAGGTGACCTGAACTAAGTTCAAGAGACATGCATTCGAGAATGTGGTTGAAAAACAGCGTGGAATATTCAGAGAGGCGGAAGGTAATTCTGAGGATTGCATTTCAATATTCGAGAAATATAAACAAGTGTTAACATGTCTACTGGATTTAGCTAAGTGTTAGCTGGGCACCGTAAAGTGATTATTAAATAACTTATCAGTTGCATTAAAATAATTAATTGATGTACATAACTGAAGTTGAATTTTCAAGTAACAATGTAGAGTCGGTTTAATTATTCACGTGGCGGACTTAAACCTGCCAATATAGTTTTAGTAAAAAAAAATAGTACAATATTAATCAGAATTTGAGGAAACGTTCAGTGCTTAATTACATGCAACACATCCTGCCGTTTGGGCACTAAGCTATGAAGTAGTGGTTGGTTCTGTTGCATATCTGAGATTGCTTAGGAAATTTATTTGAAGAGTCGTGGCTTTACAATTATTTAAATTGGAATACTGCAGTTGCTGCAGTGTGAAGTACAGTAAGAAGGAAGTGGATTGTACTGGGTTGGAAAACAAAGCAATGGCCAAAGGTCCAAAGGTCTAGCTTTGTTTCACTTGCTGCAAATGGAAATTTCGTCATAAAATCGAAAGCCGTGACTAGCTTTCATATTTGAGCAAAGGCTGTAGGTGACCACTTTGATGACACTGGGGGACCACCTCTCGATATTGGTCGAGGTTTTACTGTGGTTTCCATTTATAGCATCATCAGTGAATATCGTTTTAGTCCTGATGTTTATACACGTGGAACCAGTCTGGCTGCCTACTAAAGTGCTTTATATTACTTATAGCCCCCCTGAGGATGAACAGTTGCACAGCGACCATTTTTCCAACCCCAGAAATTAATTTGAGTTCGTTTAGAAAAAAAACTGAAAGACGAGAGGCCTCAGCCGGTAAAGGTTTCGTGACGCGAATTAAATATAACTTTTAATTTCAGTGTGTTTGTATTGATGGAAAGCGCAGACAGTATATAAATTGTAAAGCAACTGAGGAAGCACAGAATATATTTGACGAGGATCTTGACGCAGTGTTTCAAAGAGGTGTAGTATGTTTGTCATAAACAAGTAATTAACAAGCTGAAAATAGTTAACATTTGTGGTCTGTATTCACCTTTTGTGCCTTAAGAAAACATTCTGTTTAACACTCTTACACTCCATCCTCGTCTTTTAAATTCATTAAGATGGTAAAACTTTATCGTATGAATAATGGGTTTATTTGCACAGTACAACACTACGTTCCCTTAGTGACTGCTTCACTTATATCTCTGCTGTATGTAGTTCGAGTCTCGAATGGCGTTGTTTAGTCTGTCAAGTATATACCAGAATTTCTTGACAACTCCTTGTTATATTGGAGACAATTGAAACGGAAGAGGGGTAAAGGGAGTTGCATTGACGATTGTACAAGAAAGAAGACAAGTGGAATAATGTGGTTAAATGCAGAGACTTGAAAGTCTAGAGATGTTAAAAGAGGATTCAAGGATTAAGTTTCCCAATATATCTGGGGAAGCAAAATGCGGAGGTTATATTATTCAAACCTTAAAATTATTAACATTTTGAAAGAACATTAATAGAGAAAATAGTTGAATATGACTGGGGTATAGCCGGTAACAGGTGTCAAACTGTACAACGATAATAATGATAAAAATATTGTAAAATAATAATTAAACATAGTTAAAGGCGGGAAAATATAATCAGTAAGATGTATCCTGTATTGGAGTCTACCGGAGAACCGAATGAGAAAATAAGAAAATTACTGAAGAAATGATAAATTGTGGTGGTAGAGTAATAGTAGTAGAGCAGGTAGTACCGGTAGTAAAATTAGAGAAGAGACTAATTTAAATAGCTATATTTAGGGAGTATGAGCTATGCAAGTATCTGGTACTACAAGGAGAGGGGTTTATGTAATGGACAAAACATCACTCGGTAAATAAACAAATAAATTTCAGTAACTCTATCGGAAGAAAGTAAAAAGATAATATACAGAAGTAAAGGAGAAAATTCACAAAGTATTATACTACGTGCCTTGTAGCACACACATAGGGAATGACAAATTTTAGCCGGAAATATGAAGACAGTTCACTACTTAGAAGATATTGGCGTTCATTTGCCAATATTATTATGACTGGGTCTTGAAAATGGGATTTGAGTATGGAGGCTGGATTGAATTGGCACAGGACATTGTCTGGTGGCATACTCTGGTATGAGTATGGAGGCTGGATTGAACTGGCACAGGACATTGCCTAGTGGTATGCTCCAGTATGAGTATGGAGGCCGGATTGAATTGGCACAGGACGTTGTCTAGTGGTACCCTTCGATATGAGTATGGAGGCTGGCTTGAATTGGCACAGGACACTACCTAGTCCTATACTCCGGTATGAGTATGGAGGCCGGATTGAATTGTCACAGGACTTTGTCTAGTGATATGCTCCGGTAGTAGTATGGGAGGCTGGACTGAATTGGCACAGGACGTTGTCTAGTGGTATGCTGCGGTAAGCTTCACTTTCCTTTAGATAGAGGGAATTTTTTTCCTTCATCCGTTCAAAAAGTACTCTGTTCCTTAGATTTACCAGTTTTACACGAGGAGGCCACTCTCACCTCCATTCCCACCTTATCATTCCCTTTCTGTTCCAGTCATTTATACGGTGTTTCTCTTCTACTCTCTTCACTGAGCTTTGCCTCTTATCCGGAACATTACAATAACATTAACTTTTCCTCCCGACCCACGAGAGTCCGAACAAAGATCTCGCACTCTTTATTAATTAATTTAGATAATTATCACTTAATCTTATACATTTAGTTACAGTGCCCTTAAATGGCTTAAAGTGCCTCAGGTATATATGGTGGACCTGTAAAACCTTCAGGAGAGAGATTTCCGTAACCTAGAAGTGAAAAGTTAATATTAATATATGTGCTCTAACCTTCCTCGAGGTACAGTCCATGCGTGCACTGTTTCTGGTATAGAACATTCATAGCATTAATTGTAAATTGTGACCCGATATATGGCAAGAACTCAGTTATTCAATTGGGAACGTGTCCTATAAATTTATTTTGGTAGTTGTAAGTAAAAGTTACACATTTAAGGTATTTACTTTTGAAGAAAATCATATTTATACTCAAAAAACACTCATTTCCAAACTATGTTTGTATGAAGTTTTTCCTTTGTTTTCCCGTAAAGAACTCGTTCTCGAAGTTTGTTAACCCACTTTAGGTACACACTGTATACAGATAAGTGATGAGACCACTAACTAATGAACTACAAATGATAAATGGGACAGAAGTATTCGGGGATTTGCCGGGAAGGACTAATGAAAACAAGAAATTCCTTAGTGTAGCTAGTCGCCGGACCGACATCCGAAAACTGGACATTGAGAGTAAAAGCCAGGTGTGTCTCTACCGGCTCGCAATGTGAGATGTCTCTGTCATTTATAAAGCTTGAAGCTTTCAGACAAGTGAAGAGACTGGTCCAATAACTGGGTGGCAGAGTTTTGAAGAAACGCACCGGCATCACTTCTATCTTCTGTAAATTCCATTATATCTTTGGTGCTAGTTTTCTGGACTGACTACACGGTGTCGTTTGTCAGAAGCCACAATAATGCTCCTCACCATCCTGAGAACGCCAGATCTTATGAATGTCGCTCCAGTCGATCTTTGCTAGGATGCATACGTAAGAATATCATCACATAGCTTGCAGGGTTTTAGGCTTCGTGACCTGCTCCGCTCCCATTAACAGTCTAGAATTCTCTTGAGGGGTCGTCTTTGGCTTCCTTCCCCACATGATTGATATTTCATAATTAAGTGTGGCAGTCTGTCTGTCTCTGTCCATTCGCCGCAGTTGTTGTACCCATTTATTTTCTGTAATTTTTAATTTTCTTTAAACTGGGTTAATTTTAAATTCTGATGAAATATCTTCATTGGTTTTGTAATCTTGCAGTGTGTATTTTGTTCTTCTCCTCATAAATTTCGTTTCCCCTGACTTTATCCTGGATTTATCCTCTTCTCTAACTGCCTGAATTTCCCATCCGTATAATACGGTAGGTAATGCCGAAGTGTTATATATTGCCATTCTAGTTTGTTTTTGAACTTGAGCGGATTTTAAAGTTCTGTTAATAATTCCCGTTATCTGGAGAAATATTGACACTTTAACAGTAACAGTCTTTTCATTCTGGTATGAAAGGGGGCAACTTGGGTAATTGAAAGTGTTTATTTTTTATAATATCTTTATTTATTGCGATTTGCCTTTTCATTGGATCTCTTGGTTTAAAAGCCATTGTGTTCGTTTTACTTGTTGAAAGTTTTCGTCCACAGCAGAAATTTTCTTATGCACATACTGATATTGTGCACATACTGACATTCTTGTTTGTTTAAGGAGATGTAAGGAGATGGAACAAACTTGAAATTTGAAACTGATAACGCCTATGAGGTACGACATTGGACCGAAGTGATGTATAATTACGTTGCTTGACCTTCACAACTTGGCCAGAACGGAAACGACGATATGATCATGAAGGAAAGTCTGGATTGGAAGGGGTGACGAAACTTTTTTGATCCGTGTTACGTGAGAAATATCAGGCATCATTTGAGTCTGTTGTACCAGGGAAGACGATAATTTTGGAACTGTGGAATTACGAAATTGTATTCATTTGAGAACTGGAGCAGGAAACTGATGCAAGACTAGCATCTGTGATCGTGCTGGTCGGATTGTTGACGAGGTAGAATGGATTTTTTTCAGGGCTGGACGGCTTATGTGGGCCTAGGTCTAGGCTTAGGTCTCCTGTACAACATTCTTCGAACCCACTCATTCAGACACATATGCCTACGGTAGGACTCCTCTGGACGAGTGATCGGGCCGTCGCACAGATATGTACCCGAAAATACGCAGTGTTTACAAGGGACAGACATCCATCCCTCCGCTGAGATTCGAAGCCATAATCCCAGCAAAGAGAGCGCCCGCAGACTCGCGCCTTAGACTGAGATCGGCGAATTGTGTATTTACCATTAGCAATTTTAATGGTCTGTTGTTAAGAAGGAATTATATACGGCATATGGGCATTCCGTATGATGTCAGATTATATCGTAAAGTTCGGTCTGAACGGCTCTAACAGTACAGGACAGTGTGGGGTTTAAACGTAATATTTTGATAAACACGAAGAAAAGATTTTGTTAAAATAATTCTTTACTGAGAGCTGTTCCAAGGAAATGAAATGGGGTTAAGGTTCAGTTATGAGCGCATTCATTTGGAATAGAGTGCGTGACAAGAACGGTTTTGCTATTGCTGACTGTCCTGAAGGACCTGAACAGACTGACGTGTCTTGATGGAAACTGCAGAGGGTACTGCGAGCTCAATGGGATTTCATGTTGCTTTTTGTAAAAATATGTGTTACCAACAATGCTGCATGTTTCGGTCCCTAAATGTCATAATCGGGTACAAACAAATAAAACGAAGGGCAATAGCATTTCATAAAGACAAATATTGTTTTTGTAGTAATAGATAGTTGTGTTTACTAAAGCTGTCTTTATTATTTAGTTTAGGAATCACAGCATGATGTCTGCTCTAAAGAAACATGTCTCTTAGGTTCATTTTGCGCTAAATAATTACATTTACCGTCTTTTACGTTTTCTCCCTGATCACGAAGAGAATTTTGAATGTGACACGAATATGTAGAACTCAGAATTCCTCTTCATTAGTACTGCCCGTTATTTGCTCTTCTTCCTTGTTCCAAATAGTATAGCTTATACCGTAAATTTATGGTTATTAGTATTGGTTTGTTGCATCTTACATGGTTCTTCCTGATCCAAGGTGGAGCTCATTAAACTCTATATCCGACCCCAGTGGCCTTGCTCTGCGGCCGCTTGGTACGTGGGATCGCGGGTTCGAATATCGCTGAGGACATGCATGTTCGTCTCTTGTTTTCATGTAGGTTGCGGCCTCTGCGACAAGCTGATCACTCGTTCCTATGAGTATTAAAGAGGGAGAGAGAGATTGTGTGTGTGTGTGTGTGACCTAGAAAACTCAATAGTGAAGTAGCCTAGGCCCGAGTTGGGCTTTTGCCCCACAGAATATATATATATCTGGGTAGCTCAGTCGGTATAGCGACTGACTACAGGCTAGACGGTCCGGGATCGAATCCCGATAGGGACGAAATTTTCCGCCCGTCTAGACCGGCCCTCGGGCCCACCCAGCCTCCTGTAAAATTGGTACCGGGTCTTTCCCGGGGGTAATGTGCGGCCGGGGCGTGCTGCTGACCACTCACCCCCTTCTAGTGCCGCGGTCATGGAAGAGTAGAGCTATACCTCTACCCACCCTCTGGGCCACACCGGGCTTGTAATGGGATCACTTTACCTTATATATATATATATATATATATATATTTCCTAGGACTGCTGCCATTACCGTTCCTTCATTAATTGTGTTGTGTTAATCTCGAAGAAAGTCGTGTTCCATTTGTCCTTTAATACTTTTTTTTGTTGAATTGTTACATTTGTTCCAACCCTCTTATAAATAATTTCTTCTTTGAGCTTTAAACAGTATTTAAAACTCAGACGTATTTCAGAATTTCAAGTTTTGTTGCTTAATAACAGAAATACTTCTCGTTTTACACTTCACCTCGTCTGTGTTACCATCAATTCCAATCTAACATTGCTTTCCACCAGAAAATCCGTTTCTTAGTCACTTTTACCTCACTTATAAGTTAGGACTGCCTTCCAAAATTATCTCTCAACACATTTGGTTAAGGAAGTTTCTTTGGAACCTTTGTAGCCATATTGAAACTGTATTGTTATTACACTTTATTTTAAATCCATTTCTCTCTCCAGTTACTTAAGATTATATAACGCTGTAACCCTCAAATTCTCCCGGATTCACCGTTCATTCTTACAGTAATATTCATGACATTAGTTTATCTAAAAGGAAAGGCCATGATAAACCAGGGTCTATGTTATGGCAAATTGGAGCCTTCTCGGCAGTTTAGACTACGTCGTCAGTCCAATTGAATGTTGTAAAACCACGACTGAATGTAAGAGTCCTTCCGATTATTAGACAGTAATGTTGGGCGTTGGATCGAAAAATTCTGTGTTTTGTTCAAGTATCTCATAGAGTACGGATGATTTAACGCGAATGAAATTTGTCTGCTGTACATGGTGGATTAAAACCCGACATTGCTGCTCAGTTTTAGGAGCAATAATATATCAGACGGGTTTGTGCTCTCGCCTGATGCAGTTCAGTATGCAAATTTCTGTTTTAGTTATTGTGATTTTATAGGGTGATATTAATGGCACTGGTAAACTGATTTCATATCAATATATTTCTGCTGCAGGATAAAATTTTCTATTACATGGTTACAACCCACCACTAATCGTGATAACAAAATTACAGTTATAAGTTTATTTTACGGTAGTTAGACAAGGTGGAACACATTAAAGTTTGAAGTCTGATTGTAGGTCTTTCACACCAGAACGAACTCTTTCAACACAACCAGCATTAATCATGAACCAACTCAAATCTTTAGGAATTTCTCGATGCATACACTTATATAAAATTGACTGTGATATTCTGAAATAACAGTGATATTCTATCACGAGACTAAGATTTTCCTGTCACCTCGTTTCAGTTGTGTACAGAACGATAGTTATTTTAATCCCCATGTCCAGAAATGCTCTGATGAGCCCTTAGCCACCTACCTAGTGAGTACCAGGACCAATTCTTAGCATTCTTACGATCAGAAGTACTGAAAATGAGGTTATTAACTTCACCATGTATGTAACTTTGTGAGTCAGCTTGTATAAAGCCAAGAACCGCTGAACAAATTTTATGGATAATACGAAATCTCTTCAGTGAGGTGGTAAAATAAAAAGCAAATCTTTAGCGTCCATTTGTTTAAATGTTAAAACATGTAACTCTTTACAGATATATACTGTAGCCTATACAAGAGAATGGTCTAGATAATGATATATACGGAAGGTCGTAGGAAAGTCCTCCTATTTTTGTCCTCAGGAACTATATTTAAAATTACAAATAAATCTACCAATATAATGGCCACATCCCTTAGAAAGTCGAGACTATTTCTCCACAAGTTTTACTTCATTACCAACAATCTGACCACCTTTACGTGAGACGATCCACGCCGGTCGCGTAAAACTCTGCTGAAACTTCGGGAGCTCTTCACGCACGTTGCTGTTCAGCTCCTTATCTTCCGCAAATGGCGCCCAGGCAGAGGGCCAAGAAGATGAAAGTCGGAGGGTGCTAAATCAGTGCTGTAGGGTGATGATGGAGGGCAAATTCAAAGTGCAGACTTCAGTTGGTGACTTCATGGTTAGCATCTTTTGGAACAGTGAAGGAATATTGTTCGTTGGATTCCTGAAGAGGGGTGCTGCAATCCAGAGCGATATGTGCAGATATCAAAGAAGTTAATTCAACGAATTCAAAGGGTTTGGACTGACAGGAAGGTGAATCAAGTCCTTATCCTCCTTACAGTCCCAATATAGCTCCCTCTGACTTCCACATTTTCGCCCCCCCCCCCAATCCCGAAGGATGGACTCCGAGAACGCCATTTTGCGGGCGACGCTCCAAAGCCTTCACCCAAGAGTTAGCAGACCGGCATGCAACGTCTGACGCATTCATGAGAAAAGCTGTGTTGGTAATTAATAATTTGTTAAGAACTAATCGCAGTGGTGTAAAGGATACACACACACGCGCGCGCGATGTTTGTACATTTAATTATAGCTCTAATTGTATTTTTGAGAAAAAAATAGGAGGCATTACATTCGTATCGCGCAGCGTATACTGTCGCCTGCCTAGCTTTTGGTATCTGTTCAGAGAAACTTTAGATTAACCGAGTGTACGTCTGTTTCTTCTTATCGACTTCGCTATCTCCGCAATCGTATCCAGAAAGACAGGACGGCAATTAAATATTCTCTGCTTTACAATACGGGGCACGCGAGTATTTGAGGCAATGCACTAAAAGCCGAAAGGTCGAGGGTTCGATTCACGTTCGTGCCACTGGAATTTTTCTTGGGCCTAACCCTTCCTGCCGCACTATGCCCCTGGGGTCGACTCAGCATGTATCAGTTTTGAGTGCCATAAATATTTTCTGAGGGGGGGGGGTTAAAGGCGAGTGCGTAAGACTGACATCCTTACCACCTTCATGTGTCGACTGTCCTGAAAACTTTGAGCCTCAACCTCCCGGAAACTTCTGGGCCTGTAATTGGCTTGTACAGGGATTGATTTGCCTTATTGTTTTGTAATATACTTCGAATCAGTCGACACTAAATAAAACACCAATCATGTACAAAATCACACGTGATATTACCTACTGAACTTGCACGCGAGAAGCCGTTTATTCATACTTACTTACTCCTTACTGACTTACTCCATGCAACAGAGTCGTTCTTGAGAAGCTAACAGGTTTTCAACTACTCAAGAAATTCCCCGCATTTTATGTAACCCGAAGGTTCATAACCACAGTCACAAGTGTCCGCCACCTGTCCTTATCCTGAGCCAAAGTCCAGGTTCGAGGTTTACTCTTTGACTGTTTCGCAACATGATACTTTATTAGGTGAGGGCTTGTTAGCACCTCGCCCAACCCCCAATCTGGAATACCACCCTTTGTCTGCTGTCCGCGACTGCTTTTTCAATATATACGCAGCTACTGTCCATATTGGAGGCCGTTTCTCCATCCGCAACCTGCGGACACCCCATGCGACAGGGACCTACTCACCGCGGTTATTCATACTACTTTCAAGAAAGATACATTGGCGCTAGTGATATGCCCTCTTCGTTTACCGAGATCACCTTAAGGTGCATTTGAACCATTTGTAACACGTTGGTAATTGTTTTGCGGGTTCCGTCTCTCGTCTTTCTCATCCCTAAGGTTAATTTCCCGCTACAGTGCTCACGTAAATCTTCCTGCGTCGTCTCTGAACCATGGGACCTCTATGTGTTGCCTCTAAACACCTCTGCCCTATCAGCCACATAAAAGCCCAGCCAATAACCAACTTTGCCGAGACCTAATCTGTCACCATCATAAATTTGGGCCCAGGTGATGGTGACAGACTATATCTCCGAAGCGTTGGTGTATCTGACCAAACTTTTACGCGGCTGTTAGCGGTTTAGTGAGTCTCTTCGCCGTGAAATTTTCTATCTGCCGTAGGTACGGTTTTTTTTATTTATACGGCAAGTGTTAGGTCACCGCCGAGACCCAAGTTCCATCACAGGGCACTTCATTTATTGTGGACACGGTGAAACTGCGAGAGTACTTTTTTCGTGCACTCTCCTTCTGTTCTGTAAGTTGCCCTTCCACCGATATTCGCATTCACTGATTTGCCACTGATAATGTATCATTCAGAAACCGACAGTTTACCCGTTACTACATAATAAACCACAACTAAACCTTACTGTGAATTTAACCACGAGAGGAAAATTTTCTTATTGAATAAGTTGAATTCCGTTATGAAGGTGTTGCTTTATCTGAGCTACAGCTGGTTCAGATTGTCTGTTCTTCTACCTTTACTGGTGTTGATTCCCTTCCCTGCCCCTAGTTACTGGCTAATCACATTTCCTGATCTCTAACTAGGGTCGGATGCTCATTCCCTCTTTTTTTAACATCGGAACATGGAAGCCTCTCCTAACCACCCCCTTTGCTATAACTTTGTTCGTTCTGCGATGACAAATTCCGACAGCCTCTCACGTCCAATTCTACTGCGAACTCGGATGTGATAAATTAGATGAGGAGCGACGGACCAGCGATGCAGTTCGTGATGCAGCCAGAGGCGGACTGGAGCTTGCTATCGCCACAGATAAAGTAACTGTAGAAAGAAGCGGATAAACTTAACGCTGGGTGTTAACCTGGGTGTCATTGATTGTTTCCTTAGGGCCAAAGTAAACGTCATTGGTTTGCCTCTAAATCAGGTGAAATTTTTCATTAATTTACTCGCTAGTTGTTCACCTTATTAGTAGGTTCTTCTGGGGTCGTTTCTGTTAGTAGCAAGATCACGAATAGTAGTTCGTATGAAATACCACGAGTCTCTCATTTATCGTTACCTTTTTAAGCCTTCAGTTCGAAAGAAGGAGACGGAAGTGTCTCTAACAATTAGGTACCAGAAGAGAAGTCGTCAGCAATAAATGGCTCTGAATAGACGCCAGATTCTTCTGGATTGCAGTGTCTTTTGTTAGCAACATATGCACGTAATTTAAACAATTTATGTAAGCATATTTCATAATAATGTAGCTTACATAATGGTTATTGAATTGTATTATTTTTTAAGAACTTTTTATGGGAAACAAATGTTGCCGACGAGCTGAAGCATTCTGTCAGTGGATTCTAAGCTCAAAATATTTATGTTGAAATTTTAACAAACTGAATACTAATAAATCAGTGGTTTGTTTCCAGGCTGTCTTTGGATCCTTAAGAATATTTCAGACGGCCCTATATGGAAATTTTCTTTCTTAATATATCCTGAAATAAGAAGCGCGCAGCAAATGATTTATTATTACTGCTACTATATTTATTGTTATAGCAAAGTTTAGTGTGAATGGATCGGAAGGCTGTATTTTGCTTAACCCTGCTTTAGCCTTTTGCTGCTTTATGTCAACTAGGAAATGAAGAGTTTGTAAACCGTGTCGCGCGAGTGGATTTTAGGTTTTGAGCGTTATTCAGCCCTGAATACATTTATCGACTCAAGCGCCTGCATACTGCATCGTGTTGTTTTCACAATTGAAAGCGCATATTTTATTTTGTTTTTATCAATCTGTATGGCAACATTGTCAAGTACAGAATCGAAAATGTTTGCATGAAACCTTTTGTACTTCTCTGTTTCACACGCTTTTCCTAGGCCATTTTCTGCAATTAATTTTAGCCTGTTTCTCTACAGGCATAGGATCTTACAGAAGACAGTGGATAAGGTTTATTATTTGAGATTAATTTGCGAAAGTAATTTTAAAGAACCTGCAGAACTAATTTACATGCCGAACTCTAAAATATTGTGGTTCGTTTTGTAAAACGTCATGAAATTTGATTTAATCTTTAACGTGTAGTAGTAAATTGTACTGTGTGCCACCTGCCTTAGTAACCAAATTCTCTACTTTATACACGCAGTATATCTACTTGTTTCTCAGGATACCTAAAAGAGCAACTATTTTCTTTCCTGTTCATAAAAATAAGAGGTTTATCATAGTTACGTATTTCCGAAAATGCACAAAGTGATTTCTATACATTATTTAGCAAAAATTCATGCCTGTGAATGTTAATTAATGAACATTGAAATTATCAGTTGGTCTTTCTAAAACCAAATTTACTGCAAATGAAATATATTGTAGGCCCATATCGTATTTAGTGGATAATATCGACAAATACACAAGTATTAAAATGTACACTCCACATATAATCCATTAAGAATCTAACATTTTTCGCTCTTTTTTATATCAACCTTAGGAAGTTTACATCAAACAAGCACATATCTAAGACACAGGTTATTTATCAAATAGATTAAAACTTTAGTCCTTGAAATTGTGGATATCATGTAGTTTGCAGAATTGGCCCATAAAATGTGTATATCACAAAATTTTAAAATTATAATTGTTCGTACAAATAGAAGTGAAAGCGTTTGGTTTGGTCGCTTTCATGAATTTTGTGATATCATCAATTTGAAGGGCAAGAATTTTCATCTATTTGATAATCCATAATTGGATGTAAAATCCCTGAGGATTATCTGAAGAAGATCAATCTTGTCGGAGTCGTATTGGATACGTGAAATTGTACATTTTCATACTGTACTTGTGAATTTGTTGGTATTATCTATTCAATTGTTCAGTAATGCACGGATAAATACTATTAAAGTTATATCGTAGTGTTCAAAGTTCACGTTTAAAAGCCAATAGACCCTCTAGTGCTCATGTTAGAAGTTTTACATTGTCTCATTTGTTTAATGCGATAAAGTTTTAGCAGGCAATTCCGCTTTCATCACTGATCGACAAGTAAAGAATTTAGCAAAATTTCTTACATATTCTCAGTCAGATTCTGCGATAAGACGTAGCCTGTTTATCTCACTATATATTTCATGTGATATTCCAATTACAGCCTTGCTCCTCCCATTACAAATACATGTATATTTTACATCAAATTTCCACAGGTTTCTAAACTGTTAGTTCGTTGTATTTAGTACGCCATTAATTATAAATATATTCCCTTGTACCTTGGGTTACAAAGAGGAGTACGAGTGTTTTTCACATCCAACGTTCCACAGTTTTGCAGGTTGCTGATGGCATTGTATTTACTACGAAGTTAATCACAAAGTGACGTGCAAACTGATATTCCTTCACTTTGGTTCTGCTGATGTTATGCCTGTGGGTGTCTGCTGCAGACTGCTGAGTTTCAGTACAAATCTGCGGGAGAGCAATTTGCAATATATTGTGCTAAGCTTAATAAGAATACATTGAAACTGTATCGAAATGCTGCATGCTTTGTGACAGACTTCTGCGTCATCTATTTTAACAGTACACAGACGTTTTGGCAAATAACTATTAATAATACCCAAAAGAGACGGTGATTAAAATTTGGTTCTCTAGGCGGAATTAACCGATCAGATGCGTAAAAACAACTGCACCGAAAGAGTGCGCAAAAGCATTAACAATTCTGAATTATTTTGGTAGGTACAAAGTTCGAACCTCGGGCAAGCTACTGACTACCATGACGAAGTTTGTCAGAGTGCTCCTCAGTCCATCGTAAATTTAAATCGGCCCATTTTCCGTTTTCATGCACGTTCGTGTAAGGTCATTACTGACCATCATCTGGACATTACTGACCATCATCTGGACATTACTGACCATCATCTGGACATTACTGACCATCATCTGGACATTACTGACCATCATCTGGACATTACTGACCATCATCT
>Ga0131853_10009360_pt1 | contig 17925 bp, 16 predicted proteins | sample TergutLab28metaG_FD_92764 | JGI IMG/M metagenome (GOLD analysis project Ga0131853, IMG submission 92764) | Labiotermes labralis P1 segment gut microbial communities from Petit-Saut dam, French Guiana - Lab288 P1 (version 2) (version 2) | ecosystem: Host-associated > Arthropoda: Insects >... | reverse complement strand
TTAAAAGGTGAAAGTAAGCGGCACCCCGAAAATATGAGTTTTATTAGGAAGTCTTTTTTCTCCTACGGAGAAAAAACCATTCGAGCTTTGTATCGTAATACTAATCCTGATTAAAATACAATACTTCTTCACGGCTAAAACCACTCCAAAAGTCCTTTACCTCGGACTTTTGGAGCGCCGTTCAAACTATTGTTTTTAATCTAAGATTAGTATTATATGTCATTTGCTATAGCCGCCGCGCTTGAAAATCAACTGCATCACTATGTTAAAAAAAAGAGAGGGGTGAAAAGCAGGTGCCAGACCAGGAGAATATATTTAGCGGGCTGGAAAAATTCGGGCTTTCATCTGTAATTGATAAAAAAATTGAAGTATATAACCCCGACGCCTCACCGCAAGACGCGGAGCAAGATGAAAAAGAGTCAAGTTTTTGCATTGAAGATTATATTTTTGCCAAAAACTTTACCTGCACTGTATGTACACAAAATTTTAAGTCAAATATAGTTAGAGAAAGAAGGATTAGACTGGAGTCTGTTGAGTATGACCTTCGTCCGATATATTCTCCTATTGACCCTTTATTTTATGATGTGGTTGTATGTGAAAGCTGTGGATATACTGCGGTTCAAAGGATGTTTAACAATATTTTAAGACGCCAGTCGGACTTGGTTCTTTCAGAGATATCACCGAAATTTAAATTTCACCCATATCCTGACGAGCCTACAATTGATGAAGTAATAGCGCGCTATAAGCTGGCTCTTTTAAATGCGGTAGTGAAAAAGGCTAAAGATGGGGAACGTGCTTATATATGTATGAAAATAACTTGGCTATATAGAATTAAAGGCAGTTCACTTGATAACGAGAAACAGTTTGCCGAATTAACTGTAAAGGGCTTAACCGCCGCACTTTCAAAAGAGCATTTTCCCATACCGGGAATAGGATTGGGGGAAAACACTGCGCTGTATCTGATTGCGGCATTTTTGCATTTTCTTGAGGACGATAGGGCAGCCGTGAAAATTTTATCGGAGTTAATAGCTTCAACTAAAGTGTCAAAAAGGATAAAAGACAGGGCAAGAGATTTAAGAGATGAGATTTCTGATAAAAATAAGAGTGAGAAATTACTGCTGTAGAAGGGCGGGTTATGCTCCCGGGGAGGAACTGCCGGGCGTTATGTGACATTTTAACAAATGTGCAATGGATTTATATTTTCACGCTTGAGGGCTATATGAAAAAATTACTAATTAAGAGCGGGGATTACATTTGCATGGATTGTTGTTATTTTGGCTGTCGTTATTACCATGGTGCTGTGGAACGAACTGCGCAGCCTTGCTTCAATAAAGCAAATTGATGATTACGGCATATTTCAGATGACGTATTTCGGAGATTATGGCTTTGATGATTTTTTGCTGGTTGGAGCAGAAAGTGATGGTGATATTGAAGCGTTTGTGATAGGGCGCTTATTGAGGGGTGCCCCCATCAACTTAAATATAACAGGTGCCGGCTGCACGGTTTTTGCTGTCCGTAATGATTCCGGTGAAGTAATATTTGGCAGAAATTTCGGCTTTCCTACATACTCACCATCTATGCAGGTTATTACCCGCCCAAATAATGGTTATGCATCTGTATCAACAGTAAATCTGCTGTTTTTAGGATATAACGAAAATAATCTGCCTGGTGGGCTTAGCTTTGGCTGCTTTCCGGTACTTGTTGCTCCTTATCTTCCGTTTGATGGTGTAAATGAAAAGGGAGTGGCTATTGCGCTTTTGGCGGTGCCGGAAGCAGATTTGCCGTTTTATGAAGGCAGGGTTATCTATTGGGACAAAGACTTGAAAATTATGGAAACCGGTGAGGATTTTCAGGTTGCCGCAAACTTTATTCCGTACAATGGCTTGAATATTGGTGGGAGCTTTGATGAATTTGAGCGATACGACAGAGTTAGGTCTGCCATATTAGACAATGGCGGAACTTTGGGCCAAACACAAGCCGTTGGTTTGCTCGTAGAAGCTGCCGCTGACTATGGTGACGGAGGTGGTATCTTGCACTGGACAGCGATATATAATTTATCTCAAGGGCGAAGCCTCCCGCTTCTAAGCCAAAGTTTACTTTGGCGAAAGCGGCGGGGCGAACCGCTTATCTAATAAAAAAGTGCAAAGCACTTTTTTGTTGACAGGTGGAGGCTTGGAAACCCCCACCCAATAGCTTTACATTTTGCCTTTGGCAAAATGTAAAGCCTTGACCAACTTTAGAAGGCACTATCTTTGCTAATCGTAATACAGATAATTTAATTGATTTTCGCTTAACGCCTTAGATAATAAGTATTTATGAAAAACCTATATTTCCGTCAAAAATTATTAAGTTACTAAGTTATTTATTTTACGCGCTGTTGCCAAGCATATTTTTGGAGGGCTAAAACTAATGTTCTTCAACTCAATATTCGGTAAAAACTTTGCTATTTATGTGAGTATTATCCTCATAAGTTTTACGGTTTTAGGCACTTCACTTTCTCAAATTTACAGGTCGTATTTTATAGATAGGCAGGAACAGATACTTATAGAAAGGAGTGAAACTCTGGCCAGCCTTTTTTTTGAGCAGTTTTTGGCCGCGCAGTCCCAAGCACCTTTCTCTTGGATATTACAGGCTCAGTATCAGGAACTTATAGAAACCGAGGCCAGAAATTTGAGGGAGTATTTAGGTTATACTTATCTTGTAGTAAACCGTGACTTTCTAATAATAAACCCAATGGGTGATTCACCTATTAGTGATACTGTGGCTATTGATGTTGAAAGTGCTCCTGAACTGCTGTTGGTTCTGGAAGGGCGTATAGTTTCTTCTGTGGGCAGCCTTGCTGGGCTTTATGAAGAGTCTAAACTTACTATTGCTTACCCCATAGGTAATGAGGAGGCCGTTATAGGGGCTATAGTTATGTCTACCTCTATGGAGAGTTTAAATGAGCATATTTCTGAAGTGGTGAGGATTACTGTAAACGGGGTTATTATCTCCTGCATAGCAGCTTTTATAATGATTTATTTCTCCTCAAGGAGCATAACAAAACCACTAAGGCAGATGAATGAAGCCGCTAAGGTCATAGCCAGCGGTGATTTTGAAAAGAGGATAGAGGTAAAATCCTTAGACGAAATTGGTCAGCTTGCTGCAAGTTTTAACAATATGGCCGAAGGGCTAAATGTTCAGGAGGACTCGCGGCGTGCCTTTGTAGCAAACATATCTCATGATTTAAGGTCACCTCTAACATCTATTATAGGTTTTTTAGAGGCCATGAAAGATGGGACTATTCCTGCAAACAAGATAGATTATTATCTGGATATAGTGCTTAGCGAATGTAAGCGCCTTGCAAAAATTGCTAATGATTTATTAGACATTTCAAAAATAGAGCTTACAGGTGAACTTGAACTTCTAAGGGAGGATTTTGAGCTTAACAAGCTTATAAGAGACACTCTCATACAGTTTGAAAACCGCATAAAGCAAAAAAATATTAAGGTAGACATTTCATTGGATGCTGAGTATACAATAGTTTTTGGAGATTTTGAAAAGATACAAAGAGTGCTTTATAACCTTCTTGACAATGCAGTCAAATTCACCCCGGATACCGGGCGTATACGTTTAGAAACCACGCTTAAGGAAAAGAAAGCATATGTAAGTATCCGTGACAGCGGGCGGGGCCTCAATGAAGACGAAAAGCAGCATATTTTTGAGAGGTTTTATAAGGCCGACTCATCAAGAGGAATAGACAAAACGGGCACAGGGCTCGGCTTGTCTATTGTCCGTGAGTTTATTAAAGCTCATGATGAGAAAATATATGTAGAGTCTCTGCCCGGCTCAGGCTGCAATTTTGTTTTTACACTAAGCCTTTCATCGGAAGAAAAAGCCAAAAGACGACCTATTATAACTAACCAACTTAAGAAAAATACTTAGAGCCTGTCTAATATCTCCATACCAGCATCTATTCGGCTTAATTTTCACCATACTGCGTCGCACCTTGCTATAGCAGATTTTCTTCGAATACTTTGAGTGCACCGTAGGTGGCACGAATGCGTCGTCAGACGCTCCTTGTCTGGCAAAAAAACGCTCGAAAATCTACTGAAAGCGAGATATTAGACAGTCTCTTAGAACCTGCGGGCAACCCATTATTGACCGCAGGTTCTTAAAGCAAAGCTATTTATCGGACTGTTTCAGCCTCTCCTCTTCTTCAAGAAAGTCAAGCACATTGTCAACAGTAGAATTAATTATTTTGTAAACTCGCTTACGGGTTTCCTCAGATAAATCACCGGTTTTTCTTGCCAGCAAAACAAAGTCGTCGCTCACCTGCAAAGTTCTGCCTTTAGGTGAGGGGTTAGCTGAACGGCCAAGCAAATAATCAGTAGTAACGCCAAAGTAATCGGCAAATTCTTGCAGCAGCTCTAAATCAGGTTTTCTTTGGCCTCTTTCGTACATGCCTATAGCACTTGGGGACATGTTGAAATGAGCGGCAAACTCACCCTGAGTAAGGCTGCGCTCTTCCCTTAAGCTTTTTAGACGTTCGTTAAATGCAGCAGACATAGTAATCACCCATATAAATTGTAATTTTGTGGCATGTCGTTAGCATAACACACAATTAGTGTGATTACAAGGGAAAATTCATAATTCTGTAGGAGGGGTTTTAAATGCAGAGAGCCTTAGAAGATATTAAAGTAATAGACCTTACAAGGGTTTTGGCCGGGCCTTTTGCTACAACTATTTTGGCGGATATGGGAGCCAGGGTAATTCATGTTGAAATGCCGGGAACAGGTGACGATTCAAGGGGTTTCGGCCCATACATAAATGGTGAAAGCTGTTACTTTATGAGCCTTAACCGAAACAAAGAAGGCATTACCCTTAACATGAAAAGCGAAAAAGGAAAAGAAGTATTAAAAAAACTTATTATGGGCGCAGATGTGGTAGTTGAAAATTTTAAGCCCGGCACTATGGAAAGGCTGGGTTTCGGATATGATGATATAGTTAAGTGGAAGCCGGATATTATTTATGCGGCTTGTTCAGGTTTTGGCCATACAGGGCCCTATGCCAAACGGCCCGCTTATGATGCGGTGGTTCAAGCTATGGGCGGTATAATGAGTTTAACATCCAATCAGAGTGGCGGTGAACCAACAAGGGTTGGAACTTCAATAGGTGATATATTGGCGGGCATTTATGCCTCTGTAGGCATATTAGCAGCTATTCACTACAAAGATAAAACGGGGGCCGGCCAGAAGGTTGATGTGAGTATGCTTGACTGTCAGGTTTCCATATTGGAAAATGCCGTTACAAGGTATTTTGCTACAGGTGCGGTTCCCAAGCCCGTGGGCAATAGACATGCCTCTATAACACCTTTTGAGCCATTTAAATGTAAGGATAATGTCTATCTGGTTATTGCCTGCGGAAATGATAAGCTGTGGGGAATATTCTGTAGTCTCGTAGACAGAGCAGAGCTGAAAGAAGACAGGCGCTTTAAAACTAATGCGCTTAGGACGGATAATCACAGCCTTTTGAAACCTATTATAGATGAAATTATGATAAAGAAAAATTCACAGGAGTGGCTGAAACTATTTGAAGAAAATGACATACCTTGCACAACTATTAATACAATAGATAAAGTTGTAAACAACCCGCAGGTTGCTGCAAGAGAAATGATAGTTAAAACAGTCCACCCCAAAGCCGGAGAACAGAAGCTTACGGCGCTGCCTATAAATTTTTCAAAAACCCCGCGGGTTATACACAAGGCCGCCCCGCTTCTTGGTGAGGATAATGAGAGAATTTTAAACGAGCTTGGTTACTCTGCTGAGGATATAAAACAATTTAAAGAAGAGGGGATTATATAAATATTTAAAATAATTTTAGCTTGATTTATTAACATAAATTATGATACTATTTGCTCTATTATAGTGAATTAAATTAAAAATGTTTTAAACGAGCTTGTTAATTTTGACGTTTTTAGTTTAATGAATGCCACTACATCTGTGCTTTTAAGTCAGTAAAGGCACGGTTGTTCGTGGGCTCATCTGAGTAGGTTTTCTGCCCAAATGACTATAATCATATGCTGCTGTGCGGAGGTGCTTGCTATGGTAGTTTAAAAAGTGTAGGATTAGCAGTTAACTCATGTATATTTTAATGCAAATGGAACTTACAATTGGTTGAAAAACTGCCTCACTCAAGTAAAAAGCCATACATAAAAAAGTACGAACTCTAGTTTAGGAGGACAAAATGAATATTCGTCAAATAAGCACTATAGCAGTTTCGGGGCTTATTGTTACAGCTATGGCTGTAGCGCTGATTAACAAAAGTATAGACTCCGGCTTTGCTATAAGTGGGATATGGACTGTTATACCCCCACTTGCTGCAATATCTCTTGCATTTGTAACACAAAATGTTGTGTTGTCGCTGTTGGTTGGTGTATTAGTCGGTTCTTTTTTACTGAACGTAAATGGAAATTTATTTGAGTCTGTTTCCGCTTCGTTTATAGTGTCTACCGAATACATGCTGGAAGTAATATCAGACTCTTGGAACGCCGGAATAGTGCTGCAATGTTTAACCATAGGCGGCTGTGTAGGTGTTATAACAAGGCTTGGCGGAGCACGCTCCATAGCAAAAGCTCTGTCTAAGTTTGCCAAAGGGCGCATTTCGGCACAAATAGTTGCATTCTTTATGTCGGTTGTAATATTTTTTGATGATTATGCCGGCGCTATTATAGCAGGGCCTATTGCTAGGCCGATTACTGACAAATTTAAAATTTCAAGGGAAAGATTATGCTTTATCATTGATTCAACTGCTGCGCCAATTGCCGGTATTGCTCTCATTTCAACTTGGATAGGAGCAGAAATCTCATATATTAAAAGCGGGCTGGATTTAGCCGGAATTACTGATATATCTCCGTATGCCCTCTTTGTTTCAACAATACCTTATAGGTTTTATAACATACTTGCTATAGCTTTTGTTGTTATCTCCTCTGTTATGCTTAGGGATTATGGGCCCATGGTAGAGGCTCAGAACAAGGTCTTTAGAGATGGTTTTGTGTCAGGCACGGAAACAGATGCAAACTCTGAGATGGACCCATTACTGCTGCCAAAGGATGAAAACAGCAGCATCTGGCTTGCCGTAATACCTCTTGCAATATTGGTGTTTGGTTCATTTATAGGCTTTTACCTTAATGGCCGTGCTGCGATTTTAGAAAGTGGCAGCGTGGAAGCCATCAATATTATGGTAAATCATCCTTTTTCATTTGATGCGCTTAGGGAAGCATTTGGCGAAGCCGATGCATCAATAGTTATATTCCAGGTAGCTTTATTTGCTTCTGTTGCAGCAATTTTGCTTGGGGTTTTGGCGAAAAAGTTCAACATAGCTGAGGGTATAGAAGTTTGGCTTGCGGGAGTAAAAAACCTCATGATTATAGGGGTTATACTTATACTGGTATGGGCGCTTACATCAACGGTTTATGACCTTGAGATGGCGGCTTTTCTTGTAGAGGCGCTTGAGGGTACTTTGCCGGTTTTCCTGCTGCCTGCTATAATATTTGCCCTTGCTGCCTTAACTTCGTTTGCAACAGGCACATCTTTCGGAACTATGGGTATATTACTGCCTATGGCAATCCCTCTTGCACATCAGTTTATGCCGGGTGACATGGGCTTTCTTTACGCATGTTCAGGAGCGGTGCTGACAGGCGCGATTTTTGGTGACCACTGTACCCCTATTTCTGACACAACAATACTTTCTGCCATGGGTTGTTCGTGTGATATTTTGGCTCATGTTAAAACACAAATGCCGTATGCGCTTACGGTTGCCGGGATTACCCTTGTTTTTGCATACCTGCCTATGGGATTAGGTGTTTCGCTCTGGGTTCTATGGCCAATTTGCCTTGGTTTAATAGTGCTTGTGCTATTCTTATTTGGTAAGCGAACGGATAAAATAAATGAAAACTGATGTTTTTTAATTGCACTACTTAGGCTGCGCTGCTTATCTGTACAAAATAGTTACATTATTGTTACTATTTTGTGCGGATTTCAGCATATGGTGAGTTGACTTTAAAATTTCCACACGTAATGTAGGAGATTATTTTCACAAGAAAATCTAAAACCTTGATTTGCCGAGATTGGGTGTGTATTATGGAAAAAAACTATTACGCAAAAAGTTTAAATTCACAAAGGCTTTATGAAGCCTATCAAACGAAATATCCACGGGTTAAAGAGTATCACTTAGAAGAAATTAATTTTGCAAAAGACACTCTTTGCGGCACGGAGCATGTGTTAGAGCTTGGGGCAGGTTATGGCCGGATTATGAAAGAGCTGGCACCAAGCTGCAAGTCTATTGTAGGTATTGACATCTCAAAGGACAATGTAGCCTTTGGCAAGGAATATCTGCAATATGTGAGTAATGCTGAGCTTTTTGTGATGGATGCAAATGAAATTGAACCGGCAGCTTTTGAATTTGCGTTTGATGTTGTGTTATGTATGCAAAATGGTCTATCGGCAATGAAAGTAGAACCATTTTCCTATGTAGAAAAAATCATGAACCTGATTTCAACAGGAGGCCGTGCGCTTATCAGTACATATAGTGCAAAGTTCTGGCCGCATCGCTTGGATTGGTTTATGGAGCAAGCAGAGAAAGGGCTTCTGGGTGAAATTGACTTGGAGCAAACTAAAGATGGGGTTATAGTATGCAAAGATGGTTTTAGGGCTTTAACCCATTCAACTGAACAATTGGAAGAAATTGGAAAACACTCAGGCTACCCATATGAAATTCATGAAGTGAATGAGTCCAGCGTTTTTTTGGTAATAAATAAAAAACAACAGTGAAAGAATTAGGCCGTTCAATCTTTGTCACATTACAGGCAAAGTAAAATCCTGCATTTTCTGTGAAAACGCAGGAAACAGGATGAAGACAAAGTCTTCATCCTGTTTAAAAAAATGGCAAAGCCATTTTTTTGAGGTACTTAATGTATGAAGCCGCTGACCGCAAGGTATTGCATACGCAATTCCTTGCGGTCAGCGGCTTTCCCTCAGGCGGGCAAAGCCCGCCTTGCAGATTTTAATTGGGAAACCATCGGTTTCCCAAACCCTTCCTCATCATGCAAATGAGGTTTGTCTACAGTCTGAATCCTGCATTTTCTATGAAAATGCAGGATTTTTTGGCGATATCCTAGTACCAATCCTAGATTAAAACCTGTAGTTTGAGCGCCGCCCCAAAAGCGCAAGGTGAAGCGCTTTTGGGGTGATTTTAGGCGTGATAAAGTACAGGTTTTTAATCAGGATTGGTATAGTTTGCTGTTTTCCTACCCTATATATTTTTTCATATTCTTAAGTGCAGACTTTTCAAGGCGCGAAACTTGGGCCTGGGAAATACCTATTTCATCTGCCACTTCCATTTGGGTCTTACCTTCAAAAAACCTTAGGTTTAATATATGCTTCTCTCTTTCGTTCAGGCGCTTCATAGCCTCTGACAGAGATAGGTTTTCAATCCAGCTTATATCAGTATTCTTATTATCTCTTACCTGATCCATTACAAAGATTGCATCACCCGAGTCGTGATATACGGGCTCAAAAAGTGAAATAGGATCCTGGATAGCATCCAAAGCGAATATAACATCCTCCTTGGGCATTTCAAGTTCTTTAGCAATTTCTTCTATAGTGGGTTCCTTGGAATTTAAGTTTGTAAGGCGTTCTTTTACTTGTAATGCCTTATATGCTGTGTCGCGTAAAGAACGGCTTACTCTGATTGAATTATTATCACGCAAATATCTTCGTATTTCGCCTATTATCATAGGTACGGCGTAAGTAGAAAATTGGACGCCTTGGGTCACATCAAAATTATCTATGGCTTTAATAAGCCCTATGCAACCTACCTGAAATATATCGTCTACATATTCACCGCGGTTATTAAAGCGCTGTATAATACTCAGAACAAGCCGCAGATTGCCAAAGATATACTGGCTTCTGGCTTCTTCATCGCCTTCTAATATTTTTTCGAAAAGGGCTTTCTTTTCATCGCTTTTAAGAACAGGAATTTTAGAGGTGTTAACACCGCAAATTTCGACTTTGTTATTAAGCATAAAACCCCCGACAGTAATCTGACCTATTTAGTGAAGAATACATTTACAAAACTCTTGACCGTGCAAAATTCAGTATATAAATCTTTTCCGCCAAAATAGAATTTATACTTGGAAAAATTGTGCAGAAGTGCTATTATTAACAAAGAATAATATGTAGAATTAAGAGGGTTTTATGGGCGAAGAATTTAAAAACCATTGCATATCAGGCGGCTGAGGCTCTAAATTGGGGCCGGAGGCTCTAATGGGTGTGCTTTCAGGGTTGCCGCGGGTATTAGATAAAAATTTGCTGATAGGTTATGACGCTTCTGACGATGCAGCTGTATATAAACTTACTGACGATATTGCGGTTGTTATGACTTTGGATTTTTTTACTCCCGTAGTGGAGGACCCATACACATTTGGCAAAATTGCTGCGGCCAATGCCCTTAGCGACGTATATGCAATGGGTGGTGAGGTTAGGGCGGCGCTTAACATTGTAGCTTTCCCTGAAAAGGATATGGATATAAATATTTTAGGGGAAATATTAAGAGGCGGTGCCGAAAAGGTTCATGAGGCCGGAGGTGTGCTCTCGGGTGGCCACTCAATAAACGATACATCTCCTAAATACGGCCTTTCAGTTATGGGAGTTGTACACCCCAAACGCATACTTCCCAATAATGGCTGTAAAATAGGTGACAGAATCATATTAACAAAACCTCTGGGTGTGGGTATTATTTTGGCGGCTCATAGGCTTGGTGCCGCTGCTTTAGAGGATTATCGCGAAGCTGTTAAAAATATGGAAACTTTAAATAAGTATGCCGCAGATCTAATGAAAAAATACCCGGTAAACGCTTGTACAGATGTTACGGGATTTGGTTTTTTGGGGCATTTGGGAGAGATGGTGCCGGGTGGTATGGCTGCCTTGGTAAATGCTTCCAAGGTTCCTTATATAAAAGGCGCTTATGATTTGGCTAAGGAATTTTATATAACCGGCTCTGCCCAAAAAAATGCCAATTTCATGAAAGAAAGAGTTAGTATGCAAGGCGTAGATTTTGCTCTTAAAGAAATATTATACGACCCCCAAACTTCCGGCGGGCTTTTGATAAGTTTGCCTGCGAATGAAGCGGAAAAGCTGCTTGGTGAGCTGCGCTTAAACGGTGTAGATGCTTATGAAATAGGTGAAATAGGGGCCTTTGCAGGCTCTGATATAGAGGTGAGATAATGAATGAACTTAACTGTGTAGGAGATATATGCCCGTTGCCGGTTATAAAAGCTAAAAAAGCTCTTGAGAGTTTATCAGAGGGTTGTCTTGCGGTTATTGTTGACAATGAAATAGCTGCCGAAAACTTGGAAAAATTGGCAAAAGAAAAGGGTTTGATTTATGAGCTGGTTAAAGATTCATCTAAATTATATAGAGTGATATTTCATAAAAATTCTGAAAAATCGGTAGAAGATGTTAATAAAAGCCTAAAACCTGATGCGCATAAAAAGAAAGATAAAGGGCAACATTTGTCTAATATAGTAGTCATTTCTTCCGATAAAATGGGTGACGGAGATGATAAGTTAGGACGAGCCTTGATAAAAGGTTTTATATATGCCCTAAGCGAAAGCAACAGCGTTCCCGAAGCGGTGATTTTTTATAATAAAGGGGCCCATCTCAGTGCTGAAGGCTCCGATAGCTTGGAGGATTTGAAAAGGCTTGAAGAAAAAGGCTCCTTAGTTCTTACCTGCGGGGCATGCATTGACTTTTACGGGCACGACCCCCCCCCGGTGGGAGAAGTTACCAACATGTATGAAATAGTGGAAAAGCTGATGTCCGCTGATAAGATAATAAGGCCCTAGGGTGGTGTGCCGACAAAAAGCGGCGGAAAATCAACCGAAAAAATCTTTGCAAAATGTAAAGCCTTGACTGTCGGCGCACCCTAAGGTTATTGATGGGAGAACGCAATGGGGAGTAGTTTCCTTGAAAAGCTGCTGCATATAGCTGTTCAATCAGGTGGCACGGATGTACACATTTGTCCGGGGATTAAACCGTTTCTGCGTATAAATGGGCAGCTCGACGAGGTGTGTAGTGAAAAGGTTGTTTCATCAGAAGATATAGAATTACTTATTAAAGATGCTTTGACAGAATGTCAAAGAGAGCGGCTTGAAAAAAATAGGGTTCTTGACACATCCTTTTCCATAAGCGGCTTGGGTCGATTTCGTTCAAATATATATTCCCAAAGAGGCAGTTTTGCTATTGCCATCCGTGTGCTGCCTCATAAAATTCCCGGCTTTGAAAGTTTGGGTATTCCGGGGCAGCTTAGGGAGCTTATAAATAAAACCAGAGGGCTTATATTGATAACCGGCCCGGCAGGCAGCGGCAAGTCAACTACTATTGCCAGCCTTTTAAACGAAATAAACGAAAATAGACGGAAGCACATAATAACAATTGAAGACCCTATAGAGTATTTACATGGTCATATAAAGAGCTTAGTAACTCAAAGGGAAGTGGGCAGCGACTGTGACTCATTTGCGGCGGCGCTTATAAGCGCTCTGCGTGAAGATCCGGATGTTTTAATGGTAGGTGAAATGCGTGAGCCCGAAACCATATCTACAGTCCTTACTGCGGCAGAAACGGGGCATTTGGTGCTTTCCACCCTCCACACTATAGGCGCAGCAAAAAGCATTGACCGTATTATTGATGTCTTTCCGCCTGGCCATCACGGACAGATTAGAAGTCAGCTTGCCACAGTGCTTGAGGGGGTAATTTCTCAGCAGCTTATTCCCAGTACTGATAACAATAGCCGGGTTTTGGCCTCAGAGGTTATGCTGGTTAATCCTGCGGTTAGAAATTTGATTAGAGAAGGTAAGCACTATCAGATAAATTCTATAATGCAGACCGGCAAGTCAGAGGGCATGTTGCTTATTGAAGAAGACCTTGTAAGGCTTTATAGGGAAGGACGCATAAGTTATGAGGAGATATTTGCAAGGTGTGCCGACAAGCAGATGCTGATGCAGCTTTTAAACAGAAGATACGATAGGGGGTAGTTAAATGCCTACTTTTTTATATATTGGGATTAATGCTCACGGCTATACTTCGGCGGGGGCTAAAAAAGCTGCATCTGAGGGCGTATTTATAGCGAGGCTTAATTTAAATGGCATAAGCGAATATACCATATTTGAATCAAGAACAAACTTTGGGTATGGTATGTACTCTCTTGTAACTTGTGCTGAATTATCTCTTTTGTGCAAGCAGATTTCGGTTGTAGTATCTTCGCATATGCCTATTATAGAGGGTATTATGCTTTTGGCTGACCAAACTGAAAATAAGACATTGAAAATAGCCTTGGCTGAAATATGCGGCATAATGGAGCAAGGATATACTTTTAGTGCAGCTATGAATATGTATACACATATTTTTCCAACGCATCTTGTGTATATGGCTATTATTGGTGAGCAAAGCGGTACGACAGACAAGGTTTTTAGGGATTTAAGCGACTACTATGCTAAAGAAGCAAAGCTCAGAAAGAAGATAAAGAGGGTGGTTGCGTACCCTGCAATGCTTAGTCTGCTTATGGGCGCTATTATACTGCTTTTGATAGTTAGAGTTCTGCCTGTTTTTTCTGATATTTTGACAGGTATAGGTGAGGATTTACCCGCCGCTACAAGAGCTATATTAGCCGCCGGCAATTTTTTTAGCTGGTTTATATGGGTTCTTATACTGCTTATTGTTGCTTTTGCCGGTGGGTTTATTTATTATGTAAGGACTGATAAGGGCAGGGCTTGGTATGCCCGGATGAAGCTTAATTCCTTCGTTTCCAGATATATTTACAGAAGAAGCCTGACTGCAAGAGTGGCAAGTAGTTTGGCTATACTTCTTAGAAGCGGCGCACCGCTTCTAAATGCTATGGAGATTATTACACCACTTATGGATAATAAATTTGTGGAAAAAGAATTTATTATTGCTACAGAAAGATTAGGTGAAGGTGCTGATATTGGCGAAACTTTTGAAAATATTGGTGTTTTCCCGCCTCTTTTTATTAAAATGATGGTTATGGGTCAAAAGACAGGAAAGCTCGACGAAATGATGGACAAGGCTCAGGCTGTGTTTGATGATGAGGTGGATGATGCCATAGAGCGTATTACTACTATGATTGAGCCTGTCATGATTATAATACTATCGGTTATAGTAGGTATAATACTTATATCTGTAATGCTGCCGATTATTGACCTAATGGCTATAATTGGATAGATGCTGCAAGTAATATTTAGGGGTTGTTATATATTGAAAATTATAGATTTGGAGTTTAGTGTCAAAATTTGTATAGTAATTCTTATTGCAATGCTGTCTATGTATATGTTAAACCGTGTAGGAGGCATGAGTATAAACGATTCAAACTTACAAGCTGAGAAAGTTCACGGCCTTGTTGAAAAAGCGCTTATGCAAAGTTTTGCTCTTGAGGGAGCCTATCCAAGTGAAGGTGCATTTGAGCAAACTATGAATAAATATGGTGTTTTTTTTGATAGGGATAAATTTATTTTTCATTATCACGCCTTTTCTTCAAATATTTTGCCGGAGTTTCGAGTAATTGCTTTATAGCCAAATTACTTTAAATATAGTAACGAAAAAACGCAGCATTTTTTTAACAAGGCAAAGAAGTGATGGCGACGCTTGCTTTAAAGCAAGCTAGGAGGAACTGATGCAGTATTGTTAAAAAAAGACAAGTTTTTGTTACTGTTTTAAAGCAATTTGGCTATAACTTGAGCCTTTGAGGTGGTCATAGTGGATGGATTTATTAAAGATGAAAGCGGCAGCGCCGTCATTGAACTTATAATGGTTATGGTGTTCATAATATTTTTTGGCCTTTCCTCTATTGCGCTTATGCAATCGGGAGCAGGAGCCCAGCAAAGAATAATAGATAATAAAAAAAATCAGGCTGATGCACGCATAGCAGTAAGTTATGTAAACGCAAGGGTGCGCATGAACGATGCTATTGGCCGCATAGAAATTGCTCGTTTAGAGCGCACAGGCAGCAACGGAATACTTATACGCCATAGAACAACTGCTGCTGACTTTGACAGGTGGATTTATTTTGAAGACGGAAATCTTTTAGAAGCCTTAACCAATCCGGGGGAGCAGCCGGAATTTATACTTAGTACGGTAGTTGCCGCAGTTCATAACTTCGAAGCCGCTTATGATGCGGATAGAAGCCTTATAACTATAAATGTAGAATATAAATATGATAATGAGATACAAACAATTGTAACAACTATAGGATTAAGAAGCGATAGAGCAGAAAGTGCTATTATAGTGAATTAAGTTTAAAACGGGCCAATTGAGCTTGCTTGATTTGGGCAGATTAAACTTAATGAACGCCCCTTACATGAGCATTTTTGCGTCAGCAAAAGTGCGAATGAGGGGTGTCGTTTAAGACCATTTTGGTCTTAAACGACTATATTTTGTAATATGGGGATCAATCCATGCCAATTAACTTAAATTTATCTCAAGGGCGAAGACCACCGCTTCTAAGCCAAAGTTTGCTTTGGCGAAAGCCGTGGGGCGAACGCCCAACCTCACTATGTTCGGTTAGGGTGGGGGTTTTCAAGCCCTTCGGGCCCGCGCTAAACGTGTGCCGCCGGCACACAGCGCCCCACCAATAGCTTTACATTTTGCCAAAGGCAAAATGTAAAGCCTTGACCGAAAAGTTACTTAGACTCCCGCCTCTTAGTCAACGCCGCCTCGTGGCAGACCAACGGGCGGCGTTGACTCACTACAAATTTGTATTTGATGAGGACATTAATGACAGAAAAAATCAAAAATGAAGATGGGTTTTCACTTCTGGAAATTATTATATCTATAGGTATGATGTCTATTTTAAGTGTTTTTATATTGCAGATGTTTATGAGTGGTGCAAGGGTTAATTTAAGAGCCAAGAATATGGATATAGCCTCCAACATAGCAGCAAGTGTCTTGGAAGAGCTTGGCAGTGCAATGGAGCCTAACGAATTTATGGATACGGATTTTATTGCAGATACTTGGGTTGCCTTTGGCCTTAGCGCTTTTTTTAGGATGGATGACAGACAGGCTTTTTCGTCTTTTGACTTTGGGAGTGGTTTTAGGTTATATAAGTATTACGATGAAAACTGGCAGCCTATAAACTTTGAAGGCGCTGAGGAAGAACTGGCCGCATCAGAGGATGAGCGCGGCACACCTGATGATGAGAATGTAGCTTTTATACTTAGGCTTTATATGACCCCGTATACCGGTGAGGGTGAGTTAATTAACTCAGACATAGATTTGACAGGTCTCTTTAATGTGGAGGTTGACGTGAGGGATTTAAACCGGATAGGTACGCAGGAACGGCTTTTAGTAGCACTTCAAACAAAAGTTTACTTTAGTGCACCGGGGGAAATGTATGGGATATATTAAGCAGGCCCTCAGCTTTCTGAAAAATGAAAATGGCTCAACCTCTATACTTATAATACTTATGATGGTGGTTCTTGTATCCATGGGGTATTTTGCCCTAGCCACTGCAAGCGCAAATACAAGGCTGTCTGCTGTAGCGGCAGATTGGAAGAGTAATTTCTTTTATTTGGATGGTCAGGGCAAAAAGTTTACAGCTCATGTTGATGGGCTTTTGCTTTTAGCGCAGGAGTCTGCTAATGAATATTTTACTAGCGAGTCATATAGAAACTTCACACATCCGGACTTAACCCTTGAGATGCAGACCTTTATCCGAGAAGGTTATGAGTCTGCAAATGACCAAGAGGCCTTTGTAGAAGAAGTTATTAATATGTTGTTTTTTTTATATGCTGACAGAGAGCTTTTAAAGCTCTCTGAGGTTTATCCTGATGTGGTAGTGTCTGCTCTTCGAGATGTGGAAGGCGATTTTGATGTGGTACTTGGACTTGTTTCTGACATTACACTGACTCACCCGCTTTCACCTGATTTTCACTTAAGTATTACGCTGAGTGTTAACAGCTACAGCTCTTTCAGAGCAGCACACAGGGCAGGCAATACCAGGGCAACCAGATACAGAGTTACCGGTTGGTTGCAGTGGCAGAGCCAAGAACCGGAAGGAGAGCCGGGAACCGGACTGTGGGACGGAAGGATTGAACTGCCTTAGTGGGATTTACCATTGGTCATAGGCCCCGCCAATAAGCGTAGCTTATACCAATCCTGATTAAAATCCTGTACTTTTTCATGCCTAAAATCGCCCCAAAATCGCTTCATCTCGCGCTTTTGGGGCGGCGCTCAAACCACAGGTTTTAATCTAGGATTGGTATTAGGTGAAGGCGGTGGGTGAGTGTTTTGAGATAAAGCGGGAGTTTGAGGCTCCCGCTTCATGCAGTGAGGTTCGCGGAGCGAGCCACTTGTTTAGCTTGGTAGGGTTTTATAGCTGTATCACTTTAAAAGTGATACAGCCCAAATGTGAACACATAGTAGATTAACTTGAAAACCAACAAGTTAATCTACCCCATCATCTCGATTCCTACGGAATCCCAATGAGTTGAACGTTCATAAACTTAAAAATCATTTCAAACAAGTTTGATGATTTTTAAGTTTATTCACTATAGTTCACATTTAGCGCACCTGGTCAGTGAGAGTCTTGTGACGGGCTTTAGCGTCACAAGACCGAACGGTTTTTTCGCCTTTGGCGAAAAAAGACTACATCTTAATCCTTTCAGGATTGCGGTGCAGTGCGTTCAATCAAATTTATAGTGGAATTCCTTTGAAATAGTATCGGAAATTTAGCTTGATAAATTTCTGATACCTATTTCAAAGGTAGGCTACGGGCGCGTTAGCGTCCCGGCCTAGTTCTACAAAATAGTTACATATGTAACTATTTTGTAGAACTTCCACTATAAAACTTGCAACGCAAGCGTTGCAGTTTTAAATT
>Ga0131853_10009359_pt1 | contig 17927 bp, 14 predicted proteins | sample TergutLab28metaG_FD_92764 | JGI IMG/M metagenome (GOLD analysis project Ga0131853, IMG submission 92764) | Labiotermes labralis P1 segment gut microbial communities from Petit-Saut dam, French Guiana - Lab288 P1 (version 2) (version 2) | ecosystem: Host-associated > Arthropoda: Insects >... | reverse complement strand
TTCTTAAGGCTGAATTGAAATAAAACTATTATAGACATTATTTCTCGCCAAAATTTGCATACCTCACAGAGAACACAACGGTCCTCAACCGATACCCTAAACGTGGCCAATACGTCACATTTTCTTCTGTTAAAATTATAAACTGTTTTTAACTTTCGAGATGGATTACTGCCTTTTGTTAATGGCAATTAATTAATAATGTCAATAGTTTTCAAACCTGGATGTGACCCACGGCCTTTACCAATCAACCCTCTACACCAAGCAAAATTATGTAATTATGAGGGAGTAATAAAAATTTTATAATTTGTGTTTGAAAGTATTGTAAATGATACCCAAGAACACTGAACATTTCTATTTATGGAATGCATCATGTTCCCATCTAAAGCATAAAATCTGATATAAGAACGGCAGTGAAAATCTACAACAAACAAACAAACTGTATTAGATCCGCTAACACATGCCATAATTTTGATAATACTGAGTGTATTCAGGCATATTTAAATTCCAACTAAAATTTATTGTGACTTAAATTTGTGATAAATCACAATTTTAAGATACATTGAATACGTTTTATTGGAGTTTTAAATAATAATTTTTTTATTTCCTCTCCAAAGTCATTATGTAAATCCAACAATTTTCAATTCCTTCAATCATTAGAATACAAATATGGCAGTTATTTTTAAATGAACGGCACTCTTGATTATTTCCTCTTATATTCTATGTGTTTGTTTATGTTATAAATGTATCAAGAAATACGAGTGGAAATGGAGCTGAGGAAGTTAAATGGCACGCAGGTGAATTGCTAATATTTGTAAATTTTCATTTCCAGTGTGAAGTGGGGAAATCAGTTCTACCTGAAAAGATCATTCTGCAACTCAAATACAACTTTCACAAAAGCTGGCTTTCAAGTCGCCATCATAACCTGCAGAAACCTGCAGCTGTCTGATGCCTGCATTGTGCAGTTCCGCCATATCATTTGTTTACGGCAGACGCAGGGTTGCCAAATGGTTTTACACATCAACGGAAGCTACATATATTTACAGTGTAGACACAACAGTCCTTTCCTTATTGACTGTCTGAATGTCTGAGTCACTGACTGACAGACTGACTGACTGACTGTCCGTTTCTTACTGACACACGGAGCAAGAAAGTGTACTCTCACACTGAGGAACAATGACTGCAATTTTGAGAGTAGCAACGGACGCGTGTAGAATTGCTGACACGAGTTGAGATATTGCAAAATGTAACAGTTGATTCATGTTAAATGAATTTCAAACCAAGAAATTTGTTTTAAGTTTCGAAATGGACGAAGTAAAGAATGAGTAACTGAAAGCACAGGTACACGTGCTGCTGCAAATTTGGAAATGGAATTTATGTCTTGTGATGTGACTTGACATATTCACAACAAAACCTAAAACATGTAAGAATAATTCTATTGTAAGTTGTTCACACTTGACGTAGGCAGCACAGTTACTGGTGCAGATAAAGATATGGTAATGTAATGCTGTCAGTGAAAGAGGGGTCTTAATTACTGCTTTTGCCTTTCTCTCCCACATGTGCCGCAAATAATTGTTGTAATGTAGGGTCTTAATTTTTTTATCTAAATAATGACCGAATTACGTCACATTTTGTATTTATCGGCACTAGTCCTGTCGGTCTGTGAATGTCTCAATTCAATTCCCACGCCACAAAATTACATTTCTAAATGTGTAGCAGCATGTGAACCTGTGCTTTCAGTTACTCACCCTTTTCTTCATTTATTTCGTAACTTAATTCAACTTCCTGGGTTAGAAATTAATTTGAATTGAATCAACTGTTATATTTTACAACATCTCAACACGTGTCAGCAGTTCTACACGTGTCTCTTGATACTCTCAGAGCTGCAGTCACAGTTCCTCTGTGTCAAATTACTCTTCCTTGTTCAGTGTGTCAGGAAGACACAGACAGTCAGTCAGTCCATATGGAGAGGACTGTTGTGTCTACACTGTAAATATATGTAGCTTCCTTTGATGTGTAAAATCGGTTGAGAGACCTGCGACTGCACTAAGCATCTGATATGGCGGAACTACACAATATAGACATCAGACATCTACAAATTGCGACAGGAGGTTATGAGGGCGTTTTGAGGGGATGCTTTGTAAAAGTGGCATTTGATTTGCAGAATGTTTATTTCATTTTCGAACTGATTTCCCCACTTCACAATGAAACAGAAATTGAAATATACATATATATATTTATTTATTTATTTAATTCACCTGCCTTCAATTTAACTTCCTCTGCTCCAATTTCCACTCGTATTTCAGGATACATTCATAACATAAACACAAACATACAATATAACAGAAAATTATCAAGAGTATAGTTCATTTAAAACAAACCGCCATGTTTGTATTCTACTGACTGCAGGAATTGCAAATTTTTCGACTTACATAATGACTATGAAGAGGAAATAAATAATTGTCATTTAAAACTCCGATAAAACGCATATAATAAATTTTAATTTTGTGATTCACCTCAAATTCAAGTCACAATACATTTTATTTTTAATTTAAATACGCATGAATTCACTCAGAACTACCGAAAATTATGGCATGAGTTAGCGGAAATAATACGGATTTTTTGTAAGTTTGTTATTCTTCACAGCTGTACGTATATCAATTTTAAATTTTTGAAGGCAACATGATGCATTCTATAAATAGAAATGTACAGTGTTTTTGGGTATCATATAGAATATTTTCGAATACAAATTATAAAAATGTTAACAAAATTGTCCCTCCAAATAACATCATTTTGTTTGTTGTAGGCGGTTGATTGGAGCGGGCGCGAGTTACATCCAGTTTTGAAAACCATTGACATTAATGATTAATTGCCATTATCAATCGGCGGTAATCCATCTCCAATTTTAAAAGCACTTTATATATTAACAGAAGAAAATGTGACGTATTGGCCACGTTTAGTGTATCGGTTGAGGATCGCTGTGTTCTCTGTGAGATATGCAATTTTTGGCGAGTCAGAATGTCTATATTAATTTAAATTCAAATCAGACTGAAGAAACGTTGAGCGCACTCTATTTCGTGTGACGTAGCGTAAGGCAACAAAACGAAACATAAATGAATAATACCTGAAAGAAGTAGGCAACAGTGAACTGGGGTAATAAATTTCGAGCTTTTGTGTGGAAATATATCTGAAGGGACAGAGAAGAACAAAAAATATATGTAACGCTGTTCGGTGGTACTTAGGAGGCAGTTCCGTACGAAATGTGTCGCAGTCCTGAGAAAGATTAATTCATTCCACTACCTCAAGACGTATTTCTTTAAAATGCGCTTTATACTCGTATTATCCTCCAATTTAAGACTTGATCTTTCTAGTGGTTTTCATCGCTTCACGTTACAACACCCCCTCAAAAGAAACCTCAATTATCTCACTTCTCTGTCACACATGCTACATACACGACACACTGCAGCCCAGTTCATTTGACAGGGTCTACACACTTCACAGTAATGCTGCTTATTTTAAAGCAATAGGCTTGAATGCAGTTTACGCCACACATGGACCAGAGTTGTGAGGAATTGTGACGCAATGTGACGTGCTGCATTAAGGTTGAACTGAATTTGCAGTGCGTCAGTTTGTATAGGGAGAATTGGATAGTTGAATAGCTTTGTGGATATTGCAAGGCTTTTGAAGGTTATTGTGGGGCGCTGTATCAATTATTGTTGTAAGGTACTGTAAGAATTTACAATGGAATTAAAATAAATGGTGAATGTGGAGGGAATGTGGGATAAGAAGGAATTAGGTACTTGGTGCGTAATATCAGAAGAGTGACTTGAATGCATGATGAGTTTGGTGGTTCGAATACCAGCAGTGACAACGAATTACTTCTTCTCAAACTCAAGCAGACGGGCCTGGAAAGTCAAATTACATTAAAGCCAATTTTTGCCTGCTGTACATTGGCCGCAGCGTGAAACTGACTGCTCTACTTCACACATTGGAGAGTAAAATAATCAGTAGATTTGACGCACTTCTACACTTCCTGTCTTCACAGATGTTCGGTAACTGAACTGCATTCATATGTATCCACATATACAGAGAGACATTTTGAATGCAAAAGTACAAAAGGTCGGTGCTGACACAAAAGTCCCTGCCGTTTAAAGATTGGCTGCTGCAGTAGCTGCAATGCAGGCACAGTCTGAGTGTCTGCAGTGTGAAGGACATCAGGATTGAGAGATTTCTGTGTAAATTGTTGTTAAGCAGATTTGAAAGTGAGATACAGTGTGATGGATTGCTGGTAGATGGGACGGAAACAGATGTGACACATGTAGATGGTATAGCGCCGTTTAATAAGGAACAATATTTATACTATGCAGTGCATTGTAATTTATTGAGTACCGAGTTGTTTCGGAGCCACATATATATAGCATTTGGCTGAGGGCTGTGAGCAGATAATGAGAGGTTCCACTTTACAGTGCCAAATCACGTCTGAGAGCTTAATTGCCGATAAAAACGTACCGGTATCTTTGATTTCATGGTCAATTTAACTGATATGCGCAAATGATTTTTAATTAATAATCACATGACTTTTATATAAACGTCTCTACTTTTATGGATCTTTAAATTAGCGTCGAAAATCTAACACAAATATTAATAATTTCTAATTGGAAATGCTGTCAACTTTCAATTTTGGTGTTAGTTACTTAAATTTGTTTAGGATACATTAGGGTTTGTTACAAATTGGTTTAAATTCGAGATAGAAAATTTATCACTAAGAGTCCTGCTATTCATTGCAACATGCATAAAAACCCATACACTTTACATCACACCATTAGTTCACTGCAAATTGAAATGTTGTACAAATCAACATTACAATATATATAATGTGAAGCAAACTGTACAATCAGTAGAGCATGACTCGTTATTATCAGGTTGGCATTCCGTCAACGGCCAGCTTATTCCATTCTTCTGTCATCGAATATCTGACATGTCGTTCAGTTTCGTTTGTAAATCCTAACAAATCTGACCGTTTCAAATTACTGCCCTCTGTGACACCCTTCGTTTAGCCACACAAATCTGCAGAGGAATGCGTGAGTCTGTAAAACGGATTTTACATTGTATATTGCAGATTAAAACAACGAAAGAATTTTATGTATAAATATATATATACACACATATATATATATATACATTCATTTTTGGTGTGCATGTGTATATGAATGCATCTATTGTGTATGTACATAAACTCACATCGACCGTAAAATATTAAATTCGCTGTGAAAGGAGCACTAAATTGCTTTGGATACTGTAACAAAAATGACATGTGAAGTCCAGGAAATTCAAGTGTTTCCCTAAAATAAATATCAATTACACAACAGAATACTGCAGTTTGGTATTTTGTATTGTAAGGAAAGAAATAAAAAGCTGCTGTAATTTCCCACTATTAGTTACTATACATAAAATGTGTCAATACATATGTTGTGAACAAAATTCCATTTCACTTCCAAAGTTTCTAACTATTCTGAATAGCACGACGTATTGCGTGGTCCAGTTTTAAAGCATTCGCACTTATCATGGAACTGATAATTTCCTCCTCAATTCAACCACCCCCACTCCCTCCTCACATTGAAATTTCCTTTGCCCTTCACACTTAGGTTATATATGGTTTCATGCTATAAATATGTGGATGTGTGTATCTATATGGACTCACAAAACTCTGTAACCACTCCCCTTAACTCTGATGAACAAATCCCTGCATGCTACATAGACCAGAACTGGAAATCTTATAACGTCCGGTAACTTCACTAACTTCAGTCGAACTGCCTTCAGACTGCACATACAAATTCACAAATCTAATTCTCACTACTCATTCAAAAATCGGATGATTCGCTTTGTTTGTAGCGAAGTGAAGTCTGCAGTTTTCATTCTTAAGGTATCTCAGTGTTTCTTGAAACTTCAGTTTCCATTAACGTAGGTTGTTTTACCGGCAGAGCGAAATGTAAATCTGTAATGCCATTAAAACACCCTCAAACACTGGACGGTTATTTCTGTTGTCACACCGGTGTGGCAGTATGTTATAGCAGACCGCTGTACGTCCTGCAGCTTGCAGTGTCCGTCTTCCAAAATAAAATTTCTGTAACTCTCCATACAGATGTGAAGTAGCCATGTGACTGTGACGTCGCCGTCTGCGCTGAGGATGTCACGCTTCCCCCAATCTTTTGTTTGCGGTTGTATTGTTTGTTCAGTTATAAAAAGATTCCTTCGATCGAAAATTCAAGGAAAATATTATGCAGTTGTATTGTCAGAGAAATGACATCATGTACCGAAGAACGGAAATATCGTTATGGCAATACTGGACATATGCTGACAGTACAGTAAATTCAAAAAAGCCTTTATTTTGTAATCCTAACAACTGTAGGGAAATTTCGACTCCACTTCGGTGTTATTTTACGTAGGTAGAACGTTTACTGCATTAGATACGTTTATGGTAATATACTGATATTAGATAAACAGGTTCCTTAATTACTGCTTTTGCCTTTCTCTCCCACATATGCAGCAACTAATGAATATAAAATAGCGCCTTAACTTGCGGTATCTAAATAATGACTGTCTTACGTCATATTTTGTATCTATCAGCTCTTTTCCACTTGTTCTGTAAATGTCTCAAGCCACGTTCTTGTTTCGTATGCTTGGTGTAGGAGGTTTATTGAGTGAGTGTGTGAGTCACTTGCGGTTTAAAAATTAATTTATTATTCATTAATAATTATTAACAATCTAAAGTAATAAATTTGATATCAATATTCGCTAAAACTTTAACAGCAACAAAATCGAATGTAGTGGCTGCGGTTAGGGTATAGGTTGTTGAACACTGTGTTCTCTGTGCGGTAATTGCTCTTTGCCCAGCAATAACTGCAATGACATTATCTTTGATTTCGTTCCTTTGTTGCTTTAACAATGAGCGCTTTCCTTTATTAAAATTTTTACCCATAATTTCCAACTGCTCACTTCGCTCACGGTTAGACACAAATAAGCACCGTTCAGTTCACAGTGCTAGGAACAAATTTTAGAGAACGCCCTACGATTGTTGTGTTTTTATCTAACACAAACTAGTGCAAATTTTCCTTATATCGCCACGCCAATACACTGATGTATTTCGAAATGTTCTCAGAAGCATTCGATCAGTTCCTTCTTTATACACTGCGTCCATAGTATCATGTAACGAATTGAAATTTAATAAGTAAAAAATTATAGGATACTTATTTACCCCTTATTTTAATTGCAAATGCAACTGCTGGTATTTGAATTATGAGCTCTTATAACATAAGACAGCGCATTTCATTTCTGACAATTTTCTTGCAAAATATTCAGATCAGAATTTCTGGTACTGACGGAATTGCAGACATTTCGGATGTACAGAGTTGTCCTCTGATTGTTAGTGAGGAAATTGAATTGGTGGAGCTAAGAGGGTTGAAAGTTTATAATTCTGCACTTTGTTTTGTTGAACATGGTAAAATTTTTTACCGGCCTCAATATTGGAGCTGACTAAAAGAGTGAATGATTAACTAAGAAACTCACGAAACAACGAAACGAACTACCAACATCTTTGAAATACACTGTGAACTTAACAGTACTAATTATCAACAACAAATCTGTCTTATCACTCCAATATTTCCATAGCCCAAACTTGAATAGAGGTGGGAGAAGAGCGCCTTGACTTAAATTATAGAATTAAATTTACCCTTTGATCTGCTTGAACCATACCAACCCTGTCGTTTCGCAGTCTACGGGTTGGGCCTATGACTGTTCGCTTCTGGGATTACGTGGTCGATTCTCGCCGATGACATATACGTCTGTCTGTGGTTAAGTTTGTGTTTTGTGCAGGTAGAGATATGTGCGTCAGTGCGAACTCTACTCCAGAGTATTTCCACCAGGTGCGGTTTATTGAGTGAGAAGACTCGAGCCTGGTACTCAGTACAGAAGTCTGCCTGGCTCTGCCCTTCGTTAGAATGCTGTCAGTAACATTCAGAAAATTTTGTTCTATGACGCACAATAGAAATTACATGAGTAAATATTTGGGACAGACAGAGGAAACCGACTGACAGGAAATCAATTCTCGCCCAAATTCTTCAGAAATTTTCACAAAATTTCTGAACAGTGAGAAAATTCGAACATATAGATGCACAAATCTATGGAAATTTTCTTTAATTTGTTCATATCACGCAAACCTCTCAGTGACTCCGCTTGCAGATTTTCTGGTTGTTGGGTTCCTTACCGAATGATGCATTGTACACGATATGATGTCGGACGGAGATTTAAACAGTTCGAGGGTTTGTAGTAAAGTACGTGTAAATGGATTTCCCTAATTCGAAATGCCCGACACAGCCCACCCAATACATCCGACACGAGATGCAAAACGGTAATTTCATTTTCGACCTTACTGCGGTTCATGCGCGCATCTTCCGATATCTGGAAGTAAATGTGAGTTTGGTATTTGTTTGATGCAGTTTGTACAGTATTTGTGTTAAGAACCTGGATCAGGGTTAAGTGAAAGGTAACTGTAAATAGATTTATAAAGATTTATTTAGAATTAGTATTATTCTTTTCTCTCCATACTGGAAAAAATCAACAACTCGCGTTACTATAAAGAAAGGACGCAGTAAATTTTTCAAACAAACTTCTAGAAAGTTACCGTATGGTACAAATTTTTGTGGAGGGCTGTTAAATTTTAAATTTTTCATAATAAAAGGAGATTGTTCTTTTGTGTTCTATTGTACTGTTCAGGAGAGCAGAATGTGCACAGCTGTTGTGAAATTGAGAGTGAAATAGTGTTTGGTGTTACATGTGGAGGAATGTTACTTACCTCAATAGTTGGTACCTTGAAAGGTGACGATCCTCTCTTTCAGTAGATAAGTTAAATGTAATGGTCATAATATTACAGGCCACGAAACTCCAGCTGGGAGTATATTTATAGCTGTACTCTTTCTTTAAACTCGGCCCTACATGTGGTTGTGTGGTCAATGACATCCGTTTTACCTACTAGAAGATAGAGTACCCATTGTACAGGAAGCTGGGTGGACCTGAAAGCCGTTTTGGAAGGGTGTGGATAATTCGATTACCGGGCATTCGAAACGGTACTAAGTTTTTATACCGACTGAGGTAACCCGGCTCCCCTTCACTTGATAGGATTATCAATTTTAGTTTGTGAATGCTTTCAAAATAATTGGAAATTCCAAGGAAAATTAAAATGTATAAAATACACTATATATATAATAGCTGATGAGAACTTACCGGCATCCTTAAATTCATGGGTAACTTAACTGATATGCGTTCATTTCTTTAATTGGCAAACACACGCGTTTTATGTAGAAACGTCTGTACTTTTATGGATTTATTAACCTAGCAACGAAAATCGAATTCAGATGTTAAGAATTTCTGATTATAAATGTTTGTCGATATTTCAGTTTTGATGTTAATTACCTAAGATTGTTTAGCATGCATTCCGTTTACCTGCATTGTGGGTCAAATACAAGATAGCAAATTTATCTTTAAGAGTCCTGCTCCTCATTGCAAGCTATATATAAAATAAATATTTTACTTCTTTCCATTAGTTCATTTCAAATTTTAATGTTGTACAAATATTGTACAAACGGCGATTCACAAATCCATGAAACAATTTTAAAATTCGCAACAAATAAACTACTCAACGGAACGTGGATGTTCTTACGCCGATAGAGAGGGAAAATCTCCAAACTTTCTTATTTATTTCAGAGTTGCTCATTGTTTTAATCTATGGCAACACGGCCCAAATCTATAACATAGACCATTTCGATCCACACGCGTGTCAGCAAATCACAGTTGAACAGAGCTACAACAGCGGTGATACGGTTGCGAAAATCTGGAGATAAGCGAGGAGTGGAGGCACAAAGACAGTGTCCTTCAGAAACCCCCAGAAGAAATAATCGCGCCGTGTTAATTCCGGGGACCGCGAAGGCAAACACATTAATGCGTCATCTACTTCCCTATACGTCCTGTCCACCTTTGTGGCAAGATTCGATTGAGATACACCGGCACATCTTTTAGTGAGCCGGCCAGCTGTCTTGTTCAAAGATGTAATCATTATTGTCTTAATTCAACTTGGCATCAGCCAGTTTTCTAACATGTTTCACGGACTTATGAATAAACCTGTATAATAAGGAGTGAGAAAGTGTAAAGAGGGTTGTAAGGATGTAAATTGCAGAAGAAAACCACCAGAGATTTTTGAATGAGTGTTGTGAAAACAAATATATATATATATATATATATATATATATATAAATTTGTGTGTGTGTGTGTGTGTTTGTTTATATGTATGTACGTATGTAAAATCACATCATAGATATGTAAAATGTTATGAAATTCAAAGTGTACTAAGCGCTAACTTGTGTTTGACACTGTACCAGAGAAAGGTATGTGAAGGTCGGGAAGTAGAATCTCTTCCCTAAAATAAATATCATTTACACAACAGAATGCTGCAGATTGTTGTATTGTATTTCAAGGAAAGAAAGCAAATTCTAGTGTGATTTTCGACTTACACATACTGTATATATATTATTTCCCCTCAAGTGGTTTGACCAAAATAGATCTTCAGTTCCAAAGTACTAACGATACTGTATCGCACGGCGGATTGCGTGGTAAAATTTAAAAGGAATCGCACTAATTATGGAACTGATTCTTACCTGCATTCCCCAACGCATATTTGTGTTGCTCTACACATGTTTTAAATACGTATATGTAAATATATATATATATATTAACAATATTGACACAAAAAGCACTGTGACCAGTCCCTATAACTCCGCGCTGATGAACAGGTCCCTGCATGCTACATAGATCACCGCCGCAAATCATTTCACGTCCTGCAAATTCAATAAATGCAGTCGGATAGCTTTGGATTTCACAACCAAATTCACAGTTCTGATTCCTAATGACTGTTTCACAAAACCAAAACTGTGTATGGGTGGATGTGAGGTGTGAGTTCTGAAATATTCCAATGCCAGTGTTTGGATATTTAAGAAATAACATTTTCCATTACCCCAGTCTATTTCACCGACAGAGCGAAATGAACACTCTGATACCGTTTAAAAAACCTCAGACACTCGATGGTGATTTCTGTTGTCACACTAGTTGTGGTAGTTAGGTTAAGCGGGAACGCTTGACGTCCTACAGCTTACAGTGTCCGTCTTCCGAACCAACAGTTGTGGACATTTCCATAGAAATGTGAAGCAATAATATGACCTTGTCGTCGCGGTTTGAGCTGAGGACTTCAGGTGTTCGATGTTGTATTTTGTGCTCAATTGTAAAATCGACTCATTCATTCCCTTTTGTCAACTGATATGCACTCTTACACGAAATGTGCCGCCCTACGGTGTGGAATTTTGTAGTATGTTGAGGTTAGGTATTTGAATTATTTTTCGTTTATTTCTATTTCAAATACAAAAATTCCCCCCCCCCCCTCTCCAATAAAAACCAAAAAAAATTCAAGAAAAAAAATTTGTAATTTTTTTGCAAGGGAAACAAGAAAAATAACTCAAGTAAAGAATTATCAAAATGCGCATATTGTCCGTACCTTGAGAGTACAGTAAAGTCAAAAACGCATTTATTACCTAAGCCTAAAGCCTGTAGGAAAAATTCGATTTTAGGTTGTTCTGACTTGACGTAGGCAGCACACATACTGCTGCAGATAAAGATATGGTAATGTACTGCTGGCAGGGAAAGAGGGACGTTAATTACTGCTTTTGGGTTTCTCTCCAACATAAGCGCCAATTAATGGCTGTAATGTTGGGTCTTACGTTTTTGTAACGAAATAATGCCTGTTTTGCGTCACATATTGTATTTATCGACACTACTCCTGCTGGATTGGGAATGTCTCAATTAACTTCCCACGTCACAAAATTACATTTCCAAATGTGCAGCAGCATGTGAACCTGTGCTTTCAGTTACTCATTCTTTTCTTCGTTTATTTCGTAACTTAATTCAAATTCTTCGGTTTGAAATTCATTTGACACAAATCAACTGCCCTCTTTACAAATTCTCAACACGTGTCAACAGTTCTACACGTGTCTGTTGATACTATCAGAGCTGCAGTCACAGTTCGTCTGTGTCAAACTACTCTTTTTGCTTCGTGTATCAGGAAGAACTGGACAGTCATCAGTCCATATGGAAGGGACAATTGTGTCTACACTGTAAATATATGTAGCTACCGTTGATGAGTAAGATCAGTTGGCAGGACTGCGACCTAACTGAGTAACTGATATTGCAGGCGTCAGACATCTGCAGATTGCGACTGGTTATGAGGGCTATTTGAGGGGCTGCTTTGGTGAAAGGGGCATTTGAGTTGAAGGATTTCCTTTTTGAAGTTCGAACAGATTTTCCCACATCACACTAAAAAGAAATTTGAAACAAAAATTTTAATTCACCTGCGTGCCATTTATTTCCTCAGTTCCAAGTTCCTTTCGTATTTCTTCACACATTCATAACATAAACACAAACACAGAATATATGGCAAAATATAAAGAGTGACGTTCATTTCAAATAATTTTATTTTTGTATTCTACTGACTGCATAATTTGCATATTATTCGATTTACATAATGAATATGCAGAAGCAATAAACAATTTTTATTTAAAACTTCAATAAAACGCATATAACATATGTTTAATTTCTGATTTATCACAAATTCAAGTCACAATACATTTTTTTTTGAATGAAAATATGCCTGAATTCACTCAGTATTACGGAAAATTATGGCATGTGTTAACGGAACTAATACAGTTTGTTTGTTTGTTGTTGTTGTTCACGGACGTACTTATATCGATTTTTAATATTTTTGACGTTAACAGGTTGCATTCTATAAATAGAAATGTTCAGTGTTCTTGGGTATTATTTAGAATAATTTCAAACATAAATTATAAAAGTTAAAAAATGCCATCTTCCAAATTACATCATTTTGCTTGGTGTAGGTGTTTGATTGCGAGAGGTTTTGAGTCACATCCAGGTTTGAAAACTATTGACTCTAAAGTTTAATTGCCATTAACAAACGGCAGTAATCCAACTCGAAAGTTGAAAACAATTTATACATTGACACCTGAATATGTGACGTATTGGCCACGTTTAGTGTATCGGTTGAGGACCGCTGTGTTCTCTGTGAGGTTTGCAAACTTTGCCGAGAAATAATGTCTCTAGTATTTTAATAATATATTCAGCCTGAAAGAAATGTTTAGCGCACTCTATTTTGTGAGACGTAGCCTAAATCAAATCTGACGAAGCGTTAATTAATATTATCTGAAGGAATTAGGCAAAAGTAAACTGCGATGATAAATTTATATATTTTTGTAACATATTGTATCTGAAGAAACAACGAAGAAAGAAAAAAATATAATCATATATGATGGTATTTTGGAGGCTGCTCGGAACCATATATGTCCATGTCCTGAGCCAGATTAATCCAGTCCACTAGCGAAAATCTTGTATTTTAAAATGCGATTCATATAATCCACAAATTTAAGACTAGATCTTTCAAGTGGTTGTCATTCCTTCACCTTCCCCAACAAAAGACTCCATTGTCTCACTTCTCCGTCATACATGCTACATGCACGACACACTTCAGCCCCGTTTATTTTGTAGGTTCTACATACGTCACAGTTATGCTGTTTATTTTAAAAGCAATAGCCTTGAATGTATTTTGCGCCACCTATGCACCACATTTTGTGAGCAATTGTGACGCATTGTGACGTGCTGAATTAAGTTTGAAGTGATTTTGAAGTGCGTCAGATTGTATAGGTAGAACTGGATAGTATAATAGCATTGTAGATATTGCATGGCTTTTGAATGTTTTAGTGTGACGCTGTATCAATTATTGTTGTTAGGTACTGACAGATAACACAATGGTGTTAAAATAAATGGTGAATATGGAGGGACTGTCAGATAAGAAGAATTTAGGTACTTGGTGCGTAATGTCAGAAGAGTGACTTGAATGCATGATAGGGTTGGTGGTTTGAATACCAGCAGTGAAAACAAATTACTCCTTCCAAAATTGAAGCAGTCGGGCACTGGAGCTCAAAAATCATTTTGGACAATTTTTACCTGCAGTAATATGGCCGCAGCGTGAAGCAGACCGCTCTATTTCACAAATTGGCTAGTAAAATTATCATTGAACTGTGACATTTCTACACTTCTTGTCTTCACAACTGTTCAGTAACACAACCGCATTCGTATTTACCCACTTATTCAAAGCGAAATTTTGAATAAAAATGTACCAAAGGTCGGTGCTGACAAAAGCGTGGATGCTGTTGAAAGACTGGCTCCTGCAGTAGCTGCAATGCGGGCACATTCTGAGTGTCTGCAGTGTGAAGGACATTAGGATTGGGAGATTTCCGAGTAATTTCTTGTTTATCGGATTTGAAATTAATATGCAATTTGATGGGTTGCGAGTAGAGGAGAAGGAACAGATGTGACAAATTTAGATGGGATATCGCCGATTCATAAGCAACAACTTTTAAACTATGCAGTGCTTCTTAATTTATTGAGTAGAGTGTGCGTTAGAATTCTTACATTTTGTGTCAATTTTATATCTGACAGTCACAGGGCAATTCAACCTGTGAATTTATACCAATCCACAAACCAACACTTTACCCCCACTCAAATCACGCACAGTGCTCAGTCAGTGTCCCACTTGCATCTGATATTTGAAGACAGCTGAACGTATTTACTGATGAGTTGTGTTCAGCAGTTCACGGCTGAATTCTGACCGCTCTGCTGTGATGCTGAAGGATAAAAAGAAGGCCATTGCGCATTATTTTTTCAGGTGTAGACAGAAGTGTTTCGATATACGAAAAGGGGAAACATGTAGGTAATTTCCTAACGAAAGGATTATTAAACAACTATTGGAAGCGGTTCAGGCACTGCAGGCTGTAGACGAAATGAAGGAACTACAGGCTATTCAGGAACCACACCGCCCAGCGGTTATCCTAACACATCGTTTGGTTTTAGGTTATAGCCTACTAGTTTTTCCATGGTGTATGGAAATATGTTGAGCACGTGATTTTCTTGTGGTTCAGGTGCGCTCATTCACACACCTGGAAGAAAGTGTCAATTAGTGATTTTGTTCTATGCACTTCGTACATTATTTGTGTTAAGAGGTGGAATCAAGGCATAAATAACTAGGAATTGTGTAAGAATTTTTACAAGAAATATTTGAATTTGAACATTTGTCTGTAGTCTCTATACTTTGATTAAGCAACGGGTCAGCTTACTTAGAAGAAAAGATCTTGAATGTTCTCACACAAATTGTAAGGATATAGGCCGTTTGGAACAAATTTGTTGTGGTTGGATTTTGCGGGTTACATTTTACTTAAATAAGGAGAATATTCTTTTGTTCTCTATTCGTTCTGTCCAAGACAGCAAAATGTGCACAGCAGTCTTGAACTGGAGATTGAAACACTAGTTGTTACTACATGTGGAGAATTGTTAGCTATCTGAATGCCTGGTACCTCGAAATGAAATTTCTTCTCTTTCAGTAGATAAGTTAAAGGAAACGGAAATCATATAACAGGCCACGAAAGTTCAGAGAGTAAGTATAAGTGTACTTTCACCCCCGAGAAAGAACTGTAACCTTTGCAAAGCCTGCTGGGTGAACCTATGTGATGGTCTACCCAGGTACGGAAAAAATCTCCAACAAGTTGATTCGATCACTGGCCTTCCAAACTGTAGCGAGACGTTATACCGACTGAGTTATCCAGGCTCCCTTTCATTTGATACACTTGTGCTTTTGGTTTGTGATTGCTTCCAAAATATTTAGAAATTCTAAGGAACAGGAAAATACACTTTTTTGTTATTTATAAAATTTTGTGCAAAATTATCACACCGGTAAATAAGCGCTGCCATCTGTTATTCGCCACATCAATCAAATATCAACAGCTGTTGTTTTCAACTGCCGGGTTTAAGTAAATGCGTTAGGAGTTTGTAGTTTAATTTCTATCCACTCGCACAGTTGAAACATGTTTTGTCTATATCAGATACGTGAATATAACAGTGCTGAAGGCAAAATATCCAAGTGCCTGCAGATGTCGGTGTTACAAAGTACCGAACAACATAGAATGCAGTAAAGAGTGAGGAACAGCACTGCATTGTGGTGTGACGGAAAGACAGAACATTTATTACAGTTATATCAACCAGAGTGTCTAAATCAGAAAATTAAAAGTTAATGCAAAGGGTATCACTGAAGTGATGTGTACACTGCTTAGTGTCGGAGAATGTCGGAACGAATGGGCTGAAAAGTTTTCTTTTTAATAATATTGTCTAGACACATGAAATTGAAATCAAACCGCGAAAGAACTTCGTCTACGAACAGCGAAAATTAAGTCGCCTAACATTATGAGAGCAGCAGCAAATCGCTCAAACAAATGATCCCTTTTCTTTTACCCTGTGCTAAGGAAAGACTTCCTCACACTATGCCCGCTAAAGCTGTGTATGATGCAGCATACTTACCGACTAAGAACAACAGTGCTAATGTGACGACAAGTAGGAGGATCTGGATGGTCTTCATCTTGTGGCTAGCAGTTGGCTTTGACCGGTACCTAGCCGGATCACGGCCTCATATATACAGCACATGGCTGGGCGCTGTAGGCAGATACTGAGTTGTTCTCTTTTACAGTGCCAAATGAAATCAGTCGCAATAATTGCCGATAAGAACGTATCGGTATCTTTCAATTCATGGTCACTTTAACTGTTATGCTCTCATGTTTTAATTTAAAAACACATGACTTTTATATTATCCTCTGTACATTTATGGATCTTTTAATGTAGCGTCGAAAATTTAATACAAATATTATGTATTGTAGCAGACTGTACATTCAGTACAGCATGACACGTTATTGTCAGGTTGGCATTCCTTCAAAGGCCAGCGTATTCCATGCTTCTGACATCGAATGTCTGACATGTCGCTCATTCCCGTTTGTAAATCCTAACAAACCTAACCGTTCCAATTGACTGCGCTCTAATATACCCCTCGTTTAACCTCACAAAACTGCAGAGTAAACCGGATTTTACGTTATATTTTGCAGATTAAAACAACGAAACAATTTATATATATATATTGTGTGTTTTTATACATATAAGTATGTATTATGTATTATGTATTTAAAATCACAAGTTTTACGAGTATAATATTAAATTCGCTGTGAAAGGAGCACTAAATTGCGTTCGATACTGTAACAGAGAAACACATGCGAAGGTCAGGAAATTCAAGTTTTTCCCTAAAATAAATATCAATTACACAACAGAATAATGCAGTTTGGTGTTTTGATATTGTAAGGAAAGAAAGCAATTGTTGCTGTGATTGTCCACTATCAGTTACTGTACATAAATTATGTCACTCCATGCGATGTGACCAAAAGAACATTTCAGTTCCAAAGTCTCAAACTCTTTCCAATAGCACGACGTATTGCGTGGTCGAATTTTAAAGCATTCGCACTTATCATGGAACTCGTAATTCCCTGCACAATTCCACCCCCCTCCCCCCCCCCTACAATTTTAATTTCCATTGCCCTTCACAGTTTTGTTATATATATATATATATATATATATATATGATTTCGTGCAAATTAATTGACAAATATGTATGTTTGTGCTTGTGTGTGTGTGTGTGTGTATGTGGTGTGTGTGTTGTGTGTGTGTGTGTGCATGTTGTGTGGTGTGTGTGTATGTGGTGTGTGTGTTGTGTGTGTGTGTGTATGTGGTTTGGTGTGTGTGTATGTGGTGTGTGTGTTGTGTGTGTGTGTGTGTGTGTATGTGGTGTGGTGTGTGTGTGTATGTGGTGTGGTGTGTGTGTGTGTGTGGTGTGTGTGTTGTGTGTGTGTGTGTGTGTGTGGTGTGGTGTGTGTGTGTGTGTGTGTGTGTGTGTG
>Ga0131853_10009358_pt1 | contig 17927 bp, 15 predicted proteins | sample TergutLab28metaG_FD_92764 | JGI IMG/M metagenome (GOLD analysis project Ga0131853, IMG submission 92764) | Labiotermes labralis P1 segment gut microbial communities from Petit-Saut dam, French Guiana - Lab288 P1 (version 2) (version 2) | ecosystem: Host-associated > Arthropoda: Insects >... | reverse complement strand
TATGGTACCAATAGAAATCAAGTCCTCTACCCCTACGCCGGAGTTTTCAAATTTTTTCGCGATATAAACAACCAGGCGCAAATTGTGCGTAATGAGTTTTTCGCGCACAGTTTCGTCGCCGCCGCGCAAACGGGTCATTACAACCGCCTCTTCTTCTTTTGCCAGCGGGAAAGGCAGCATCTGTGGGCCATTGATGTAATAAATATCATACTTTCGTCGCCGTAACAACCGCCACAGCCCTTGTAAACGCACAATTAATTTTCTCATATGTTCCCCCTTTATCGTTCTAGCATACTCGCCTGTAATATCACATGATATGCGCCATCTGAAATGCGATCGGTCGTGATGGCCACAATTGCATTTTCGGTTTGCTGTGATTTCACTTTGGTTCTGGCCGTGATACGATCGCTGCGAAACGCGGGCAGCAACCCTTCATGCCCCATGGCATGAAACGGAATTTCGCGGATGCGTGGACGCCATGAGTGGTCATCCGGCAAGTCAAGCAGGCCGCGTTTTCCTGAAAAAAAATCCCATAGTGCTTCGGGCAAAAATGCCTGTAATGCCTTATATTCCACTACCACCACAGGCGCGCCTGTAAAGCCGTCGCACAAACGGTTCCCGCTATCATAAAACGCAGGCAGAGTAATGGAGCTTGCCCCCACCTGAATCACCGCTTCGCAGGCGCAATTGCCCGGATGGCGGCGGCGCAGTAGTACTACCACCCCGCGCATAATCGCATAGCACGCACATGCGATGAGCACAAACGTAATTAGGCTTATGTCAAAATACACCACACCATTTTGGAACATCAACCCTGCAGGCCGCAGTGTAATCCAAAGGGCAAGCATAATGCCCGCAAAAGCAAAATTAACCCCAAAAAATGCCGCAACACAACGCAACACGCGCCGCCATGAATCAAAGCCAAAGGCCATCCAAACAATTAAAGCCGAGAGCAGCAGGCGCTTGAGTCCAAGCAACCACCATGGCAAAACCGGCAGAAATATCAGCAGCGATGCTGCGCCACCCACAAGCGACGCCGCCAGCAGCCGCCAACGCTTCGTCTGCACGGCAGAAAACAGCACGCTTGCAGCCAACAGCAAATATGTAACGAAGACATTGATGGCAACCAGCACATCAACATAAATAACCTCTTGCAAAAAGAAACACCCCGCTCATCAAGGGATGTTTCTATTATAATATTCTTGTACGGGATAAGTTGTCGAATTCAGCTGGCCAAAGCAATAAAATCTTCCGCGGCTTTTTGCAGGTAACGATACATAGGGCCGCAAGCGCCGTAAACTGCGCGCAAGCGCGCAACAAGCACATCGCTTTCCAATAAACTTAAGTCATCGCAGCTGTGTTTAAACATAAAGCTTTTGGCGTTCAAATAAGGCTTAATCTGATCGGACGCTTCTGGTGCGCGATCTTTTTTATAGCTCTCTGTTTGCAGCACCGCACCGGCCTTTGTTGCCACTTGTGCAGCTTTGAGGAATTCTTTGGGTTGTTGCGCAATGCGCTGGCGCAAAAATTGCATGTAAGCCGGCACCTGGTCATACACGCAAACGCCCGCGCTGAACATACCCTCGCCAGGTTTGATTTCAAACCACATGCAAGGGAACACAAACGGGTATTCAACTTTTGGCCGCATGAACATGGCCCAGACTTCGTCGCGGTACATGTGTTTTTGCTTGGTAAAGCGGGTATCGCGCCGAACGCGAGACAGCATTTTTGAAGGCAGCAGCTGCATTTGCGGATCCAGTTTCCTGAAATCATCTGCCAACGCTTCAATCAACTGCGCCATGGGCATAAACACCTGCTGTTTGATTTGCACTTTGTGGGCTTCATAGAACTCTTTGGAGTCCTCAAAGCGGTTGCGGGACAGCAGAAGCAGCGCATCGGGGGTAATGCCAGTATAGCTCATTTTTGTGCCTCCATTAATTTCTGCGCACCCATCAGCACGCCCACTTTCGCCGAATGAAAATTTAGACCACCTTGCAACCACGCGGCGTAAGGCGCACGCAGTGGGGCATCGGCCGAGAGCTCAATCGACGAGCCCATAGTGAATGCCCCGGCAGCCATAATCACCTGGCTATCGTAACCAGGCATATCCCAAGGCTCAGGGCTCACATGCGCGTCCACAGGCGCACCAGACTGCAAGCCCTGACACAGCGCCACAAGCTTGTCAGGCTCACCCAAGGTAACGCTTTGAATGATGTCGCCGCGCGGGTCGTTCCAATGCGGGGCAACTTCATAGCCCATCAATTCAAACAATGCGGCAGCAAACACAGCCGTTTTGAGAGACTCTCCTACCACGTGCGGCGCGTGAAACAAACCCATGAACAAGTTGCGATTCATGCCAAGGCTCGCGCCCACTTCTCCACCCAAGCCCGGAGCTGTCATGCGGTAGGCACACAGCTCAACCAAATCTGCACGGCCCGCAATGTACCCGCCGTTTTTTGCCAAACCCCCGCCGGGATTTTTGATCAGTGAGCCGGCGATGATGTCCGCTCCAATCTGGATTGGCTCTTGCTGCTGCACAAATTCACCATAGCAGTTGTCAACCATCACAATCGCGTCGCTGTACTGTTTCACAAGCTTGGCTACTTGGGCAATTTCTGCTGTTAACAAGCTTGGCCGCAGGGTATAACCTCGCGAGCGCTGCAAATAAACCATCTTCGGCCGTTGCGCTTTCACCGCCTGTTCAATGGCCTCAAAGTCAAGCTCGCCTTTGCTATTTAGCTCCACTTGCTGGTAGCAAATTCCAAAGTCGTTCAACGCACCCATGCCCTCCCCTTTTAAACCAATCACGGGCAATATCGTGTCATAAGGTTTGCCGGTAACACAAAGCATGGTATCACCAGGGCGCAGCAAGCCAAATAAGGCAACTGCAAGTGTGTGCGTGCCACTTGCAAAGCTGTGGCGCATAAGGGCGCTTTCGCTGCCTGTAACTTGCGCAAACACGGCTTCCAAAACTTCACGCCCGCGGTCGCCATAACCATAGCCTGTTGTTTCAGCAAAGTGGGTCTCGCTCACCCGGTGTTCCAAAAATGCCGCCAACACTTTTTGCTGGTTATATTCCGTCAGGGTTTCAATTTCAGCGAATTTTATTGAAGTGATTTTCAGCGCACGGGCCGCCAGATTTTGCAATTGCGGGCTGATATTGAAAAAGTTGTTCATAAACACTCCTTTTGTTTCTCTTCTTTCAAAATTATAACATATTTTTACGCAATTGGCAAATAAATCGCATTGCATTATAGCGCCATGTCTGGTATGATTAGAAACAAGAGAAAGGGGCTTGTTATGAAGACAAAATGCGATTATAAGCTAAAACCCGAAAGCATCAAACTCGTAAAAATAGCCGCGCCATTGATGTTATCACTTTATGCCGCCAGTGTACTATTGTTTGGGTTTGCAGGAACCGGTGTGGACTACCACCTTGCATTGGCTTGGTCAGAGCACTTGGCTATTGGATTGCGCACCGGGTTTGGCCTGTTTGGCCTGGGAATTGTGATCTTGGAGTGCAGGTAATGCTTGGAATAAATTCGCCATTATTATTCCGTTTATTCCCAAGAATAAAAAGCACGCAAAAAATTTATCACTATAAAGCATAAAAATCTTTTGTGCACTTGACTTTCATGTGTGTTGGTGTTACGATAAATAAGAACACCTGTTGAAAGGCAAGGAGCGCAACAAATGCACCCTTCCCATGAACTAGGCGAATTGCTCGAGCTAATTGACACGCTGGAGTTTGATGATGACGACAATTTAGAATTGGCATCAATCCTCAGCGTGCCTCCACCACCCCCTGAAGAATGGCCACAGCGAAACAACCCATTTGACTTAAGCCAATACAGCACTCCGCAGCCAGCGCCGTCATCTCCTACAAAATTACGTCATGCCATTGCTTGGGGAGCCAATTGCATGGTCTTTTTGGTATTTGTTGCGATGATTTTAGGCGCGGTCATGTTTCGCATCAGCGGTGATTCAGGCAGGTCATTGTTCGGCTACCGGGTGTTTCTCGTTACCTCTGCGTCCGATGACTTTCGAGCCAATGACTTAATGATTGCACGGCTTGCAGACGCCAGGCGCGTAGAGCCAGGCGATGTTGTGACTTTGCGCCGCGAAGGGCAACCACCGCTGACGCAAAGCGTGACCGAGATCTTATATCCTTTTGATGATGACACGGGCCTGGGCTTTGTTACGCAAGGCGACACCCCAATTGGCGGCAGCCAGCTCATTGGCGTAAAAGTCTTTACGATTCCACGGTTGGGCCATGTGCTTGCCTTTGCCGAAAACCACTTTGTGCTCACAATTATGATTTGTGTTGTTGTTCTAAGCGGGTCGTTTGTGTTGTTTGTGCTGTTATTGCGAACAAAAAAACCTCCTGTGTCCCAAAATAAATTGCATAAAAAAGCCCCCGCCTAAGTGGTGGGGGTTTGGTTTTTATTCTTGTTCTGTTAATTCGGCGATTCGGGCTTGAATGCGCGGATCGTTGGCAAGGTGTGGGTCAAGTTGGGTAGTTTCGTCGATTTGGGCATGCCGAAGTTGTTCAACAGTAAGGTTTTTTGCGCCTCTAAGGTCTGCGCCTACGAGATCTACAGAAATAAATTCTGTATCTTTAAAATCCGCCTCGCCTAAATCTGCATTATCAAAGCAAACAATTCTTATGGTAGCATTTTGAAAATTAGTTCTGCGCATAATTGCATTCTTAAAGCTTGTACGCTGCAATTTAGCTCCATAGAAGCATGATTCGAATAAATATGCGCCTTCAAATTTGAAATAACGGAAATGTAATTTTTGAGCATTAAGCCAATTAAAATGTGCACGAATCTCCCAAGTTTTATATATGCGTGAGAGAATCGTGCCAGCCAATTTAATATCATCTTTTGGCCATGGCAACCATTCTTTTTGCTCTAGAATATCTTTGTTCGGCAAGTTCCAATATTGTTGTTCTCCAATGTGTTCCTGCGAAAAAGTTCGAATAACGATAACCGTGATTTTTGCATCTTCCTTTGAGCGTTGGCTCAACTTTTCTAATTCGTACAATGCACCCATACGCACACCCAAGCTGTCACTTTGCAATCTTGCGACAGCATCACCAAAACGATAGTTATACGTTCTATCTATCTCTACCTGCTTGTGTTTTTGTTCAAGTTCGTATTGCGCTTTTTTAAGATCAAGTTCCTTTCGATTCAACAGCGAGGCCATTACTGCACCGCCAAAACCTGAGCCTAAGCCCGTAATTATTGCAGCAATAACCGTAATCCAACGTTCCAAATAGCTCCTCCTTACCCCCCACTATAATTCGGCGCCTCCTTGGTGATATGCACATCGTGCGGGTGGCTTTCGATGAGCCCAGCGTTTGTGATGCGGATAAACTGCGCTTTGGTTTGCAGCTCTTGAATAGTACGACAGCCCGTGTATCCCATGCCTGCGCGCAGGCCACCGAGCATTTGGAAGATTGTGTCTGCAAGCGGGCCTTTGAACGGCACGCGGCCTTCAACACCTTCGGGCACAAGCTTACGGTTGTCGCCCTGGAAGTAGCGGTCACCAGAACCATGGGCCTGCGCCATAGCGCCAACAGAACCCATGCCGCGGTAAACTTTAAACTGCCGCCCCTGGTAAATTTCAGTGTCACCAGGGGATTCCTCACATCCAGCAACCAATGAGCCTACCATCACACAGTCAGCGCCTGCTGCAATGGCCTTCACAACTTCGCCGGAATATTTTATGCCGCCATCTGCAACAATCGGCACGCCATAAGGAGCCGCGGCGTTGGCAGAGTCATAAATAGCTGTCATTTGCGGCACACCAATGCCCGCCACCACACGCGTGGTGCAAATGCTGCCCGGGCCAATGCCAACTTTCACGGTGTCGGCCCCAGCGGCGATGAGCGCTTTGGTTCCTTCACCGGTGGCAACGTTGCCGCCGATAAGCGTAATATTCGGATATGCAGTTTTCACTTTTTCAATGGCCTTAAGAATATTGTAGCTGTGGCCATGCGCAGAGTCTAATACAAAAGCATCTATGCCATGCTCTGCCATGGCAGCGGCGCGTTCAAGCACATCGCCGGTAGCACCAAGGGCTGCTGCGCAAAGCAATCTGCCGCGTTCGTCGCGCGCGGAATTAGGGAACTTGGTTGCCTTTTCAATATCTTTAATGGTAATGAGGCCCTTTAGCATGCCCTGTTGGTCTACCAATGGCAGTTTTTCAATTTTATGTTTCATCAGCGTAGCTTTGGCTTGTTCCAGCGTTGTGCCCACCGGGGCGGTTACCAAATTTTCGCTGGTCATCACCTCAGCGATCGCAACATCGAAATTCTCTAAAAAGCGCATATCGCGGTTGGTAAGAATACCCACAAGCTTGCCATTTCGGCAAATGGGCACACCGGAAATTTTATAGCGTGCCATGAGGACATCAGCTTCTGCGGCAGTGTTTTCGGGGGCTAGAAAAAACGGGTTTGCAATTACGCCGTTTTCTGAGCGCTTAACCTTATCTACCTCACCAGCCTGCTGTTCAATGGTCATATTTTTATGAATGACCCCAATGCCACCTTCGCGAGCGATGGCAATTGCCATGCGTGCTTCGGTTACGGTGTCCATCGCCGCCGTCAGAATTGGCATGTTCAACATGATGTGGCGGCTAAGCCTGGTTTGCAACTGCGCTTGGTTAGGCGTAAACGCACTTTCGGCCGGAACCAGCAAAACATCGTCAAACGTAAAGCCCTCTTTACTAAACTTCTCCCCTGCTGTCTGCATGCACGCTTTCCTCCTGTAAAAATATTTATCATATATTATAGCAAATCGCAGCAAAAAAAGCAAGCAAAAAAATTATCCTCTGAGGCTCACGCCAATTTTCTCAAGGTCTTTTATGCAACGCTTAACCGCTGCGTCCGCTTCTTCATCAGTCAACGTAGCTTGTGCGCTACGCAACCGCAAACGAAATGCCACACTTTTGCTGCCCTGAGCAACTTGATTTCCAGTATAAACATCAAACAACCGCAGTTCTTCCAATAGCTTTCCCGCGCCGCGTTCGATTGCATTTTGCAACTGAAGCACAGGCATGTCTGCCGGACAAACCAGCGCCAAATCCCGCGTGATGGCCGGGTAACGCGGCAGAGCCTTGTAAACAATTTTACGATTGCTGTGCGCAAGCAAAACATTGAAATTGATCGTTGCTGTGTAAGCGCGCGTACCAAGTTCATAATTTTCCTGCACAGCGGGCGAAATTTCGCCAAACCAGGCAAACTCCTCGCCATCAATGCTCAGCGCTGCCGCACGGCCAGGGTGCAAAGCATAAGGCTCAGCAATCGCAGTAATATTATAACCTGCAACGCCACTATGCGCAAGCAATTGCTCAATCACACCTTTGAGCGTGAAGAAATCCATATCAGCGCCATACATCCCAAGCGTAACCACAAGGCGCTCTTCGGGCAATTCCTCTTCACCTTTGGGCAAGTAAATCGTCGCAAGCTCATAAAGCGCAGCAGATTCATTGCGGTTGTTGTAATTGCGGCTTAAAACCTCGAGCATAGAAGGCAGCGGGATCGTACGCATCACAGAAGTGTCTTCGCCCAATGGGTTTTGAATCACTACGCTATTGCGCAAAAAGCTGTTCTTTGGCAATTCGAGTTTATCATACCCTTTTGGGCTGATGAACGACCACGTACAAATTTCGCTTAAACCTTGCGCTCGCAAGATCTCACCAATCAGTGTTTGCAATTGCTGTGATTGTGCTAAACAGGCATCTGCCAAGCCACGCAGGGGTACACTTGGAATGTTATCGTAGCCATAAAACCGCGCGATCTCCTCGGCAATGTCAGCGCGCGCTTCCAAATCATTACGAAAACTTGGCACAATAATACTATCTTGCTCAACGGTGCAACCAATGCGCTCCAAAATCGTGATTTGCTCTTTTGTAGGGCAATCAATGCCCAAAAATGCGTTGATCCACTCGGGCGTAAATTCTATGCTACGCATAGGCTTCGGCGTGGGGAATACATCCACAATGCCATTGACAATGTTACCTGCGTCAAGCGCTTTCACAAGCTCCAACGCACGCGCCAACATGTTTAAACAGCCGCTGGGATCCAGCTCTTTTTCAAAGCGGGCACTTGACTCTGTGCGTAATCCCAGCTTTTTGGCAGTCGCACGCACCTGCATGCCATAAAAGCACGCCGACTCAAACACAACCGTGGTTGTGTCGTCCAAAATCCCACTATGTTCGCCGCCCATCACGCCAGCCACAGCCACAGGCCTTTTCGCGTCGGCAATCACAAGCATCGTTTCATCCAGCTTATGCCGCGTACCGTCAAGCGTCGTGATGGTCTCCCCCGCCCCGGCTTTGCGCACAATGACCTGATTACCCTCTAAATAGCGCAAATCAAACGCATGCATGGGTTGACCAAATTCGAGCATCACGTAATTTGTGATGTCTACAATGTTATTGATTGGCCGCACGCCGCTGGCACGCAGACGCTCACGCATCCAGCGCGGAGACGGCACAACTCGCACATTTTCCACAACCACTCCGGCATAGCGATAACATAAATCTGGCGCGTCAATTCGCACGCTTAAATGATCTTTCACATCCCCTGTGCCACTTGGCAAGGCAGATTCAGGCATGTCAAAATCTTGCTTGAACGTTGCGGCAGCTTCCCGCGCCAAACCAATCACACTCAAACAGTCCGGCCGGTTAGACGTAATCTCAAATTCCGTCACAACATCGTTTAGACCAATTGCTTCCTGTATTGGCAGACCTGCTTCGCGGGCACAGTCGTCACCTAACAAAAAAATGCCGTCGTCCGGGGCATAGGGAAAGTCATGCTGGCTAAGCCCCAGCTCATCTATGCCACACAGCATACCCTGACTCAATACACCGCGAAACTTTGTTTTCTTAATTTTTTGCCCACCAAAAATCACTGAATTGTCTTTCGCAACGGGCACATAGCTGCCCGCTGTCACATTTTGAGCACCTGTGACAATTTGTACCTGTTCATTGCCAACATCCACTTGAATGACCCACAGGTGATCCGAATCCGGGTGACGTTCAGCGGCAGTCACATGGCCAACAACGATATTTTTTAACTCCGCGCCTTCTTGCACAAAGCTTTCAACTTTTGAGCCACTGATGGTCATTGCCTGCGCAAATTCTTTGTCTGTTACATCAAGCTTAATATGCTCATTGAGCCATTTTTTTGATAAATTCATATGTGTTCCCCCTTAAAACTGGCTGAGAAAACGCAGGTCGTTTTCAAACAGCAGGCGAATGTCATCAATTTTAAACTTGGCCATGGTGATGCGGTCAAGGCCCACGCCAAAGGCAAAGCCGCTGTATTGTTCGGGGTCAATGTTGCCACGACGCAGAACATCAGGGTGCACCATACCAGCACCGAGCATTTCAATCCAGCCCTCGCCTTTGCACAGCCCGCAACCACTGCCGCCACAGCGAAAACAAGAGACATCCACTTCACAGCTAGGTTCCGTAAACGGAAAGTGGTGCGGACGAAAGCGGGTTTTCGTGTTTTCGCCAAACAGGCGCTTACACATTAGATCAAGCGTGTGCTTTAGGCTTGCCATGGTTACACCTTCATCTACCACAAGACCCTCAAGCTGGTGGAATACGGGGGAGTGTGTGGCGTCCAAGCTATCGTTGCGATATACACGCCCAGGTGCGATGATGCGAATCGGCGGCGCGTTTTCTTCCATATAGCGCACCTGCACCGGGGAAGTCTGCGAGCGCAGCATCATGCGTTCGGTGATATAAAATGTGTCGTGCATATCACGCGCGGGGTGGCCGGGCGGCAGATTGAGCGCCTCAAAGTTATAGTAGTCCCACTCCACTTCCGGGCCGGTGGCCACGCTAAAGCCCATCCCAAGGAAGATTTCCTTTGCTTCATCAATCACGATCGAAAGCGGGTGCTTGTGCCCCACAGGTCGCTGTGTGCCCGGCATAGTGATGTCAAGCGTTTCACTGGCCAAACGCACCTGAACTTCTTCTTGTTTGAGCGCTGCGCCGCGTTGTTCCAGCAATGCTTCCAGCTCCGCGCGCACCTGGTTTGCCAGCTGGCCAATCACCGGACGCTCTTCAGCAGAAAGCCCCCCCATTTGCTTTAATATTGCTGTCAATTCGCCCTTTTTGCCCAAAAAGGCCACGCGCACCTGTTCTAATGTCTGTGTATTCCCACAAGATCGAATTTGTTCAGCGGCGGCTTGTTTTAGCTGTTGCAATTGTTCTTTCATGTAATATCCTTCCTTTATGCTTCTTCTTTCAAAAACGGCAAAATCGCGCCATATAATTTCTCGCTGTGTAGCACATAGCTAACATGGCTTTCGCCCTCTAAAATGTTCACAACGCTGTTCGGTATGTTTTGCGCAATATATTGCGTGTGCGCGTTGTCTACAACATCTTTACTGCCTGCCAGCACAAGCGTTGGGGTAATTATCGTATTTAATTGCGCCGCGGTAATGTTCGGCTGCGTGAGCATGAGTTTAAATTTCCGGCTACGCGTGAAGAAATACACGGCTTTCATCGCAAACAACCAACGTTTTTTAATTGCGGCAGGCGAAGTGTTCACGCCAATCGCAATGAGCTTAGACAACATTTCCGGATATTTCATTGCCAGCAGCAACCCAATAATCCCGCCATCGCTAAAGCCCAACAACACCGGTTTTATGATATCAAGCTCTCGCACAAATGCCGCCACATCTTCCACCATGTCCGCGTAGTTAAGCACCTTCACCTTGCTGCTTTTGCCATGGTCGCGGCTGTCGAGCGCATATAACGTATAATGCGGCGCAAGCTGACGGATCAATACATCGAAAATACTGCTGTCCTCGCTGTTGCCATGCAGCAAAACAATGGGCGCGCCCTGCCCTGTTTTTTCGTAATACAGCTCTATTTCACCATTTCGAAAAACCATAGCTACTCCTAAAATAACCCGGTAATTTTATCTTCGTCATCAATATCCATGCGGCAGGCAGCGGGTTGTTTGGGCAAGCCGGGCATGGTCATCACATCTCCTGTCAATGCCACCACAAAGCCCGCGCCGGCGCTGACGTAAATATCTTTCACCGTAATCACATGCCCCTGCGGGCGGCCCAATTTTGCTGGGTCATCGCTAAATGAATAAGGCGTTTTGGCCACGCAAACCGGCAAGTTGTTGTAGCCTAACTCAATCAAGCGGCTAAGCGATTTTTTCGCATTTGCAGTAAATTGCACGCCTTGGGCACGGTAGATGTTCACGGCGATTTTGCTGAGCTTTTGTTCAATGCTATCTTCCAGCTCATATAAAAACTTAAAGCTCCCTGGTTGCTCGCAAGCTTCGCACACAAGCTGCGCGAGCGTCTCACCGCCTTCGCCGCCCTTTGCAAACACTTCAGTCAAAGCCAACGGCACAGAGCAGTTCTCTTGCAAAAATGCAAGTTCATCTTCACTGTCGCTAGCAAAGCGGTTGAGCGCCACCACAACCGGCAGGCCAAAGCTTTGCATATTTTCGATGTGGGTTTGCAGGTTCACAAAACCCGCTTGTAGCGCCCGCAAGTCTTCTTTGCCGAGTTCTGTTTTCGCTGCACCGCCGTTGTATTTCAAAGCACGCACAGTAGCGACAATCACAACGCAGCTTGGTGTTAACCCTGCCGCGCGGCACTTGATATCGAAAAATTTTTCCGCACCCAAATCAGAGCCAAAACCTGCTTCCGTGATGGCATAGTCGGCCAGTTCCAGGGCAAGTTTGGTTGCTCGCACAGAATTGCAGCCGTGAGCAATGTTCGCAAAGGGGCCACCGTGCATAAGCGCAGGCGTATTTTCCAGCGTTTGCACCAGATTTGGGTTGATGGCATCTTTGAGCAAAAGCGTCATTGCCCCGCAAACGCCCAAGTCACGCGCATACACAGGCTGGTTGTCATGCGTAAACGCCACAAGGATATTTTCCAGGCGGCGGCGCAAGTCGCTCCTGTCATTGGCAAGGCACAAAATAGCCATGACCTCGCTGGCTACCGTAATTTGAAAATGATCTTCGCGCGGCACGCCATTCACGCGCCCGCCAAGGCCAATGTTGATGTTGCGCAAAGCGCGGTCGTTCATATCCATGCAACGCTTGAGCAAAATTTGCCGCGGGTCAATGTTAAGCACATTCCCCTGCTGCAAGCTATTGTCCAGTGCAGCACACAGCAGATTATTCGCAGCAGTAATCGCATGCATATCGCCGGTAAAGTGCAAGTTGATATCTTCCATCGGCACCACTTGCGCATAGCCGCCACCTGCCGCGCCGCCTTTTATTCCAAACACGGGACCCAGGCTTGGTTCGCGCAGAGCAATCACCGCACGCTTGCCAATACGCTTCATTGCCTGCCCCAGACCCACGGTAACCGTCGTTTTCCCCTCGCCGGCAGGGGTAGGGTTAATTGCTGTAACCAACACAAGTTTTCCATTGGGCTTCTTTTGTATTTGACTAAGCAAGCTGTTGCTCAACTTTGCCTTATAGCTGCCATAAAGCTCTAAAGTCTGCTGACCTAATCCTAAATCCTCAGCCACTTGCGCAATGGGCAGCATGCGTGCGGCTTGGGCAATCTCAACGTCATTTCGCATTAAGTGCTCGCTCCTTCCCTGTTTTGGTTCTTAAAAGAATATTATACACCTTGCGCACAAAAATTGCAAGAACATTCACACAATAATTTCACTGCCCATAAGCTATAACGAAAGGAGGGTGTCTTTTGGAAGATAATATCACCGCCGAAGCCGAAATTTTAACGGTTGCCTTAACGGCAGAAGTTACTTGTTCCACTATTGGGTATCGTGAAATTGAGTTATGCGTACCCGTGTCAGCAAAACCATTTGCTAATGCCAAAGCTCCAAGCGTTCGTTGCCGCGGCACCCCACAACGATGATCGTTGTCGCGGAATTCCGGGCAGCACCTACAATTTCCACATCCTCAACGGATTTATGTGCACGTGCCCGTTGAACTTGCCATTCACCAACACCTTTGCAGTATAAAACCGAAGTATACATAAGCGATAGCACAGTTGACTGTTAGACACGTGCAAAAAGCCCCTCTGTTGTTCAGAGGAGCCTAACGTCTTGTAAAAATTTAGAATAAACTTGTTGATATGCTATAGTCTGCACCAATGCGCAAGTTGGGAAGCAAAGGCACTGGCAATTCAAGCAACAAGTTGTAGCTAAAATCAGCTGAGATAATACGGCCCGAATTGGCATCGGCCCGAATCGTCACTTGCGGATTTTGGTAGTGCACACGCACGACATTGTTGAGCACATTCAACGGCAGACCAAAGCCTGAAAGCGCGCCCAATATTCCCTGCACCTGCGCGCCCATGACGCCAATGGTGCGACCAACCGGGCCCGCATTTGCCTGGCCATCAAAGCCATCAGTCTGCGGATGCGGCACAAGGGTGATCACCACCGTGCGGCCGTTGTTAAAAAACTCCGCACGAGCGCTTTGCAAGTCAGCTGGTACAATTGCCGCCGGATTGCCTGGCATGCCGTTGTGCGTGGTGTTGCTCAATAAAAACGCTAAATCAATGGCCGTGCGGATGGCTGTGTTGTCAAACCCAGGAATGGCGGGATATTCCGTAATTCGCCTGGATTCCCGCAACTCAATTCCACTGTTGGCGGCCGCGATTTCTTGATAAATGGCAATGACCTCCGCCGGGTTTTCTACCACGCGGTTGGGTCGTGCGCCCGGCAAAACAATGTGGCCAAGCGAACCAAACAGCCCACCGAAAAACGTAATAATCGCCATAAGAATGGATAGCACCTGCATAGAGTTTCCTCACTTTCATGCTTTAATACTTTCTTATTGTACCCTATTGCGGCGCATTTGCCAAGCCTTCCCGCCAAAAAAGCATGGCAGAGCGCGCACAAAAAACCAAACCCGGCAGATTTTGTCTGCCGGGCTATGGGTTATTGGGAAAAATCGGTTACCAACGGAAGTTGCGCCATTCGTGTTCTGTGTGTTGCGGAGCAGTAATATTGCTGGTAAGGGGGCCCAAATTCACATTATTGGCGCGGGCATCTACTTCAAAGCCGCCGTCGGCTTGCGTGATTTGCCCTTGCGCGTTCACCGTAATAGTGGCAAAACCGCTGTGGTAACGCAAGGTCGCATCATTCACATCCGCTTGAATTGCGCTGGAAATATCAGTGATTTCATTCAGCACTTCTTGGCGGGACATAATTTGATGCAAACGGCCATTTGCGCTAGCATTGCCAGGGGTTGGATTCGTTTCTTCACGCACACGCACAGTAATCACCCAATTATTACCTTGTCTTGTGGAGGTAATGGAAGAGATATCTTGCGGGCGCAACATAGAAGGCTGGGAAACGTTTGCGAAAAATCGATCAATGTTGTTTGCACCACTGGCAACGGTGTGTGTTTCCCAGTCACCGGGCATTAATTGCCGCATGATCGGATTAACGATCGGCATAGCAATGGTAGCCAAGCCAGTTGCGCTCAAGTTTGTAATACGCATGCGGGAACGTTGGTTGAATGCCGGGCGCTCTGTACGCACACGGTTCATAACCAAATTGAAATACTCCAGTTGCTGCGCCGCAGGAAGTGTGTTCAAGTTTGCCGGAGGCAGGAACGGATCAACAGCAGTAGTGGTTGTGGTGGTTGTACCAGCTTCGGTTGTGCCGTCAACAGCAGTTGTAACTTCGCCATTGGGGTCAGTGGTTTCATCGCCGTTGGGCTCGGTGGTCGCTTCATTGTAGGGGTCATCGATGTCGCACTCGCACTCAACGCATTCGCAATCTTCGTCTTCATCGCAGTCGGGGCAAGCGGGACATTCGCACTCGTCAACAGGGTCAGTAACGTCAACGTTTGCAGGTTCAGTTGGATCCGGGTCATTTTCGGCGCAAGTGTGGTCGTCGGGATCGTCGTAGCCCGCCAACGATGCCTGACATGCCCAGCAATATGCATCCTCTTCTTCACCGCGGCAGCCGACCAAAACAAAGCCCATGGTCAGCACAAGTGCACTCGCCAGGATAATCGCCAGAATTCTTTTCATAAGGTTCACCTCCATTGCGAATATAGATTTCATGTTCATTGTAGCACAACTAACGCGAAATTGCAAGCATTATTTTTGGTTTTTTTGGGAAGATATAACAACAGGCATGTTTTTGTTTTCCTTTTAAGGGAATACTATGCTGTGTTGCGCTAAGATATGCCAATTTCAAGCCCACACAAAGTTGCTGTAATTGTGCTGAACAGCCTGTCGAATCAATATATTCGTGATAATCGGATCAATTGTCGCATTATACAACGCAACCTCCAGCGAATAACCACTTTCGGCAGAAATTACCTGCCCCTGCGCATTTATAGTAAACCTCACAAAACTGTTGCTGTAGCGCAACCACACGTCTTCAGGGTTGATTGAAATGCGCTCGCTAAACTCGCCGCTTGTAGCCATAATATTGTCGAAAATCTCTTCCTCGCTTCGAACTGCATGTATACGCGCATTGTTGCCCCCGGTACCCCAATTGGGCGGAAGCTCCCTGGCGATATGTACCTCTATCATCCAGTTGTTCCCGCTTCGGGTGGAGGCAATAGATGTGATATCCCGCATGCGCAAATCAGAAGCATTGGCGTTAGCGGAAAGGAATTGGCCCGTGTTATCTTGTCCGTGCACTACGGTGTATACAGCAGACTCGTCCGGCGGAATCAAGAATGACAACGAGGCACCAGGAATAGGAATGCCGGTGTTTGATATATTTTCAACTCTTCGGTAACTTCGTTGCACAAAGCCCGGGCGTTCACGCCGCACGCGGTTGGCCACCATGTTGAAGTACGCAAGCTGTTCATCCTGGCTGCGCTGGCCAAGATTTGCAGGCGGCACATAGGGGCTTAGGGGTGCACGCATCGTAGTTGTTGCACGTGTTGTGAGAATTGTTGTCGCGATCGTAATTTCTTCAAATGGCTCAGTCAACTCTTCTTTTGTTGACTCTTCCACAAAGAGCTCCTCGGTTATATACAACATGGTTGTAGTTATCGTCGTGGTTTCGAATTCCGGTTCAACTACAAGCAACGCTTTGTTACCACAGCCAATGAACAAAAGCATCATTAACATTAACACGCAAGCGATGATTTTCCTCACTCTTCCCCCTCATTTCTACGCAAAGCATATCATATAAACGAAAGGAATTCTATTTCTATGCAAATCAAACACCCAAGCGAAGCCGAGCTTTCCCAGGCATTGGCATATTTAACAACACATCGCATTTGGCAAGTCGTGCCGCAAGACTTACTTGCGCAACTTTTGCGCGACAACACCACACTACATTGCTACGAAACACATGAACCCATTTGGAGCGACGAGCGAAACTACCAGCGCGCCATGGGCCTTGTGCTCAGCGGCACTGCGCAGGTGAAGAAAGAGCATTTATTGCTCAGCACACATCACAAAGGCGACTACTTCGGCCTGTCAACCCTTTATACGCCAGCGGATTTCTACGCTGCCGAGATTGTAGCCGAAACGCCCTGCTGCATATTATTTTGGGACAAAAGCGCAATTGACACCATTGTGTGCAGCTACCCGGATGCTGCTGTGAATTTCATCGCTTATATGTGCCAACGTGTATATTACCTCAATGCCCGGCTGGACAGTCTTTTGGGTAGTTGAATTAGCCAATTACACGAATCGAACCAGCAACCGTCCCCGCACATCTATTGGTAGTGCCAGTATCCCATGCGCCAGCGTTGGTGCGCCGATGGAGTTGGGCACCATTATTCGTAATGCGCAAAGCCGAGAAAGATTCGTTGCCACCTGTTCCCCATGGGTGAAGCACATTCCCCCACAATATGATATTGCCATTGGCCTCGCGCTCAACGATCACAATGTTGGGCATATAATATCTTTGCCACCCGCCCGTACGATACGTTCCGACTTCCATCATGACGGATAAATTGAGGAAATAAGAACCTGCAGCCGAAGGAACGATAGGATTAAGCACTGCCCATAAAGCTTCCCTCCATGTGTTGCCAGCCGTTCCGGTGGCTTGCGTATGGTTTATCAAGCTATTTAACCATGTGTTATATGTGTTACCGTGGTTCCAAAGCACCGGGTCTTGCGGGCCAAGGTATTTAATGTAAGCAAACCCCATCCAACCGGGGTTATCAGCATTTGCGATCATATTCGTGTTTCGCATAGATATGGTGCCGCTGGCAGCACTGCCAACTATAAAGGTAGTCCCATATCGCACCGCATCTGTTGAACCGCCCAACGCAACGAAAGGACTAAAGTAAACACTGCTGATCATTTCAGATGTCAAAGGCCGCACATCATGGCGAGCAAAAGATGATCCGCCACCGCCACCGGCATTCCAGGCACTGCCAGCGCTGTGTTGCCAGCCGCCGCCGCCGCCAAACCAGCCGCCGCCGCCGCCGCCGCCCCAGGCAGTACCATTACCGCCCAAAAGCGCTGTCCCAGCACCATTGGCAGGGTTAGCGGTATTGCCATGTAGACCACCAGCTGTTGCACCACCACCTCCACCGCCGTTATCGCTGCCACCCGAAGGCGGACCTGCATTACCTGGTCGCCCTGTATCTTTAATGATATTAGGGTACGCGGTATTGCCAGCGCGATAACCCGGACTAACCAAACCAAGTGAGTTTGAATTATCGGTACCCACTTGCCCGACAACAGCTCCGTTCAAAATTGGGTTGCCTGTTGTGCGTCCAGCTCCACCGGCATCTCCGCCACGATTTCTTAGCTGACTCCCGGGTGTGTTCGTTGCACCCACTTGATTCAACCCGCCACCACCGCCGCCGCCGCCAGCAACCGCAATGATATTGGCATGGGAAGGAGCGCTACTGGTTGAAAGAATTGTTGCGCCGCCACCTAATGCGCCATGAGCAGCATTAAGTCCGCCCCCTACTGCAGCGCGCGTAGTCTGTGTAGCTGTTGTCCGCCTGCCCG
>Ga0131853_10009356_pt1 | contig 17928 bp, 15 predicted proteins | sample TergutLab28metaG_FD_92764 | JGI IMG/M metagenome (GOLD analysis project Ga0131853, IMG submission 92764) | Labiotermes labralis P1 segment gut microbial communities from Petit-Saut dam, French Guiana - Lab288 P1 (version 2) (version 2) | ecosystem: Host-associated > Arthropoda: Insects >... | reverse complement strand
TCCAAAATCGGACACATGTTTATATGAACTTTTTTGATCACAAAGGCCTAGGAAATCACCTCCTGCAGTTATGCCCTAAAGTCGTGAAACACCCTGTATATATATATATATATATATATATATTACCCTCAGACGATTATATTTTACAATACTGCACGTTTCGGTCTCTACAACTAACGAAATTTCAAACAAAGGGCAGTGCCTGGGGATTGTCGTACATACCGAAACATCAAGTAGTGCTGAATATAATAAATTTGTGTCTATAACTGTAAAATATGTATGTATACTGATATATCGAAGCACATGACGATTAATAAACACAAAAATAAAACCGTTAACGCCAACGAGTTTCATGCCTGAAATGTAACTCAGCGGACGGTATGATGAAGACGTAACAAAGAAACTGAGGTGTAAAAGCCAATGCGGTACAGCAAGTTACACACAAAACAAAACATACAGTTCCCCTGTACTGCTCTGCATAAACACATTCATCGAATACCGTCATTCTCAATAGGACAACTGTCTTTGAAATGATAAACTGCTTGGATACTTTTTTTTTTAATTGCGCGTTCTTGACGAATTTCACCTGGGTCGAAATTCCGACGTCTGATACACAGTATACAATACTTCAAAATGCTGGAACTCAAAAACTAGACTTATGTTCCTAACATACGAAGGGCGTGGGTTTAATACACATCGTACACAAACGACACCAACTTCGGCTACGACAGCGGGCATATTCTCATTTAAAAACACAACTAAGTTCCTTTCCGAGATAATTAACTTTATCTTCTCGTTACGGTTCAAAATGGAATGAGTACATCAGACGGGGTAGAACAGCAGCAGAGGTTACAACCGGCAAGATAGACTTCCCACTGTAGTTCGTAACGTTAACTGCAGAACCCTCCATCAAATTAAAATGATAGTACGACCTACCCTTGGGCATCCTTAATATGTATGCAGCACACAGGTAACCAACACGGCAACATACCAGAATGGCAGTCTGCAAGAGCACACTCCCTATAAACAGTACTTTATTATTCAACAATAATTAAAGTACTGTACACGTATTCGGAGTTACTCAACATCAAAACAGTGGCCTGGTAACTAACCTTGGAAGTACAAATAGGTTAATGCTACACATGGCAATGACGGTGCTCCACGTCCCTTCCAGACAGGAAATGTATGAGTAACTTAACTCTCAGGCTGGTTCACCTAACCACTGTTACCGTGGGGAAAGCTCTAAGTATAAAATATACTGAGCGCGTATCTTCATTCTTGCACATCTCTTGCGCATGCGCAGCATTATATTGTCATCTGGGGCATGTCCGGCTTTACTATATGTTACCATATTATCTCATAAATGGCACGATCTCGGATAAAGCTACTGCGCATATAATGTGTGTTTTCCCTTTCTGTACAACTTTTTGGCTGAAACATTTCTCATTCTAAAAAGAATTCAGCGAGATATTATTACAAATGTGCGCAGGACCCCCGTGTAAAGTACCTGTTATTGTCAGAGTTTAGTGAAACTTGAATTTTCTCGACAGATTATTGAAAAATAATCAGATGTCGAAGTTCACGACAGATCCGTACGGTGGGAGTCGAGTTGTTCCATGAGGACGGACGGACCGACACGACGAAGCTAGTAGTCACTTTTCGCAATTCTGCGAACGCGCCTATAATTAATACTAAACATAAAACACTGTGTGAGACAAAATGTCAAGTTTTTTAAAGATCGAAACATAAACTAAAACAACCGGGATTTAACGAGTTAAGCAGCAGTAACCACTTCAAGAATCCCATTTTCATAGTTCTGCTATTATACTCAACCTTCGGAATTTCACCTCTGCTCAGAGCATTTGTTCTGTAGCCAGATGGGTAGGACATATAACTGTGCAGTGTACAGAACATGCTCCGCAATACTACCACAAACAGTACACAGACGCGGCCATTTCGGATATGTAATTCCATCTATCCGTTTATGGCAGGATTCGTCCCCGTGTAAAATGATCGAATTGGGTAGTTTAGAATTTGCAACCGCAGAAAAATACTGAACTTATACGAGGTATAAAAATTTTGGACAGAGAAACAACATAAGCCTTTCTAAACATACTGCCTATTCGATGGTTTCTGCGAGTAAAGACACTATTTCGGGAGGACACTTCCTCCGAGGGGTGAAACATCGGACGGTAGGCACTGTACATCTCCAAGACGCGAATAGTCATGCTTCTTCACACACAAACCTGTAACATTACCGTAAATTCCTACAAGCCCCGCTGTGCTATGGAAGCAGTAGATATAGCAGCCTACGCGATTTGCGACTGAGAATACACAGGAATACGGGCATATAAGGGAGGTCCCAAGTGCCCGAAAGTGCCACACACAATGGCCGCAACACCTCGCAGTGGTGCAGACTACTTTAATATTGTACATAAACGACAGTGACATTTATACTAAGTACACGTCTGCTATAGGTCTAAGAAAAGGACTGCTTCAAGAAAACTTTCTTCCGAAGCAAGTCAGAGCACACACTGTGTTGGGTAAATTCGATTCAACCACAAGCCTAAAATGTACGCTAGCAAAACGGTAAGGTATAATTAGTCGTAACAGGACAACAAACTGCAACCCACACTGACAAACGGTAAAACGAATAAACCAAGAAAGCCATGGCAGATTACAGATCAATTACGTGCACATGTCCCTCTGAATTACGATGCTTCCAAGAAATCATTCATCTTAGCAAGAAAACGGGCGTGGCAAGTTTTCTCATAAAGTGCACTTTTAGTTAAAACTTAACTCACTTAGGAACATTCAACACCAATCATGACGACCTGAAATGTGAAACGCAGTCAAAACTAGCAACTCAGAATTAAACGAAAAGGACGAGCACATTTCGTGCTAGGAACACGACAGTCAAAAACAAAAGCAGTAACGGGGCGAAATGGATTCTACATTTGTCTGATTCTTTTGTTGAAACGGTAGTGGCGTGGAATGCTAGAAGTCCGGGGGGAAGAGACTACATTCTGTATGTAATGAACTGTATTAGTGCTGCATCTTCAACTCGGCCTACCTAGCAAAACATTCAAAAAGGCAGATCTCCAAATGGCAAGATCACAAGAACACATCCGCGACCGGCAATTTAGTGAGGGGGTGGGTGGGGGTTAAAAACAAACGCAATATACTCCCTTGACATTTTCCGGGGGTTTGATGGCATCGCCGATTTTCAGTACTGAATTACATTACACTGCTTCCGTTCTTCCTAAATTCGGGTTTCAATATATCAGACCATGCTTTAGCATACGACTGCTGGAAACACGAAGGAGAAGACATACAGAATTCGGTCAATTAGAACGCAACGCCGCGTAATTTGATAGTGAGAACCCTTGATTCTCCGCAAACGGACAACCTACGCTGTATCACACCAATAAAGCTGAGGTACGCAGGTTCGTGGTGAATAACCACCACCTGCATCCCAGACCCAAGCACCTGCATTTCGACGTCTGCGCATCACCACAAGACCCGAGATTTATGCCACCAATACAATTACAAAGAACATTACTACCCAAACATGTCATTACATTATGGACCCGGTCAGCGGATTGCGAGATAAACGCAATATAAGAAGCCGCTAAATCTACTTGCTTTTTATGCCGAATAGGACGTGACTGCCCATTACCCCACTTTGTTGCGGAACACCGCGGGTCTAGCTCGCGGCATTAACACAGGCCATGAGATTAACTCACGCGAATGCCTTCCCCATAACCCAGAAGAAACTACAGAGCAACCAGACGCACTGGCGCACCTGAAGACACTGCAATACGCAGATCCCGTTTGTCGTTCAGAAATGAGTATAAAAAAAAGTTCCCATCCCGACTATCAGAATTAGGCCGTGGATTTCAAGGTGACTCTCATTATATCCTACGCAACACATCAATACAGATGCATAAAACACCAAAACATACCACACACAAAATGTTCAAGAACCACAGGACACCACAAGCTTGCAGGAACACACTCACTCAGAGCCACACACGACACATAATATAGGTACAACACCACTAGATAAATAAATTAACACATAAACCTCTGTCATTACAGCACAATACAGCCTACACAATAACACACCAAGTAGTCGCAAGCTCCTGAAGATGGATGTATTAACATCCGAAACATGTTGAGCAGTAAACTGTCATAATGAAGCAAGTGTCATCAAGTTGGTCTACGTTTATTCAAAGATCAAGATGATGCACGGTCCAATACACATAAAATTCTGGCGTATTCGCTCCATGTTTGGAGGTAGCAATACACATAAAACTTTAAATCTCGTGGGAAACCGTGTAATGTGCAATGAATGTGTTTCATTACACATACGGCTGCATAAAAATTTAATGACATAGTCGCGATATAAGCACAACCGACTGTAACTCGCCCACTTACGTTAAGTGCCCGCTTTATGTGGGACGTAAAACGAGCACCAATTTATAGACATATTTTTGTACTAATATATTCCAATAACGAATTTCATAGAAACTAGTTCAGAGGTCCGAGCTGCTGACTGCGTATTTAGAATATGGCAGAAAGGCCAAAATTAGCTTCGTCGTGTCCGTCCGTCCGTCTGTATGGAATTCCACTCCCAACTGATGGATATTCATGAAATTTTGTATGTGAGTGTTTTTATAAAATCTGTCGAGAAAATGCAGGTTCCATTACAATCTGACAAGAATAACGGGTACTCACATGACAACTTACGCACATTTATGCTATATCACTGAATTCTTCTTAACACGGGAAGTGTTGCAAACAAAGGCCGTAAAAAAATCAAAACACACGATTTTTGTTCAGCAAAGTCTGTCCGCAAATCGCGCTCTTTGTAACAGAATGTGCAAAAATATGGTAGAGAGGCAGACATGCCACAGATGTCAATATAATAGGGTGCATGTGCACTGCATGACACACATACTCAGGATATGTAATGCTTAATGCTTTTCAATGGCAACAATGGTTATACAAACGCGCCTATGTTACACTTATACGTATATTGCCCGTGTTAATTTTCATTTGCTAGACGTATTTTCGAAAAACACTCAAATACATTTCACGAAAACCCGTCCAGCGGGAGCCGAGGTGTTTCATTCGAACCGACAATCGGACGGACAGACAGGCAGACATGACGAATCTAGTGGCTGCTTTTCGCAATTCCGCGGACTCGTCTAAAAGTGGCACTATTTTCAACACCAGACTAAACTGCAGTGAGTCCCAGCAATAGACAGCAGCAAGGGCTAATGCTTCCAGATCCCCATTTGCATACTAAGAATACCTGCACGATACAGCGCATACATGCCCCGTCACAAAGTCAAACACGAAATGCAGGTTATGGTTTTACGGGACTACCAAGCGACCACACATGGAGACAGAACTCACACTGGCAACAAGTCACGAAACGTACAGGAACCAAGTCTCTGGCACACCAAGAGGCAGATAACATGGGAACGACCTGTGCACAATGTCCGACGAGAAAACTTAAAACCTAAAGTTATTTGAAATAAAGGTTACGAGCAAAACGACAAATGGGCAAATATCTCAAATTTCAAATGAGGCCAAATGGCATGTAAATATGTGGAAAGCGATTACGTAACTCAAAACAGGTACATCTCAATACTTCCTTCAAGTAACACACCTCACGACTGCAGTAACATTCAAATCCAGGTACTTACAAAATGCATATTTCAAACAACATTTAAAAAAGAACGAATGACTATTCTTCATCAAAGCAGTAGTCAGCGATCTGCATAATTCGAGAATGCCGAAGACTTGCAACTGCAGCAAAAGACAATGCAGTCGTTAGACTGCAACAACCAAAAGTAACTCGTTGTATTTCGCGTATCCGCAGCCACGTTTCAGGGTCGTCAGCATAAAGTGGAGTACACAAACTGCAACCAAGCAAAGCATTCTTACACATATTCTTCTAGGAGCAAAACTTGATTACGCTGACAGGACTACCATTCTGCAGTCATTATGCTTCCAGGCACAATGTTGCTCATAGCAACTCTTACCATACAAATATTTATTATGACACACTGCATGTCAAGCAAAGAGGTCAGCGAACTTACGGTACATTCTACTAACACAGAATGGTCACAAACTAACATCCGCACTTAACCAGTTAACCACGAAACAAGGTGTGTAGCGGGGACTTTGGCGCACCACAGGCTGAAGTGCGAAGTGTGAAACAATAGAGAACAACGAGGGCAGCGTTGCTACACAGAGTAAATCCGGCAAATAAACCACAAGCATTCCAAAACTTTTTCTGGGTTGAATGCAAGGTGTACGATCGTTTGCACTGCACTGATAGAATCAGTAAGCCACAATACGTGGAAAGTAACCACCCCATCCACAAAATATATTCAATACAAACATTTATGCCATGCTGTAAAAACGTTAGCAGAAACTTCTGTTACAGCTCCATACGCATGAACGTACCTTCCAGGACACAAACGAAGGGAAACAGAGCACATACTTTTATTTGCACACGACCTGTACAGCTATGTTTAATTCGCCTGTACTGTCAAGAATTAAGGCCGACTTAAAATTCAGCACCAAGGCCCAACATTCTCGTATATTCTCACAACTGAGTACATTCCTCATTCCAGCAAAGCAACGCTTCCGGGTCAATGATCTACGTAGGTTATTCGGAAAGTAAGTACCGTCTGCGCATATCGCTCGCGCATCCTCGAGACTGTCACTTTGCGCATGTGCAGTGACTTCCTCCATCAATTCAGATGCCACAGACGCCATTTCGTGAAATTCGTGTTATGTTTATGTTTGTTCCTGTGCGTTAAAGATGTTTAAGACAATTGAAGGGGCCGCCGACTGTGGAATACGGTCTGTAATTCGTTTTTTGAACGCTAGGAATGTGCTACCAAGTGAGATTCATCACCAGATCTGTCAAGTGTATGGTGACAATGCGATGGGCGATGGCATGGTTAGGAAATGGGTTCGGATGTTCAATGAAGGATGAGAGAACGTGCAGGATGAGGCGCGAAGTTGGCGACAATCTTTGGTGAACGATGATTTGGTGCGTAAGGTCAACGAAAGAGTGCGTGAAGACAGACGTTTCACAATTTCTGATCTGTCCCTGCACATTCCTCAGATTTCAAGGACTCTACTCTACGACACTGTTAGTAGTTATTTGGGTTATCGGCGGCCGCATTCTATGAGGAGGGTATACAAAAACTTGTGCCCCGCTACGATAAGTGCCTCAATACTGGCGGCGAATATGTGGAAAAATAGTTTGACGAATGTAGAATCTGATAAAAATAAATTTTATACGAAACCTTACTCGATTTTTTTCACAGCGAAACGGTATTTACTTTCTGGAATAAGCCTCGTATATTTCCATTAAGGGGCATAAGGAGATGTTTAACGTTTTTTATTTACACAGCATTCATTGTAAAGGGCACGTGTACAATGTGCTGGTTGCTGCATCAGCACTGTGGAGCAAAAGACGCTGCACTGCTTTACGAAAACACATGAAAGCAATGAACCCAACAACGCCGAAGAATCTGCTAACCTAACTAGAAAAGTACTCCTCACCACACACTCACAAACACGCATCCGCATACGGGTAATAATGTGCTTATTGAATTTCGTCAAAAATTTCCAATATCGGAAAAATTCCTCACATGAATGTTGCAAATAGTGTTATTGTACTTACAGCTAGAATTATCAAAATATTGTGGAGCTGAATGTTGCAGGCAGGGCTAGTGACACCTACATTTATTAATGCACATATTTATTTTGAACGTGTTTTAAAGTCCAATAAACGTTTCTTAAAAAAAATAACAATTTGACTTCAGTTCATATACAAAGGGAATATACCGTACGGACAAAGACCACGTAATAAATTTGCAAAACCCCAAATGCCCCGTAACTTCAAGAGATTTCCCTTGTGACTGAGTCACACTCCAAGAATCCATACCGGTACTCGGACAAAGGCAATGCACCCACAAACAAGCCGCTAGGTGCCACACGTGTTAAGGCGGGATCGGACGAAACCTCGGCATTCAAATGCTCAAACCCCATACTTCCCTTCTATAGGCCTGATAATGTAATATTACGCCCTTGGCTACACCAAATGTCAACTTTCCAAGTAAAGGACTTTGACTTGGCTCTAAATCATACTTTGAAATACGCAATAGTTTAAAGGAATCATGTACAATACAATGCAATGGTACTGAATTGGAGAATGAAATCAAGAAACAATAAACTCGTCCCTCACAAAACCACACCTACACCAGTTTCTACCCTCCAAGACATTCCGTCACGAATCGGATACAGCGGATAACTTTGCACGGTGCAAGCATGCCGTTCAAATTTGCACGTAAATAAATAAATAAATTAATTAATAAGAATACCCCGTGACGCAGCGTCACATCCCAGCCGGAAGCAGTCCTCAATGAAGTCAGGACCGATATCGTACAGGACCTAACGCACATGCAGGAAGCAGCACCCTCGCAAAACCTGCTACCCGTATATCCTAAATCACGGCATAACTTCCCCAGCGACCGTAATCTTGAACAGGTGGTTGACAGGCATTTAAAGGGAGGTTCCTTCTATAAATTGGTGGCAGCAAAAATTCTCCTAACCCATAAAATGCTAATTTAACATAAGAGAAAACATATACATATTGAGGCAACATTGTCCCATTGTGCAAGTTAATGGATATAAATCGATATTGAAAACACACAAACACGTAAACGTAAAGACGAGAGACAAGCGGAGACGAAGCACGACGATCAACTGGAAAGGGAACATGAGATGGGATATGCGCCTTGGTGGAGGAGGGGGTTAAAGTGTTCACCCTTACAAATATAAATTCACAGAGAAGCATGTACTTCTGGTCCACTTCGTAGCAAATACGTAATTTCTATTGTATTATGCAATGTATTACATCGCATTAACCTTTTAAAGGCCAAACGTGTTTCATGTAAGGACTCAGTGCGTAACGCGCAGCAAACTCTCTCAAATTCGGTTATACAAAATCAGTTCGTTAATATTATATAAGTCGAAAGTCGCTGTCTTCCTGAGATCCATACAAACCACATAAACGCAATGCGACCAACATTTAGAATGCCTGAATTTTAAACCCACTAGCTTTTCAAAGGTTAAACTGTCTTTAAATTTACAAACAAAAACTTTTACACAGAAACAAGTTAATTCTAGTCCATTTCGAGCACTTTCAGTATATCCATCCAGTTCTCCAAAGTAATAACATCACACAAAACTCCCTTGCGCTTAACCACCAGGCTATAAAGGCCAGCTGCTCCTTGTGCTCTTCAACCCCTCAAGAGGGGAAGAAGACTCGACGCTTCAGTGAGTTAAAATTTTAAATGTTCACCGCCTTGTACTGCGACGGGTAAATTGAAGAATGGTCGGGTATAAAAGTCCCCCTGATGAAAAATACGTGAAATGACTAATGGGCAGACAACAAGCTTACTAGAAACTGGCTGCCTACGAATACGAAGGCTGTGTGTTACAAAATCATGATGGGTTTTAAATAAAATCGCAATGCAATACGAATCGGTTGGCTGCACAAGCACAAACTATGCACTGCCCTGAACTGGAATGCAAAAGGAAGTCCTAACCGTACTGAAGATCACTGATTCCAAGTTCCTCAGCACTTACATCTGTTTCTCGTTTCTCCAAGGTGATCCTACAACAAATAAAACCTGTGACATCTACTACCGCTGAATAATGAAAACAATTTCACTGGATTCTACAAAAGTAAGCCGGGCATAACCTGCACACTGCTACAAACAAATAATGGAAATTCTTATAGCTGTAGGCCAGAATGAGATGAGCTGGGCATGTGGCGCATATGGGTGAGGAAAGGGGGGTGTATAGGGTCTTGGTGGGGAAACCGTAGTGAAGGAGACCAATGGGGAGACCTAGGCGTAGAAGTGTGGATAATATTAGGAAGGATCTCCAGGAGGTGGGATGTGGGTATATGGACTGGATTGGGCTGGCCCAGGATAGAGACAGGTGGCGGACGCTTGTCAATGCGGTTATGAACCTTCGGGTTCCGCGAAATGCGGGGAATTTCTTGAGTATCTGCAAACCAGTTAGCTTCTCAAGAAGGACTCTGCACCATGGAGTGAGTAAGTAAGTAAGTAGGCCAGAAGAATAAGAGGTGTAAGGGAAATTAGTCAAAACGGTGACTTTGCTTTGACTCAGCATAATAATGACGCCAATATGTCTTACCTGAGTAACTGTGAAGCATGCCAATCAAAAAGATAAATAACAGAAAACTAATATAAGGAAAAACATACGCCGCATCCCCTACTATTTCACAAGTGTTATGTGAACAGCGATAGCAAGGTAGGTTCACCGTCATTTGCAATACAACAGCATCAATGAACCGTCTACTGCACTGTGAAACCTAATCATTCTATGAACAATAACATACTACCACTGCCGTCGTATCCTAACATGCATCTGTACATTTCCGGTTTAAACAGAAGTCTTGATAAACTGAAGGTACAAACTCAAGGGCTTTTATCAGTCTATAATTTTCCCCCACTGACTTGGGAACGTCTATTTTGAATATGACAATGTGAATTTGCTGTCCACTTTTTTCCCCCAGTCACAGAACATGCTCATCCGGACAGACGATCACTCTTCGAGCTGTAGCACCTCGCGTTCCAGAGAACACGCAAAACGGAGACGCTTTTCGCTTGCATGAGCGTAAAATACTGACATCTGCACGTACACTTCATGCCTATTGGATGCGACTCCTTGTTTATTCTTATTCTGTCATTTTGCTTAAATGTTCTCCTATTGTTTTTCTTGCAGGAGACGATAATTTTTATTCTCTCTTCCACATCTACCTGTGTGACGCTACAAGCACTCTACGTGACGAGACTCCCGTCTGGCCCTAAAAGCACACTTTCCTTCCATTTTTATGTGTCCTACGCTAGCATAAAGGAGGACCACGCAGGATTCGTAAAACCTAATTTCCCGATATAAACCTGAACATGCACATCGTAATTTTATCTGCAATAACTACCTTCCAACACTAATATCCGAATGATTTGTTACACTGTAATTTCATCAGCCATACCGTACTTTTTTAACATCTGAAGATAACATCTCTGCATTAAGTACGCCATACCTTCTCCCTGGTATTTCACCGTCAACGTGCGAATGGAAAAAGCGAATCGAATCTCGATCCAGGAGCGGCGCACGCGAAATTTCCCGGTACAACAAACATAAAAATATAGTACAGTACATGGACAACGACCGCTACCGATTCCTTCGCATTCCTTTCCACTTCACCACACACAAGAATATTTTAATTTTATTTAGCGCCTGAAATCTACCACAGCCGAATACTTACATACGTACGAAGCAACAAATGCACATACGTGTATGAAAGTGTATTACAAACACAGTGTACCAGTATAGTATAGTAATGTATAGTACAAAGCAGGGCTGGCCAACTTCAACCCACAGAGGGTCATACAGTTCGTTAAGGACTCACATCACGACCGCACGTACATACCTAGAAAGGGTAGGGGAATTTAAGTAACTAAAAGGCCGTTACTAACATACAAGAAGTTACACTAAATGTACGGCTGAATGGCAAGGAAGTAGGCCGCTCTAAACGCGACAAAATAAATACAAAGAATGGCTGGCTTATTGAGTGTTGTCTTATAAGTTATCAGTTACAGTTTCTAAACATTTTCTCTGCTAATGAAGATGACATATTACGTTCTGTAGAACTACCGTATTACGTATGTTAAATTGTATTAGTGAAACATACTGGGATAACAGACAGCGGTTGTTGGCCTGACCTGGTACACAGTACAGTATATTATACAGTACAATATGTGTATAATATACTTCCACACACGTCTGTGCAGTTTATGGTTTTACTACACTATCTAACTGCTCACTGAGCGGTTACTGACCATTTAAAATTAACAAACCATGAGTTACGAACACAACTGCTCGCGCACCGCAACAGTGGAAGGTGTCGCGTATTAGTCCCAACCTGTCCACCGTTATTACCTCGTCCTCACCATTTTCACCTCACGTCCAAATGGCGTCCAGGCTGCAGTCAGAATACGGCACAGTATCCCTGGTTACCAGTAGACCCACGTCAAAACATACTACCACGTCCGAAAATAAAATTAATATACTCTTTCGTCTCAGCACCGTGCGGCATTCTAAATGTAAATTACAGTGGATAGAAGGAGTAGGGGATTTGAGAACATCTGTCAATCCAGAATGTTCGAAGTGCCAAAATGATCACACCGTGAGTTATAACCCCAACAACACGTCGAGACAAAAACACTGCTTGAAGCACATTTCGGGGTCGTCGGAGTTCTGGAAAGATCTGCGCCGATCGGAAATTGGGCCTGAGCATCGTTTGCCAAGAATATGTGTAACAACCGATGCGGCCCACTGTAAAACACTTGTCACGCCCATAACAACTCTGCTGTACGGACGAGCATGCCACAACGGACAGAATCGCTGTCCCCAGCCGCTTTACAAAGTAATGTAATCTTTGACATGAAGCCTATGCTGATACGGACTGTACTATGAGAACACTCGCAACAATCTCATAACTATCCGAATACTTTTCAAGAAGCTGACCACTGGCATGATGTGAAATTACCTAAGTCAGCCGTAGGATTCTTTTCAAAACACACTTTAGCTGATCGATCGCACGCGATATGAAGGGCCCAGCAGATACAGTCACCCTGAGACTCCGCCCCGGGAAGATTTCGTGATAGATTACCCATTTTCCTAGTTGACATGGGGAACATTACGCGGGCGCCTCCCCTCCCCCCTTCCCCTCTGGTACCAAAGGTCGAGACTATGTACATTAACCAGAAAGTACACCCGTGCAAACTCAGTCCTCATGTCATTTAACGCCTTCCACACCCGGACCACTGAACTCTGCCATACGGTAAAATCAGGCATTCAACGTCTAACGCCAGAAAATTAAACGGTTTCGGCAATCGCGAGTCAGTATTGAATAAAAGTGTTTGCAACTGCCAACGATACAGCCACATCTCATTAACACGTACTGCATAGTCTGACACGTATTGGCGGGATTGTTCACGAAACGAACAGGGTGAGCGAGAAGTCACTACGCACCTGTAAGTAGGAAAGTCACGGAGACAGCAAGTGTTGGAAGTGAACCCCACGGCCATGTAAACAAGTTTCTAATCGCAGACTGACCCGCGATTCCTTCGAGGGGGTAAAACGGCCAGGGCGTGCCTTTGTACATCCACCCCCATCCTGCGCCGAGTTTAGGAACGATTATAGCGATACCTCTATCCCACACTTCAGTGTCTTCATGACACGTTACGAATCGGTCTTTACCTTACCAACTCTAAACCTACGAGTCGGTCTTTACCTTACCAACTCTAAACCACGACACTTAATGAGGAAGGAAGAAAGGGGGAACAAGCAAGGAAATTGCTAGGAGATGCAGACCTTCGTATAACCACACACAATCCTACATAAACGATCTGCCCTTATCCACACTCGACTGTCAAGTATCGTCTGGCTGGAAGGCACGAGAGCCGTCTTTGGAAATTCATTCAAAAGAGACTGCTCCATCACACAAGGGTGGTCGAATGACAGAAAAAAAAAAGATGCGAGGATTAACCGGGTGCATAACCAACAGTTGACAGCCCAACCCGGTCGTTAATTTTAATTCACCATTTTTCCATATCAACATATTAGATACTGCACACATCTGATACCGTTCAGAGCAGGCCGCAAGGGTGTCAAATTACAGGACACATTGCTTTCTCTGGAAATCAAGGTTATGGAGACCATTACATCCAGGAATGACAAAGCCGTTAACGTTTGTCAACTACCGTCTTTCGACTGATAATACTCGGACTTGGGAGACGCAGCAGCAAGGATGAAAAGTTACATAAACAGTAGTTTTATATTAAGTGTTCTCTGCCAAAGCGACGAGGTACACAAACAAAACATTACTCGTGCGAGACCTGAGGTTTTCACATTAAGGTTTGGTTCGAGTCCCGTTTTGGGAACCGCTGAACGTACGAAACTAACCACGAATGACACGCAATTCAGCTACGCAGTTGTACTTGTGAAATGGCTCAATTTTGTACCGCTATGAAGCGTGTGGCAAAGCTTAGGTCCAGGTTTTCTGAGAAATGGTCCATTAAAAAATCGTATTAATAATTTATATGCTTCTAACAATCGGAACATCAATAGACACATGGCATAAATAAAATGCGTATTTCTTAACAATCTTGTTTGATACATTTCCTATTCAGAATTGCCCACAACAAGAAGCTTCAATGCCAGTGCTTTTCAACTTTCCTTGATAACATGACACTGGAAAGATGTGAGGAAACCGGGAAGGATTGCAACTGAATGGAACATATTAGCTTCATGTCTACGCTGATGTTAAATCACTGCGCGAAAACATGCATTTCTATAAAGAAAACCACAGATGCGTTCTAAGGAGATTAGTCTAGAAGTAAATCGTGTGGAAACCAAATACATACTCACGTCTCGTCAACGGGTCGCAGTACCAGTCACAACATCACGGTTAATGATCCTCTAAAACCGTGGTAAAGTTCATATGTTTGGAAGGGACACTAACAAACCACAACTGCGCGCCTGAAGAGATTAAAACATTAAATAAGGGGAATGCCTGCTACCATTAGGTCCAGAATCTTTCGTCAGCCAGTTTACTATCTAAAGACACGAAGACTAAACATACACAATTCTGTCAGTTGTCTTATACGGGTGTGAAACTTGGCCTCTCACTTGAACTTCGACTGAGGGTGTCCATTGAACAGAATGCTATGGGAGATATTTTGTGCTTAAGAGGGAGAAAGTAACACGGATCTGGAGAAAGCTGCCTAACCAAGAGGTTCATAATTTTTGTGTCGCCAAATACTATTCGGATAACGAAATGGGCAAGGTAAATTGTACAAGTGAAAAAAAAAAAAAAGATAGCGCATATACATGATTTTAATGAGTTAACCTTAAGGAAACAGACAACTTGGAAGATCTACGCATTCGGGGTATAATACAAAAACCGGCCTTCAATACATGTGAGGGAGGGCGCGCAGTGGATTCGTCTGATAAAAGGGTGGGAAGAGTGGCGGGCACTTGTGAAGATGGTAACGAACTTTAACGTTCCGTCAAAAACCGAGGAATTTCTCGGTAAGCAATTGAACTACTACCGTTTAAAGAAAGACACTGCTCAGTGCAGTACGTTAACTGTTAACAATCCTGGACCATTAACAAGTGTAAAGGCAAAGTGCATCTGTCTTCGACTGAAGGGGGACATGTTCAATCCCGGTGCATGGAATAATTTCGGACAATTTAACAAACGGGTAACAAGATACGAGGACAAACACAGCCTTCAACTGTCCCATCCCCCCTCCTCATATTCTCTTTCAATCGATTTTCACTCTCGTCCCTCTCTTCTTCCTTTAAACATGGAGGCGGTTGCGACCAATTTCAAGATACCAGCCTTAGCGTGGAGACACTTCAATGACTGAGACGAACCTAAAACAGGGCAGACAATAAACCAAACACTGCCCCCCCCCCCATACATAAATGTATAAACAGCCTCTGCTACACCAACCCGCACAGGTACTAATCCAGTTCGCAAATTGCCTTTGTCATGCATTCAAGCGACAATGCACATTCAAATCTCTGTGCAAGAATGCCAGCAGAATACTTTTAACAGCCCATACCACCCCATTCACAATTTAAGTCAATCTAAATTTCACGAGTATCCATAAACCTCGTGGCAAATCCACGCTTACTTTTGTGCCTGAAAGGAATATTGTCACTGCATTTTACACTCTAACCACGCGTTATGAAATTCCAATCTGGATGCCTGGATGTAAATCGGTCTCCACTCTTCAGCGGCCGTTCACACTGTACTTGTCCAGCGCAGCACAACACGGCCTCCCGTGCACTCTCTTTGTCAGACCGCCCTTCATAATACAACACTGATTTGATTGCCCTTCCCCACGGATCACATTATTACAAATCATCCCCCTTCCCCCCCTAATTTAATTTGCACTGCGGTGTTTTTTATTACAGAAAACAGAGGAGTAAACCCTACAGGGAATCGCTTTGTGCTGATAGAATCGGAATGACAGAATTGTGAGAATGAGACGAAATGACAGCAGTCAATGTAGCGACAGCATAGAACGAATACTGTCACCGTGTCTCATTAAGCAAAAGCCACCCCACGCAACCAACTATTGTACTTCTTAATAATAACTGTATTTTAATTTCCAGCGTGACAAATGCAATGTGTCAAAACACGGTGCCACAACAGCTAGCTGGTGCTCATACAATCAGGTGTGACAGATTACACGAATACCAACCCTCGCAACCAAAGGCCTTGTGTTCTACTTCGAAAAGGCTAAGCGTACAAGAAATTAATAGGGCACTAACAATAACCGCCATCATTATTTGCCCCTTATCATGCTAACGTAGAGAATATGGTGATATTCTAATAATGCCCGTAGATGGCAGAAGGGATTTAATTCGGCGTTTAAAGGGTTAAACAGGGAAATGAGATTACGTTCAAGGTACAACGGGTATAATGCGATAGTATGGACTGGCTCACACCAAGAACAAGTGGGGCATCTTTGTGAGCAGCGTAATCAACCTTGTGGTACCACTGACTGCTTTCGTTTCAAAAAAAAAACTCTGCATAATTTCCGTCGAAACGGTATTAATTCGAATTTACAGGTCAATACAAACAAGCGCAACTGTGCAGACGACACAAATTTCGCGCCTCCATACAAATAAGCATACGGCAGCATCCTCGAGGGCTGTGAGGGATTTCAGAAATGCAGGTTTTTAAAGACTTCATAGCGAATAAATGCACAGAAAATTTCCCAGGCTATCAACCGCGTCTTCATATGTTATATTCAGCCTACAGTAACGCCCACGCCCCCACATAAATGACAACAGCTGTTAGCTCAAAAAAGGGAGAGGGCTTACAGCCACGCTCGCGCACGGGCTCTGTGCATTCAAAAGCACTGGGAAAATTTACTGTGAATTTTCTTACTATTAATTACAGTCTTCCACATATTACAAACCCACCGGTGTGCTAACTTAGAATTACGCTGTATAAAGCGTGATACAACATAAAATTCTGCTTACAAAGACAACAATATAAAACACACAAATCAACGTAACTGAAGCGTGCAGATCGCTGCTGTTATCAGCTTAGTGCTGAAGTATGATGTCCTGAACTCAAGCCAACGTGCACATCGCTGCTATTACCAGCTTAGTGCTGAAGTATGATGTCTTGAACTGAAGTCCACGTGCAGATCGCAGCTATTATCAGCATAATGCTGAAGTTTGATGTCCTGAACTCAAGCCAACATGCAGATCGCTGCTATTATCAGCATAGTGCTGAAGTATGATGTCCTGAACTCAAGCCAACGTACAGATCACTGCTATTACAAACTTAGTGCTGAAGTATGATGTCTTGAAATGAAGTCAACGTGCAGATCGCTGTTATCAGCTTAGTGTTGAAGTGTGATGTCCTGAACTCAAGCCAACATGCAGATCGCTGCTATTATCAGCATAGTGCTGAAGTATGATGTCCTGAACTCAAGCCAACGTACAGATCACTGCTATTACAAGCTTAGTGCCGAAGTATGATGCCCTGAACTAAAGTCAACGTGCAGATCGCTACTATTATCAGCTTAGTGCTGAAGTATGATGCCCTGAAATAAAGTCAACGTGCAGATCGCTACTATTATCAGCATAGTGCTGAAATATGAAGTCCTGAACTCAAGCCAACGTACAGATCACTGCTATTACAAGCTTAGTGCTGAAGTATGATGCCCTGAACTAAAGTCAACGTGCAGATCGCTGCTATTA
>Ga0131853_10009353_pt1 | contig 17930 bp, 13 predicted proteins | sample TergutLab28metaG_FD_92764 | JGI IMG/M metagenome (GOLD analysis project Ga0131853, IMG submission 92764) | Labiotermes labralis P1 segment gut microbial communities from Petit-Saut dam, French Guiana - Lab288 P1 (version 2) (version 2) | ecosystem: Host-associated > Arthropoda: Insects >... | reverse complement strand
CCTTGCTGCACATAGACAGGCAAAATCAATCAATTAATGACAAAGGGTCAGTAACCAATGGTCCTGCAGATGCAAGAGGCAGCTCAACTGCAGAAGTTAACACATATTTTTCATTTAAGAGCAAACCCAGAAATCAAATTCTACTTGCCACAGACATTGTTGAAGTTCAGAATAAATCTGGTCAATATGTTCCATGTAGAGCATTGTTAGACAGTGCTTCTCAGTCACACTTCATAACAGAGAGATGTGTAAAAACTTTTGAGGTTACCCAGAACCCAGACACATGCACAAATACAGGGCATAACTAGTGTCAACACTGAGACATATCACAGAGTCTCAGTACATTTAAGGTCTAGGCATACAGACTGGCACACAACACTTAACCGTGCCATCCTGTCTCACATTACTGGTACCACACCATCCAACAAGTTAGACATAAGTACCAGGAAGTTTACCAAGGACATCAAGTTGACTGATGAACAGTTTGATCAACCAGGAAGCATTGATCAACTCATTGGAGCTGACTTTTCTACAAATGCTTCGATCAGACAGAAGGACACGCCCTGGCAATTACCCAGTTCTAAAGAGACAGTTCTTTGCTGGACACTCTCAGGTCGAACTCCAGACACTACTACACAGCATGACCCTCAGCATACATTTCTGCTCCGAGAAGACAGCCGCCTGGAGCACAATTTAAACAGCTTCTGGGAAGTGGAATCTGTGGAGCAATCCACCATGACAAAGGAACAACAAGCCTATGAACAACACTTCATTTCACATAAACCCAACAAACAGATGGAAGATTTGTTGCCAGACTGCCAACAAAAATGGATCCCAAGCAACTTGGTTATTCTCGCCTCTCTGCAGAGCGCAGACTACATGCAATTGAACGCAGACTGGAACGAGAACCAGAACTCAAGGTTCAATTGCACAATTTCTTGAAGAAATATGAAGAATTAGATCACATGGAAGAAGTGAACTCTCAAGAGCGGAGGTAACCATGCTACGTTCTACCACATCATGCAGTCTTCAAAGAAACAAGTACCACAACAAAGACTCGAGTGTGTTCGATGGAAGTGCCAAGACTTCCAAAGGATTGTCACTAAATGACATACTACAAGTAGGTCCTACTGTGCAACAAGATCTGTATTCCATTGTTCAGAACCCATCAAGTGTGCTTCACAGCTGACATAACGAAGATATACAGGCAGATTAACGTACATCAACAAGATAGGGATCTACAAAGAATTCTATGGAGATATTCTTCTGACGAAACCACCCAAGAGTACAACCTCACCACTGTAACATATGGAACCTCTTCCGCACCATATCTGACAACACGTTGCCTAAAGAAACGAGCAGATGACAACAAGTGTCAACATCCAAGGGCTGCTCATATTCTGAGCAATGATTTTTATGTTGATGATTTACTAAGTGGCACCTCAACCATAGAAGATGCAATTAACGTGGAACAAGAAATATCAACTCTGCTTCAAATAGCAGGATTTACATTGAGAAAGTGGGCATTAAACCACTCTACATTCTTGGATACCTGTCAAAGAGAGTTGCAAGAAACACAACGGACATTATCCCTGGATAATGAAGATTGAGTTAGAACGCTTGGATTACCATGGAATCCAACAAATGTTCAGCTGCAAGTCAAGAACAACACCACACAGGTAAAAAAAATCAAACTGCACATCGAGTACAAAACGAAAGGTGCTAGCCACTACAGCATCAATATTTGATCCTCTCTGACTGCTCAGTCCAGCTGTCATTGCATATAAAATATTTCTACAGAAATTGTGGCAAGGCAAATTACAATGTGATGAACTACTTCCAGCTCAACTACAACAAGAATGGAATCACCTGTTACAAACGATTCCTAAATTGTCAGAACGTAAGATAAACGGGACGTTTCTCTGCCCCAATGCTGTCAATATTCAACTACATGGATTTTGTGACAGAAGTGAACGAGCTTATGCAGACTGCCTCTAAATGCTCTCCACAGACAGTAACAACAAGACATATTGTGAACTTCTGTGTTCCACATCGAAGGTGGCACCACTGAAACAATTAACCATACCAAGATTGTAGCTTTGTGCAGCCATTTTTTTGTCAAAAATGTACTAGAAGGCCATAGGCGCCCTCAACGTAATAATAAATGAGTCCTACCTATGGACAGATTCTTGTATTGTACTCACATGGATACAGGGTCCACAAAATAAATGGAAGATTCATTGCACGTCGAGGGAAACCAAGGACCATTTGTTCAGACAATGGTACCAACTTTCAAGGTGCTGCCAACGAACTTCATGCAGTCTACAAAATGCTTCAATCGACATCACAGATGGCATCAGTACAGGACTTCTTGGCCAATGAAAGATGCGAATGGAAATTCATTCCACCACATGGACTTCACTTCGGTGGATTATGGGAAGCAGCAGTAAAAGCCATGAAGTATCATCTGCGTTGAACACTATGTTCTCAGATTGCCACTTAAGAGGAACTGTGCACATTACTTGCTGAGATAGAGGCCTGTCTAAACTCTAGAACCTTGTGTGCCTTATATGATGATCCTTTCAACCCAACTTACTTGTCTCCTGGAAATTTTCTAATTGGTGAACCACTTACCCAATTACCTGCTGCTGACTTTACTGATGTCAAATGCAATAGACTTTCCAGGTGGCAAACCTACCAACAACAATTGCAACAGTTGTGGCAACGCTGGTCATCCGACTACCTCCAGAGACTGCTACAGCCTCAACGATGGCAGAGGACATCCGCTAACCTACAACCAGGCCATCTCGTCCTGCTGCGGGAGCACGACACGGCATCTCTCCACTGGCCGACAGCTGTAGTCACCGACATACATCCAGGGAAGTATGACTTCGTCCGAGGGGTCACAAGGGAGTATTTGAACGTCCGATCGTAAAAATTTGCCCATTACCGCGTGTGAAAAGTGAACTATAGTGTCATTGTCTGGGGGTGGCAGTATGTTAAGCTAAGGGCGAATTTTTACAGTTGAATTTTCTTTCAAATAATATGCGTAACACTGGTGCAGTGATTACACAACTCGTCACCATGTGAAATGACGTAATCATCACGAGTTATGTGACGTCATTTTGTCCTTTCTTTTTCTAGTTAGGTTGGTTTCGCTTCAGTGTTCGTTCGCGTCCTGTACAGAGCATCGGTCAGCCTGTGAGTCCTTTTCCACAGGGGAATAGCATGCAACTCGTGTTGTTACAATTGGAACCATAGAACAAAGCGTTGTAACAGTGCTTCGACATACTGTTGTGTGTTTGTGAGTCCATGGGAACGCCATAAATTTAACTAAGTGTATTATAGTGACGTAGTACATAACTATTAATTTTTGGAAGCAATTAAGTGCATTTACGTTTTGTGTTTCACATTGATTATTAATAGTAAATAAATCCTTATTGAACCAGCTTCTTATATATTGGAACAAATTGTTCACCCAACTTGTGTTCGAACCAGAGCGAACACCGTTTGTATTGCACATCTGTGTTTAGACTTGTTGTGACATGCAATCGTGCAGCTTATGGCTGGTAGAATTTTTCGGTGAGTGGAGGGCATCCTAGCTGAGTGTTATCATAAACGGTACGCCCAATAACTCCTCTCATATTTTGGGTTTTCTGGTGCCCGAAGCAATAGATTGCAACAGCGGATGATGTCTCGTAATGTATCAAAATGTCCAGCTGTGAATATAGTATATCACCATTTTTCCATTTACGCCCATTTGTAATTGCTTAATTTATTCTGGCGTTAAACATTGGTACATCCTCCCAGCCTACGGTCCCTTAACGACATATGACGCAACCCTGTTACTCTGGAATTCGAAAGCCGCCAACTCCTTGAATACGCCATAATTATTTCGCCTTTCCAAGTATGTGAAATAAATCATTAAGTGAGACATTGTCAACTGATAGATTATGGGTGTGAGTACCTTATTTGTATTTGTGCTTTGCACGACCGCTGCCCCACCAACCGGAAGCAATTAGGATACAATCCAAATTGAGCGCGGAACATGCTTACTGCCCTTTTATCGTTGCAGGTGTAGCGAGCAGGAACAAATATGTTGACAAATGACGTCATAGATAGCCCTGCGTGCCTGTGAAGTGCGTACAAGCAGCAGTAATGTCCGCAGACATTCGAAGTTCAACACTGTAGTGTGTGGCGTTTAAATGTCCAAGAATTTGATTGGAGGTGCAGGTATGCCATTATTTCAAGTTTGAATGGTTGTAGTCGGTTCTATTCAAAATATTCGTCGTACCCAGAGTCGGAAAAAGACAGCTACCTAATACGAACAGGGCATGTGATGCTTATCAAAGTTAATGACAATGACTTCATAAGTGTGGAAGGTAAAAGATCTAATGGATACACTCCTTGAAAATATTTTACATGTTTAGTCAAAACTTTATGAATTTGAATGATATTCAATCGAGTGTAACGTTCTTAGAGTTGTCAAAGTCCGTGTGTCCAGGGAATTCAGCATAACAACGCATATCACAGGTTAAGGGAACGGTTTTATAAAGCGTGCCTCTATACGCACATTTCCTTGACGAGGTAAATTTATATGCTCTTCGTCAGGCTCCCTATTAGGTGTCAGGTCAGATTCTGAGAGGTAAAACCCCTTTGTGAACATTTCCAGTAGAATCATGTGAGCACGGTCGTCGTGATGAATACCCGTATTGAAAATAGTGTTTCGTAAGCCCTTGTAGCACCAAAGGGTGAAGAACAATCCGTTGTGAGCGGTTCGGAAGGTTTCCGAACTCAATTTACGAACAACACGAGCTTTGTCTTATAATGATTAAAGTGGAATGGATTCGTACTGGCAGGACTAACGAATGCGGTGATTTTAGCTAATGCTATGAGAATTATTTCGGGAACTGGTCCAAGGAATGCATTATGGATAGAGACTTGCTCGGCCCCAGAACTCGCTGGAAACGTTTTAATCTGAGTATGTGAAACACGTTACTTTGCTTTACGTTTCATAGCTAAAACATTAGAGTGAGCTATTAGAAGAGGGTGCTTGAATTCGACTTGAGTGATAAGAAGATTAGCGTCCAAAATTTTGATACGTACTTTGTTGTCTTCTGAAGGTGCTAGAAGTTAAAACGATTCTGGTACACGTGTAAGTTTAATGTTCATGTCAACACAGTTAATTAACATTTTATCCGAATTGAACAAGTCAACGTGGAGCCTCCCATATAGTTCAATAATTTTGCTGTTGCTGAGGTAATTTAACCGTCGGACGCAACCACTGTTGTCTTTGAGTTTTCCAGTCGAATCGAGGTACCAAAAGCTGGAGACAAGATGCGTCCCAGACACGTCAGAACCGTAGTTTAGAAGCTTTTCGAGGTATGCCTTTTAATGATAGTTTGTCTCGTTGTGAGTAACAGGTTTAACGTTTTGCGAGATACTGAGAGAACTAAACATAGGATGTAGCAAGTTCTTAACACAATACACTGTGCTTGGCTCAGCACCTTCTACATCTGATCCATCAGTTTTGACAAGTTTGACGCGTATGACTAGAAGCACAGAATTCAAATTCATGTACTAATAGCTATGGCCCGAGCAAATAAATTGCAACTGGGCAGGATTGTCTGCTGGCGCAATAGGTTTGTATGTAACGGTGTGACTATTTACGACAGTTGTTTTAATACTGCGTTTGAGGATGATGTGAAGCCCCAACGTTAAGCTTTCCATTATTTCTCTGTGAAAATATCCTTCACCTTCCTATGTTTTACTTGAGACAGAGCCTTTTTCGAATTGCGCTTCATTTTTAAATCCAAGCCGCACCGCGACATCTTTTTACTCTTCTCTTGAATGTTGCCCTTTGCTTGACTAAAACGATTTTAGAAAATAGCACCCGCAGGCTCTACTGGTTCCTTATAAAGAATATCAGTTATTATTTTGGAAACTTTTTTCAACGCCGCTATTCCGTCCGCCTTTGCCCCTGAATATAATAGAGGTTTAACAAAACGGAAGAGCCCTCTGAAGAAGGACCCTATTTCGTCACCCCTCTGCATTCTGAAACTAGCGCTGTAAACAAGACCAATCTCAACACCTACACTTTGATTTTCGTAGAACAGTGTAAATCGATCCATTGTAACTATCATACTGAGTCCCATTACGCCGAGGACTTGTTTTAACGTGCAATATTACCTGGCACGGAATATCACTATCTTCAACAACATATTGTCACCAGTTTTCATAAAGAAACAAATTGAATTTGGCTCTTTAAAGGACTGTTCCACTTGCTTGTACAATGGGTAGTCAAATCTATGGTAACCGTGTTCGATGAGAATTTCAATTGTGTTAGTATTCGCACATAAGAATCTGCAACCAAATTTGGTTTGATCGTATCGGTGTAAATGTATACAGGTTCAAGGTACGCAAAGTTAAAATTGTCTTTTGAGGATAGGTTCACCGTGGAAGTACGGCAATTAGCAGACTTCATAATTGTTTCTGCTAAATCTTCAATTCTATTACATACCCGCGCAGGGAAATAAGATACTAAATTTTCGTTAACCATGATGGAAATTTCCCCGCGACATGAATAAAACAACTCTTCACTTTGCCTCTGATATTTGTTTCTGTAGTTGCTAAATAGAAAAAAAAAATTTTCGTGTATAGAGAGTTCATAAATTTCAAGTATATTTGTGAGAAGATCAAACAGAGGTTCATAGTGTTTTACAGGAAATATGATTTCCTCCTAATCTAAACGAAGTGCATTGTACAGTCCCCTTTTTATATCTTTTAGGGTGAGATATCTCGGCTAGTCCAACCGTCCATTTTATATGTTCCAACTCGACTGGCGTAGTCAGTTTGGTTTTAAAGTCAGCTATTGTGTTCTCCGGGAAATAATAACCGGAACTGTCTGACGACAATCTTACGTAAAAGCTATACATTAAAATTTCTTTATATAGGACGCGTTTATCCAAGAATTCAAAGTCGCGTCGTATGCTCTCCACTTGACATGATGTTGTTTAATACCATCACTGGTACATGTGCGCACCCTTTTAACTATTTGGAACTCGGTTTGAGGCGATACAGTATCTTTTACAGTTTCGTAAATGTAAAACTAGTCTACGATAGGCTGATCCTGCAGTTCTGAGAGTTCAGAAACAGGTTGGGGCACGCGCTGAACAACCTTAACAACACGAAATATTTGTGTTGAAAATGTTTGTTCATACCCGTTGGCAAAACTCACCTTTTCTTCCGATACCCTTACAAGATCTTTACTTTAAATTTAACACGACTTTGAAGAATTTCAGGGTGTTCACCTTTCGCCACACTTACTAGTTTGGAAGGGCTGACTTGCTCGGAGGCATACCTATTGTGGATTGAACAGAGCATTTGTAACCTATTACAAGTTTATTTATACTGTCCAAGTAACTGTATGTGTTATTCTTGGTAAAATATTTGTACATCCTGGTCTTTAAAGTTCTGTGAATGCGCTCCACAATAGCGCCCTTTATTTCGGGGTTGTGAGTCGTATGAAAACTTACGCCTTTACGTTTCAAGTACTGCTGGACAGTTGGATTAACAAATTCAGCACCATTGTCCGTTTGTATAGAAATAAAGTTTCTAAAGCTATTGTGATTTAGGTAGCAGTCTTGTCCTTTAGAGGTATGCTCCAGGCGTATCGTGAAAATATGTCTATTACATTTAAGAGGTATTTTTACTTATCTTTGTATTTCGAGAGTGAGCTTAATTCTGCAACACTTATTCCCAGACGTCATCAATATTTGTTAACGTATATGTGTTTCTAGGGAACCCATTCCTTATAGGTTTCTCTAAAGTGTACGTGTCCCGACGCCACAATCATTTTTATACATCTCTTTTATTATATTTACCGGCCTTTACCAGCTATGTTGTTGAAACAAACCCAGCTGCGTGTTTAGGATCGTAATAAACCAAACCCAGAGACATTATTATTGTACCGATTCCCAAGGCACTTCGTTTTGTCGGTAAACAGTTGCGAAATAAACTACGTATATTTAAGTCCCTTGTTCGCTTTGATCTTACCGGTGGGGCTGTAATCAACTCTATGCGCGTTAAATTGCAAGAGTATTTGTTTATATGCTGGTTTATCCTGAACAGTGACCGCGATTTATCAGGTTTTGATTTCGTCAATCATTCTGACAGACCCAGAAACGCCTTGTATTTTCTGCCATCTACAAATACGTGTTTATCGTTATATTTTAACCTCGAACGCCCTAGTTTAAAAGAACCGTCGGCATCATCTTGATACACGCCAAGCGTTGTGTCGTGCGACATTTTAAGTCTTAAACGTTTTGAATATACTCTGAATGCATAGGTGAAGTATCGGTTTCTGATCAGAAACCGATTTTAACAGAAGCACTGAACTGATTATACATTTCTGATCGTTTTTTTTTATCTGAGTTGCTATTAGCAGTTTCTCTAATTGGAAAAGGAATGGGTTCCCGTTTTAGTTTTTCGGTTACAAGCATGGGTCTTGGAGGCGAAATTGGATCCAGTTGTTTTAACTGTGGTCTTTAGTTTTAAGTATCTTTTTAACCAGTGGCGATGGTGGTGGTGTTTGACGACGGTTTTCCCACAATTCCGGAGAAACTAAAGTCAAACGTTGCAACGCCATTTGTTAATTGTTATTAATTAATGTTCCTATTACACCGGACAAAATAATTGAAAACAGTGGAAATATAAACCAACTTTTTGAAGTAAAAGTATCATTTTACTTTTTAAACTAAACTTTGGATCAATTAACACAGGTAAACGATTCTTATATTTACCCAATTAATCATTTTCCTGTTTCGATAGTATATGATTTCCATTTAGCGTATTTATCGCACACTCGACAATAGCTTTTTTCAAGTCGTCGCCGACAGCTGAAAGTAACACACGTCTGGCTTGGGGCTTAGCGTCTTTAACTACGTGAAGGAAGTGTAGCTGCGACTTCAACCGGTTCATTAGCTCGAAAAGGTGCAAACACTTCTGTAATTTCCCCCAGAAATATCTTCTTTCTAAATCTCAAAAGATCGTTAATCGAATGTGTCAAGTCTAAGAATAAATACGTGTGCGGATCTGCACACAATTGTAGGTACGTCTTGTGAAAACTGGAAATGTTTTCGGGGCAGACTTGTCGAGCCAAGTGCACAATTTGAATCTTGTCTTTAGGATTCTCAAACACAACCATGTACTTGCTCTTTAAAGAAATATCACGCGACGACGGAACTTCGTGAAAGAAATTTTCTGTAACTATTACCAGAGTAACGTTTCGATGATCCGATCCTGTGTTAAAATTTGGCAGACTTTTGTAGAATAGGCAGAGTTCATCAAGTCTTCCAACTCCATAAGCGTAGGTATATTTTCGGGGTTTTCAAAATCTAGTACTCCTCTAACAAATAATGCCATTTTCAAATGATGCGGGGCGTTGTTTTCATTTTAATACGGCAAAATATTTTTAAAAGCAATGTCACAAAGTTGCTCCCTGCACTCCAACAATCGTGTAACAAATGCAGATTTCACACAACTACTAGGTCTTGCAACGATTTGCTTGAATGGTTGTTTCAACTTTAAACTCATAATATGAAATGAAGTGTAATGCGTAAAACGCTCCTATTTAAACCCATTACTGATGAATAAAGAAATAAAAAAAAAAATTATATAAATAACCTAATATCCATTGGGGAGGGAGTCAAAATTGTCCATAAGCCGGCGCTTCTTAAAAACAAACTTGTACTCCTCCGTCTCGGGTTCTGAAACACTACACCACCATTTTTCCGCTTGATCTTCTGCGGATTGTGTACATGCACTGGCGGGGCGTTTTCGAGAATCATATCCCTCAAGGTGGTGAAGTTTACAACCTTCGAATTCTCATTATTCGAGGTCATACCCTTCACTTTGCAGTTTGTTGCACGTTTTCCGGTCGAGGGGCAAAATACCGAAAAGTCTAAGGTTGTAGGACCACCCGACACAAATTCTACAAAGAAGCAAGCGCCGTACTCCTCCAGCTTTTCTGTGAGTTTGGCAGATAATACCTTCTTTTGAATTTTTGGGGTCGTTATCCTTCTGAATGAAGACGACCGGGTCTGTATCACAATTTTTCCAAGAGACCCATGCCACGTCATCGCTCGGGAATACGAGGTTTGTAACCTCAGTACCCGAGCATGTCTAGAGCTCGTAAAAATCTATAAGAGTAGTTTGGGTGTTTTGGTTCTGTGCCCATTTGCCCCACATTGATTTCAATTAGAGTTTAGCCAAATTTCGTTGCTCTGCATTTATGGAAATGCATGCCTTGTCTACAGCAACTGCTTCCGCGCGCCGGTAGTCCTTAGTTAATCTGTCCTTGACTTCTTCAATTTGAACCCAGTGTGTTTACGTACTCTGCAAACAGACCTCCAGTATTGGTGTCCTTGTCAATACAGTCACCTCATATTCAGAAAATTGAAACATGTCATTTACACCATAACCCATCTCTATAGCATTGCGGACCACATCCACTACTCATGTACCAAATATGCACCACTCCTCATCAGAGTGTGTACATTTGCCTTGGGTAATTTTGACAGCACAAGTGGAACATATGGGGAACATCAGATTGGAGTTGCTTTGCAACTGAATTAACGGATGATACATTTTCCTAGGAGGCAGAACCTTATATTTGATAATACCCTCCCTATCCCAACAGTCAGGGGGACAGTCTGCAGACACGCACACTTTCGAATGGCCCTAGGGAAAATTGCCATATTTACAAATGTAGGGGTACAGACTTATAACGTCCCCATAGTGGATCTTCTCCCCTTCCTTCACTCTGTAATATTTTCTACTAGCTTCGGCTCTAACTCCTACAAGGCATCTCGAATACTTATTGAAGGCTGCTTCAAATAGAGGTGCGAGCAAAATTTATTTTCAAGGCCAGGATTTTCACTCAACCGTTTTGTAAACTCACACCCCGATCGAAACATCCTTAAAACCAGTGTTTTCGATTTTTGCAACCTCGTTTCAGTTTTTGCATACCTGTTCTGCAAAGTTTCCTCGGTCTTACCAATGTGTTTGTGTAAATTGGGTATGCAAAGACACCCATGCCAAAAGAACCCGAAAGTACTCAAAGACTTCATTCGTTTCTTCGCAATACCCATCGACTTGCACATTAGGTACCCCAGGCAAACGAACTTCCCTCCTATTACCGGCATGTGAAACATTGTTACGCGTCCGACAGATGTACACCAGCCATTGAAGAACCTCAAGAGTCTGACGGTCCCCCATACGGTAGCCCCGCTCGGGATAATACTTACAGAATCTTGTTTCAGAAACATGGTCCGGAACACCTTGTTGCAAATGGACGATATTTTAATGGCTTGCCGAAATGGTCCAACTTGACCAATTTAAAAAAAATAAAATAAAAAAAACAACACACCTGCCTCAGTACATTTACGTTGTCCTTGATGTAGACAAACAATTCCTTCCTATTGTAAAAACTTTGCTTTTTACCCCCTCATACCAGGCGGAAAATTGGGTTCGTTCTTCACTAGAGATATGGTCTGCCCCATTGTACTTGGGTTCGGGAAGAGAGCCCACATAATCCAAATTGTTGGCAGTGTTGAAGTAGTGGTGATAATACCCCTTCCTTCATATGAGTTCGAATTATTTTGGCATGCTCCTGAGACTCGTTGGCAAATATTTAAGTGAAGGCAGGAAGTGGAGATTCTGCACAACCATACTAAGAATTTTGCTAGCGTCCATTTTCAATTGCGGTTCCATCTCAGTTCAAGAATTATAAGAAGAATCTGTGCATCGTGTCCGTTAGAGATGTGTGAAGTAGCATAAAACGTATTCGCAAATGTTTGGGACTGACGGAAATAATCAATAAATTTGCCTACGGTGTCTTGCTTGAACGCATGGATAGTCTTCCCACACTGTTGACAATAGACACAAAAATCATCCACGGGTTCACATTTAGAACATATTTGCTGTGCACATATGAGATTCGATACATGTTCAAAAGACCCATCACGCTTCTGGAGGTCTTGTGTGCACTCCGTGACGAAGAAAACGTATAAAACATGTCCGACAATTTGCTACTCTTCAGAGAAGCCATATAGCAAAAGTGGCCTGAACATTACTTCTAATTACAAAAATTACATTACTTCTTGAAACATTCATGCTTAGAATCAGCTCTTACCAAACAACTAAAATTTCGGCATAGTTGTCTCCACTGACATACTAGCTTGCCTTTCATTTTGACTGTTAAATAATTATGAAGACATTTCGTACTGAGATACCGTCTTTTGCATGTACTACAATAATTGGTCTGATACTTAATACAGGTTGGTGTAGCAGTAAACAGAGAGCAAACTTTGTCACATACGTGTGTAAAGTCGTATAATGTATTACACCCGGTACATATGTACTGTTTCGCCATAGCACCTTTATGGTTGGTGATCACATTATGATGCACATGGTCCCGATCATTTAGTAAATATAATTTCTTGGCCGAACGGGAATTTCCACTAAACATAAACCTACCGGCTTTCAAACCATCACACACAATAATTTTGTATTTCGGAACGTGGTCTTGAAACAGCCGAAGTACCTCGAAGACTACGCCATTAGTTAGATCAACACAGGAAGCTTTCAAGAGATCTTGAATAGGTTTTCTTCAGACCTCTGCCATCCCTATATGATTGGAACTTTGGGCCACCATTAACACGAGCCATAGCGATAATAAGTGTATAAGCCAGACAATTGAGAGCCGCCTTAACTCGAACGATTCTATTTTTAATAGCAGTCATCATATCCGGTGAGTGCCACGTCGTCATAACACTTCCCTTACCAGCAGGCAACCTTTTATGATCCAAATCCTCTTCGAGACGGTCACTCAGACTAAATCTAACATTGCTCCGAATCGCCTTCCCGGGTACGGCCCCGACCACATCAGATGCCAACCACTTTATCCTGTAAGTTATCAGTTTTGCGGGTTCTGAATCCCACCAAATAGTCCACTACGTAATCTGTCAAAGCAATAATGCATTCCTTCAAGTAAGTACCGGGGTTTTGCTCTTCAAGGTGGGAATTAAACTTAATTAGCAACCTAAGCCCGGTCGTATTAAATTTCGGAAAAGTTATAGCAGTCCCATAAAAAATGGTAGCCTTTCCAACAACGGTTATTTGAACTAGTGGAGGCTAATATCTCCCTGCTTAGAGAGGGGGCCTGAGCGTCTGGAATAGCTATCTCCCTACACAGAAAAATTTTTTTGGCCATTATCTATTGATTTGTAATAATACCACTTGCTTGAATGAAAAGTATTAACCGCAGAACCGTAGACTATTGCAGGAAACAGGTATCGAAGTCAGTACCATAGACAGATCTGGAACTCAGTAACGAAGACTGTTTTATCTAGCAATAGCTTAGATTCTTGACAGGTCTCGAAAAAACATAGTAGGTATCGAAGCAGATTTCTTAACAATGCAGAAGAAAGTTCAGAATATTTAAGTAGGATCGGGTACTACAATTTCTAGCCACCCCTCATAGCTTCATTAATGACTTTTTGAGATATTTTCTGTCTAATGGGTTTGGCCTGAGTGGGTGAAGAAACAAGTCAGATAATTGGGCCTTTTACACTAATAGATATGGCCTGAGGTGGTGAAAGGGAAAAGTCAGGTAAGTGAGCCATTAACGCTAATGAATATTGCCTGAGGCGTGTACCGTTTTCTAAGTGGGTTTGTAATTTTATCGGTCTAAAAATCTTAATGTGTTTAGCGCGGGGCGTAACAATGACTCAGCACCCTGTGCGTGGAATTTAACTCTGTTGGCGAACTTGTATGCATGTTCAAACCTGCCTACCCCCGAGGCAAATCCCAACCCTCAGTTTCGGTAGACTTATCCGTTGTTAGGGAAAGTTGTATAACAATTAAAACATGTTTAAGTTATATTTTAAACATAGCGCGCTCTAGGAGCCATTTTGTAATACGTTATAAATTATAAATACATTTATAAATTTATAAATTAAAAGTACCCGCCGTATTGTCAAAATATAGTTTTTATTGGTAAATACCGCTCTGGCTGTCATATCCAAAAATTCACACGTATGTCTTATTGTAAAATAGCGCCCATCCTAATAAACGTCAAAGAGCCTACCGATCTAAAACGAATGCGACTGGGACTAAAATAATTTGCAATAATGGCCGTATAATTATTAATTACATAATTTGCATATAAAAAACGCATGAATACCAATTAGATAATTTGTATATTATATGGGTTATTAGAGGTTGAGGACCTAATTTCAGGTATCACACTAGCGCTTTGGTAGCCTTATTGGAAAGCGCCAATTCAAATTCAATATGAGGTTAGATGAAATTTAATAATGGCGCTCTTTCAAAACGGCATACTTGAAACTTGGGTTAGTGCTCATTCAATTTAATAGCCGCCGCCAAACGGCCTATAATAATTACGTCATTCGCCATGTTTAGTTATATACCACGTAATTTGTTTACATCACGTGACCATCGCCATATTTGTTTACATATCAGAAGTTCAAGTTATGTTAGGCGCCACACCGTCTACGATAAGTAGGTCATCTGCCACATTTGTTTAAATACTACGTCATGTGTTTTTATGTCAGAGGTTAATGTTAGGTTGGGCGCTTTACTGTCTGGGATAAGTAGGTCAACCGCCATATTTGTTTACATAATGCGTCGTTTGTTTACATATCAAGTTAAAGTCAGTTTAGGTGCCATAATATCTAGCATAAGTAGGTCATCTGCATCATGTTTGTTTACATCACGTGACCGCCCTAGGCACGTTCGTCCGCCACCTTTGTTTACATGTTAAGTCATTTATTTACATATTAGAGGTTAAGGTTACGGTACGCGCCGCACTGTCTGTCGTAATTAGGTTACCCGCCATCTTTGTTTACATCACGTGACCGTCGGATGCAAGGTCGTCCGCTATCTTTATTTATATATCATTGACCCCGCCGCCATGTCTCTTTACATCACGTGACTGTGACGTAAAGTACAAAGGTGATTTGTAAGCCTCACTATTTATAAAGTGTATGGTACAGCATTCTGTGTAAGTGACCGTCTGTTGTGCAGGTCCTGCAAACCGGAGAGACATTTAGAGAGTATATTTAACCAGATGCTCTATTATACAAATTGACCTCCTGATGATGGGGAAGGTTTTCTCGAAACATGTAGAGTGTTATCATATTAAACAACATATTATTTAACAATTGGGAATCGAGTTGGACATTTACCCAGAGTCACAATTACCTTTGGTTTATTTTAGCGGGCTTTGTTTGTTTGTTTGTCGGTCGATCATATGTTGGAATACTTTAGGTAATTATAATGCGATTTTTGAATTATTATGCTAAATTTAAATTTGTGAAAATAATAAGTGAATATTCAAAACCCTCGGTCTCTGTGCACAGAGAGCACTAAAACCTGTTAAGGAATTATTCCTTTAGAACGTCGCGTTTTTCTTACTAAATTAACGGGTAATTGGGCCTAATTATTAAGGTAAACAAATCACGTTCCAACCTGATTATGCTGAAGATGTAGTTATAATGGTTTTAATTCTCGATATGTGGCACTAAATATTTCGTTATTTGAGATAATCCATAACTTTAGGTTTGTGTTCGCGCGGTTTATGTGTGCTGTAACTCTAATTACTATTGTGGTTCGAGGAATTCAAATATTGAGCGTTATCAGAAATTTACCGGTTTCTTTTAGTCCACTATTCCAAATAAAATACGAACTGCAATTTCTACCCCAGGGGTTTCTAATTTTCTTTAATTTTTTAATTAGTTGGCAGGGTCCGTTCTTATTACTTTTGTCGAATATTTGAGTATAGGCTCAGCTAACCTGCTATGGTACATCCCAACTTACGTTAATTATTTTGAGATTGCGCCGACTGGTTTTCAATACAGATATCCCTAAAAATTACCACATTTTGGCCTACTGAACCGAGCGTCCTGTAAGGTTTGGTGCTAATTCTCAGTTTGTTTTACACTAATTCCAGAATATTCTACTGACAAGACCGTGACACTCTTCTACCAAGTACTTTCTTATTCAGGTTTCCAAAATCGATATTGCTTGGCACACTGAATTTTTATGTTATAAGATTGTTTATGTAAGGACAAATTTTGTGTTGTAACCAACTTGCAGTTTCTGTTATTTCTATTGTTTTGTACAAGGGTTGCACGATATATGTCTGTGAGCGAGATTAAAGCGGGAATATGACGTCATAGAGTCCCTCCTTTGTGTGAGGCTAGCGTGGCTTCAGTTGTTGGCGTCAGGACCAGTCCATGCGTGGTATCCATGAGGGATGTAACAGACAGCACTTCTCGTTACACTTGTGATACTTACAACAAAGGGTGATAATTCTTTGCTGGATAGGGCAGTAATTACATTTCAATCTTGATAAGGAGTGTTTGTTCGAGTACCCATATCAACAATAACACGGTGTTACTAATATTAGTTCAACGAACAGTGTCAAATCAACTTCCGTGTGCAAGTGTTGAGCAACATAACACTACAATATACAACATTAAACTCAGTTAATACCTTGGTATCATAGGATAAAATAATTATTGTAAAGGGCAATTCAACAAGTTAAATTAATACAATTGGACAAAGAGTATTGTAACATTATTCTTACGTTTGGTGAAGAGTGCATTCTTAACTTGAACAACAAGAAGTAAATTTAATATGTGAGCAATTTGTTGACATTAGGAGAGCTGTAGTGAATGTGGCAAAATTTATTACTTCAATCTGTGACGTTCTTTTAATAATAATTTATAATTTTTAATGAGCTAGAAGAACTGACAAACAGCATGTTCTTCGAGCCAGACGATGAGGCATATAATTGATACCCCTGGCACGGATATAACTAGGATTTACATAATTGATGTTACATAGAACTGGGCTTTTGGTGCCTCGAAAATTTTCTTACGCGAAAACAAGCTACGCGACTTCACGGAATTCGCTAACAAAGAAAAGGCGCGGCAGAAATTGTGAGGTCAAAACTAGAAGCGACTAAGACGAAAGGGGCTCGCGCTAATTCAATCGTCCACCTTCGACAGTAATCGGAATTCGCCCTTCCACACCGAAAATGGTAGATCATCGAGCACTCACACGAATTAACGAAGTGAACAATTGCGAAGCAGATTTCAACCACGGCAGAGCTAAGTCACCGACCCTCACCATAAGAGCTGTTGACTCGCATGAGACAGCATGGGTCCCATGCGAAGTGTTCAGCTAATTAAACGTCGTGCCGTTGCCACGAGATCTCTTACACGCTTGCAGAATTTCGTTAATGCAGGTGACTTTAAGTTTAGTGAGATTAAGGTTAGGCTACATAAGCTACCAAGAATTTTGAACAAATGCGACTACGCACAGGATGAACTAGAAGGTCTAGACGAAGCAGATTACTCTCTAGACATGGAAGAATTTGAAAACCAGTACTATCAGAAAGAAGAAAATTTTAGTGAACTTTTACATCCTCTAGTGAACGCACCGTCCAGACATAGCTCAACAAGGAGTAAATTATCAAGAATCAGCAATCACACTTCGAGGTCACATACAAGTAGCACACACATTAAGCTACCAAACATTGAATTGCAAAACTTCGAAGGTGAAACTTGTAGCTGGTTACATTTGAGAGACACATTTGAGGCATTGATTGTTAACAAAACAACCCTGTCTAATGTTCAGAAGTTCCACTACCTCATTGTTTCATTCAAGAATGAAGCAAAATTTTGATAAACAATCTAAAATTAACAAATGAAAATTACATTTTGCTTGGCAACTAGTGACACAACGGTACAATACCAAGCGATCAATTGCTATGAAGCATTCCAAGCCTTTATGTCAAATGCTCCAAGTCAGAAGGGGAGACGCATCATCACTGCGCCAAT
>Ga0131853_10009351_pt1 | contig 17933 bp, 14 predicted proteins | sample TergutLab28metaG_FD_92764 | JGI IMG/M metagenome (GOLD analysis project Ga0131853, IMG submission 92764) | Labiotermes labralis P1 segment gut microbial communities from Petit-Saut dam, French Guiana - Lab288 P1 (version 2) (version 2) | ecosystem: Host-associated > Arthropoda: Insects >... | reverse complement strand
GGGATTAACCCACCGGATGTTTGTTTATTGTCAGCAGTTGTTAAATTCCATTTTGAAATTAACAAATCCATCGCCTGAATCTACCATTATTATTGTTGCGCTGTAGGTTTTACCGGATTTTTCCGAGTATAAACCTTTACAGGCAACCTTGCCGTATTTGAGCAATCTCTCGACTATTTCCGCTGTGAGCGGTTTTCTTTTTGAAGTCCAGAACTTGTTTTCTCGCCAAATTTTGAACTCGCATGTGCGACTGTCGCAAAAGAAACCTTTTGTGTTCTCTCGCACGGGTGACTTGCAACGTGGGCAATTGCCGAGTGGTTCGCTTGCTGTAGTTTTTGCATCGGGGAAGAGTGCCTTGAACTCGGGTTTTGGTGATTTATTGTTTTCTACCAGAGAAGTAACAAACTCTTGTATCCCGTACATAAAGGTTACATCATCAACCTCGCCATGCTCCACCTGCTTTAACTGACTTTCCCATTCTGCTGTGAGTTTTGCCGATGTAAGTGTTTCGGGTAGTACAGTAATCAAGCTGATTCCTTTATCTGTTGGGACAAGGTTTTTCTTTTGTCTTTCAACAAACCCTGACTTTATAAGCCGCTCAATCACGGATGCTCTTGTAGCGGGTGTGCCAAGACCTTTACGTTCTGCATCTTCGGGCATATCTCCGGCTCCTGCTGTTTCCATTGCAGATAACAGTGTATCCTCAGTATATTGCTTAGGAGGGGAAGTCGAACCTTCTTTTACCGAAGCGTTCACACCAAGAGTTTGCCCTTCAGCAAGACCGGCAATGGGTTGTGCTTCTTCTTCCTCATCCTCAGAATCAGTAGTCGAAGTTATTTTCCATCCATCATTAAGAACGGTTTTACCTCTAGCCTTAAACTCAATTCCACCGGAGTCGAGAGTAATAATACTCTCTATATACCTGTGCTTTTCACCGACAGCACAGACGAGCCTGTTTTTTAACATATCTAAAACCTTTAGTTCACCACTCGGAAGAGAAATAGTCCCGGGACTCATGCTCTCTGCTGTGGGTATAATCGCATGATGATCGGTTACTTTTTTCGCATTAACCACTTGCGAAACATTACATGGTGCATCCGGAGCAATCGTTGATACCAGTGATATTACATTACCTGCCATATCATTGGTGAGATAACGGCTGTCAGTCCGTGGGTATGACACCATCTTTTTCTCATAAAGCGTTTGTACATATTCAAGTGTCTGCTGTGCTGTGTAGCCGTGGGAACGGTTTGCTTCACGTTGCAATGTTGTCAGGTCGTACAGTTTGGGAGGGGATACGTTCTTTTCGGTTCGTGTGACTCCTGTAACTATTGCGGTATTGCATAATGCTTGGACACGTTCTGCATCAGCTTTATTGTCATATCGCTCACTTGCAGCAGTAAAGGAACCGCTGTCAATCTCTAAGGTGAAAAACGGTTTCTTTTCAAACTTCTGAATATCGGACTCACGTTTCGTGAGCATTGCAAGGGTAGGGGATTGCACTCTTCCCGTGTTAAGCGTTGTACCGTAAAGTATTGAAAATAAGCGAGTCATGTTATATCCGACGAGCCAATCGGCACGTTCACGGCATGAAGCTGCGGCATAGAGACTATCATACTCTATACCATCCGCCAGATTATTGAAGCCTTCTTTAATCGCATTGTCTTCCAATGATGATATCCACAATCGTTTGATGGGTTTCTTGCTTTTTGCGTGTTCGTAAACGAGTCGGAATATGAGTTCACCTTCACGACCTGCATCACAAGCGTTTATAACACACTCAATATCATCGCGGTTCATAAGCTCTGTGAGAGTTTTTACTTGATCCAGTTTGTCTTTTGATGGTATATGTTTCCATTTATCGGGAATAACCGGTAAATCGGCATAATTCCACTTTTTGTACTGTTCACCGTAAGCATCGGGAGTAGCTAGTTCTAGCAGATGCCCGTAGCACCACGAAACAATGTAGTTATTCCCTATAAAAAAACCGTTCTTGCGCTCATTCGCACCAAGAACGGACGATATCGAAGCAGCCACTGAGGGTTTCTCAGTCACCACCAGCCTGAGTTTTGGCATGTTCTACCTTCTTTCCTATTTATATTACCATAAGAGTCAACCGAACACTAAAAGCGGGCAATTGACTCTTATGGTGCGAAAGGTCTTGCAAAAACTTAACATTTACTCGTCATCATCTTCTATGTCAACTTCTTCTTCGTCATCGGATGCTTCATCTTCCTCGTCGTCTTCATCATCGTCATATACATCAGCATTTTGCTTTGGACGGACGATTTTGAAGTAATATCCTGCAACACCGACAATGATAACGGCTATTATAATGAATATCATTGTACCGTTACCACCATTATTAGTAGGCGGTTCTTCCGGTTCCGGTTCAATTGGTGCTATCGGTTCCGGTTCAATTGGCTCGATCGGAACAATCGGGGTAATGGGTTCAGGAATTTCGTCATTTTCCGCAAGAGATAACAAGTCCTGTTCAGTCACGGCATTAAGCAGATATACGTTCTCCGCAGACCTATGGCGGTCTACGACAAGATAAAAGATGTTACCATCAGGTGTTTCAACGGTGAAAAACTCTTTACCTTCACTGCCGTTTGCATTATCAAGCACAGTACCAGTACCATCAGGTGTTAAGGGATTTGGGGGATCAGGTTCCTCGGGTATGTCATCCAATTCGGGTAACTCCGGTATATCGGGTATCTCATCGTCTATCGGTGGTTGAAACCCCGGAACATAATAGGGGTTTCTGATTTGAAAAGTACGCATTTTACTGCCATCATGGTTCTGTACCTCGATTGTGATGAACTCATTGTACAGGTCATAATAATCAAGAATATTTAATTCAATTTCCTGTATAAGCCCGCTTTCTTTGTCAATTACCGTAAAAGAAAGCATATCACCGCTGAGCTTTACATTATCAATGGTTAAAGCTTCATCATTGGGCGTGAGGTCTGTATAGGCATATGCCTTGCCGGGGATAAGTAAAGCACCCACTACAATTAGAAGTGCCATGAAAATGAGCAACTTACTGTTCTGATTCAATTCCATTGTTTGTGTCCTCCATTTCGTTATTTCTTACCGCTTTCTTGTCTGACCCTTTTTTCCGTATCGAGAGCATAAGCTCGGAAAGCTCCGCATCAGATATTTTCTCACTACGGAACGCCGCAACGATTTCCTCGTTTTCCAGTATTGTTACTTTGCGCTCCATTTCACGGAGCTTTGCGGTAAGGTCAGCGATTTTCTTTCTGGTAATGCTAATCTCATTTTTGAGCTTTGTTATTTTCGGATTATCCATTTCTGCCTCCTCTCTAGGGTCTGGCAAACCCGAAAAAGTGGTTTTGCCAGTAATTTGTGTTAATTGATACATATCCGATAGGATTACCGCAATGCAGCATCATCCCGTCACCGACGTAAATGCCTACATGTGTGGGTGCGTTGGGGTCAGGTGCGTTATAAGTCCTCCAAAAGAAAACAAGGTCACCGGGTTTTGCATTAGCCGGTGATATTGGAGTACTAATGTTATATAGTGCTTTTGCTCCCAAACGTCCGAAGTTCCATCCGCTTTGATTGTAGACCCACGAAACGAATCCTGAGCAATCAAACGATGTTGATGGATGACTCCCTCCCCAGACATAAGGAAACCCTAAATACTTCTCGGCTTCTGCGATAATTGCGGCAAAAACTTCATCACCGAAGTATTCGGGTGGGATTTCATATCTTAAATATTCAAGGCTGAATGATGCATTGGGAAACTGACTGACAGGGAACAGGTCAGGGCGGTTGCCGAGTGTACTCATAAGAGTAGCATACCGGCTGAGCTGATCGAAGCTCATCATTTCAACGGGAAGATGTGAAAGGTTAGCATTTTCAAGGGTTACCGTCATTATCCAGTATTCATACTCAACCTCTATTTCTTCTTCCTGTTCCTCCTCATATTCATCTCCTGTTTCCGTATCAACTACAGTAACCGTTACCATAACAGTTTCAATTCTTGTCCTTATCTCTACAGTTTCGGTTTCTGTAAGTGTGTATTGTCTGTCAAACAACATCGCCAGAGTGCCTTGTACTTCAGCAAGAGTCCATTCCAAATCATGTAATGAATGTAGAATACTCATGAGTACATACGGGTCATGCCATATAGAGTCAAGCTCATACACATACTCGTCATATCCGGGATTTAGTGTTTCGTAGTTGTCGAGATAGTATTGCAACTCTGCTTCCATACCCGCATAGACAGCTTCAGCACCAAGCATATCATGGTCTTGTGCAAGATAGGACGAAAGGACAATGCTTGTTATGCTTCCACCGGCTAAGTTACCGCCGGAACTACAAGCTGACATGATTATGAAGATAACTAGTATGAGCAGTATAAGGATAATGGCAACTTTTGGGTTAGCTGCAATCAGTTTTACTGTTGTTGTACCAAACTTGATTAAAGCGACTCCAACTCTTCTGACAATCCTTGCCACTCTTTTTGCATCTCTGACTCTTTTGGCATGGCTTTTGCGTATTTTCCTTTTATGAGCTGCCTTTTTAAGTATACTTTTTTGCGCTTTTTTATTTCGGACAACGGAGTTACGATGAGCAAAGTTGATTTTCCTCTTTGCGGTAGTCCGTTCAAGCTTTTGTGCCCTCCGGCGAGCAGATTTTTTTGCTAATCTGTAAGTTTTGCGTACACCATCTTCAACAACCATCTCTGTTCGGTGAGCAGCTTTTGTTCCAACATTTTCATTTTCAACTTCATGCATCTTTTCATGTGCACTGTTCACTACAGAGTTTTTAACTACTCCTACAGAAGTGACAGTTGCAGGAGTATTCAATAACCGACCGCTTTGTACATGAGCATTTTCAAACAAAAGCTTACTTTTTGCTTTACTGCTCTTTTTAGTAACAGTACCAGCTCTAGAAAGTTTCTGTTTATCAGTAAGGTTTTGATGTACTTTATCGGGTTTGTTTATACTCCCGTCAGCCTTATGTTCCGCAACCTCAATCTTTCCATCCGTAGTGTCATACTTCTGGTCAGTTGGTGATTGTTTAGACTTTGGCTTCGCAGGCGATGCTTCATCTTTTGCAAATTGCAATCTTTTCTTGTCCGTTTTGAACGTTGATGCAGGGTTCTCAGCCGGTTTTGTTGCATCTACTTTTACGGATTGCGAACTCTGCAAACCTTGAAATGAATTTTCAACTTTTGTTGTATCTGCTCTTTTTGTTTGTAAAGGTGATTTCGACATATCATTTGGCTGTGAGATGTTATGATAGTATGACTTTGATGATTGTTGAGACTTCTGATGCACAGGTTCAACATCTGTCCTGCTTGTCTGCAATCGTGATTTTGGTATACCACCAGACTGTGAAGCTCTATCATTATTTGTAGGTGCAGATTGTTGAGGTTCCTGATGTGTTGGTACTACTGAATACTCACCTTGATGTTGATGATGAGCGTTATTGCTGTGCTCTGATTTTGTTGCTTCCGCATCGTTAACAGGAGTATCAATATTCTGTTGATGTATCTGTTTCCGGTTCATTCTTTGCTGCTTATTAGTGCTATCAGCGGAAGGGGGACGGTTTGCGTTTGTTCTGCCTCCGCCCCTCAAATCTATATCGGTTTGCCGATTGCTTATGCGGGTACTTTCTCCGGAAACAGCATTTTGCTCTATAAGACCGTCTTTTGTCATTTTCTGAGTTGTTTTATCCCGAGCGGTAAACTTCTGGCTCATACTTCGACCCCGTGAGCTTTTGCCCGCTCAACAATTGGTACATCGAGTTTTGTTTGTTCTACGCGGTTCTTGTTTGCAGCCAGTTTTTCAAGCAAAGATGGCTTTTTCACAAGCTCACGTTCAGCTTTTTTCTCAGCTTGCTTTTCTTCCATTTTTTCTAGTCCTGATATAGCTTTCTCAGTCGATGATTTCATTTTCCTCAAGACTTTGTTTTGCAGCAGATACGGAGCAGCAACTGCCTTTGACAGTTTTCCCGCTTCCTTTACTGTGGTCAGCGATTCTTTCCCGACAGCAACACGAGCCATGTTCTTGATATGTGATCCCGCAGCGTGGTACTGTTTGGTAAACGCTTCGATTTTTGAAACAGTTTTGTCATTAGCATTTATTATGTTGTCAACGTTCTTAACGTACTGAATCATATCTCTTTTTATCTTGAAGAAAGAAGCGATATTACTGAGAGCAGAGATTCCTGTTTCTTTAAATGCCGTTAGTGCTTTTTTACAGCTCTCGACAATCTGTGATTTAATGTTGTTGATATGTTCCTTCAATATTGCGACCTTTTCTTCAAGTGCAGCAATTGTGTTACTTAGATAGTTTTTTAATGGCTGATCCTTTGAGTTTTTCATCGAGTCAAGCTGCGTTTTCATGGAAGATATGGTGTCTTCCATGCGCTTTACAAACCCATCCATTTCACTAACATAATTTATGAGCGAGGTCAGTCCTGATGTGTCTTTCCCGCAACGCTCCAATACATCGAGCAAATCAAGAACATGCTCGTTTTCTATAAGAGGGAGCGCTGAAAAGCTTTCAGGTAAAACCGTGCTATTTGTGTCAATGTTGAAAGTATTTTCAGGAGTAATAGCCAGTTCAGGATTTTTCGTTGTTGCTTGGAACTCGACATCAAAAAAGTTACCGGAATCAAGCTCGATTCTGCCATTACGCCAATTATCTTTTATAGCTTGTTCCGCTTCTGCCCGGTCAACTGCTCCTACTCTTACTGTTTTTGTAAGCGTTTCAACAATAGTTACATCAAACTCCTTTAACGCTCCGGCTTCGTTAGTTGCTTGCATATCACTACTCATACCTTAGCCACCTCCCCGGGTTTAGTTGTTAGTAATGAGTAGATTTCCGTTTCTTTAGGGAATTTATCGGTGAATGGGATTATGACGTTTCCGTAGAATAAGAGCCCTTCACCGGCATTACTGTGTGTGACATAAGATAATTGATGTGGAGAAATTCCGAGTTGTCTTGCTAAAATCTGCCTGTCACCACCTGCTTGGTTAAGCATGTAAATGAAGTCGGAGTTCTCAAATATATTCTCGATTTCTCGTGATGCAAGCAGATCTTTGACATTCTGCGTTAGCGCCGAAGGAATGCCACCCCATTTCCGGAATCTTTTCCAGATTTCTACCGAGTATGCCGCAGTCTGTTCTTCTTTCAGCAGCAGATGAAACTCGTCTTGATAAAACCATGTTGTTTTTTTCATGGCACGGTTTGCAGTAACCCTGCCCCATACTTGGTCTTGCAGGATCAGCATACCAATCTTTTTAAGTTGCTTCCCGAGTTCTTTGATGTCATAACAGACAAGCCGGCTTGCGATATCAACATTCGTCTGATGATTGAAGACATTAAGTGAGCCTGTGACATAGATTTCAAGTGCTGTGGCAATACGTTGAGCTTCCGGTTCGGTTTGCAAGCGGAGCAGGTTATATAAGTCTCCCAAGATAGGCATTTTTTCAGGTGATGGATGTACAAGATAATCCCGATAGACAAGCCTTACACAACGGTCAATTATGGTCTTTTCAACAGGTTCAAGCCCTGATTTTCCGCCAATAATTAATTCGCACAGTGACAGAAGGAAGTCACTTTTAAGTGTGAGCGGATCATCTTCATCGGAGTAATCAACATTAATATCCATCGGGTTAATATAATGCGGAGAAGTGGGTGATAGTTTGATGACTTGACCGCCCAGCCTGCTCACAAGCGGGAAGTATTCTGCTTCGGGGTCAGAGATAATTATATCGTCTTCTGTCAGCAGAAATACGTTGACAATCTCCCTTTTTGCGCTAAACGATTTACCGGAGCCGGGAGTGCCGAGGAACAGTCCATTGGGATTTTTGAGTTCCTTCCGGTTCGCCATGATGAGATTGTTGCTGAGCGCATTAAGTCCGTAGTACATAGCTTCGCCAGTTTGGAACAGTTCACAAGTAGTAAACGGCACAAAAATCGCCGTGCTTGATGTTGTCAGACCTCTTTTAATATCAATCTGATTCACTCCAAGAGCCAAGGTGCTTACAAGCCCCTGCTCCTGCTGATAGTCAAGACGTTTGAGTACACAGTTATACTTTTGTGCAATTCCTCCGGCAGCGAAAGCATCATTGCCAAGCTTTTGCTTTTTAATTGATGTGTTCATCACAAGCACGGTAACAAGGAACATACGCTCGTTACGGCTCTGCAAATCTTCAAGTAATGTTTTTGCTTCATTTCCGTAAGTCGCAAGGTCGGTTGGAATAATGTCCATATCATAGCCGGAGCGGACAGCTTTTTTCTGTTCTTGAATCTTCATCGCATCAAGATCGGTAAGCTTGCGTTTAACCATCTTAATGGCATCCGCTTGGTTTATAGATCTGATGTGCATTGTTACAGTAACAGGAGCATCCATATCAAGAAAATCAGCAAGCATCCGGTCTGTAAGTTCCGGTGCGAGTATTTGAATATAGCTAATTGCTCCGTAGTGCCTGCCCATCCGAAATGACTTGCCATCACGGAAGTCAAAAGAAGATGGTGCAATGAAGTCCTTTGTGGACATCCCTGTCTTTACACGGTCTTTCCAATCGAAGCGAAATTTGGTGTTTCCATCAGGGTGGAGTTGATTATGCAACAGTTCAAGACGTTCCATCCCTGTAAGTGACCGTGCCACAATACCAAGAGTCTTAAAGTTTGATATAATATCAGTTTCAATACGCTCCAGTCGGAGCTTTGCGGCTTTGAGATTATCCGACTCAATACCGAATGTGATGTACTTTGTCTTGACAAGACCGTTATTACCTTTTGAAAGTTGATTTCTGAGCATTTCTGCATACTCTTGTCTTATACTGTCAAAATCATCACCATGGTCAGGTATTTCAATTGATTGCCGGAACTCATCGGAGTTTCCGTATTGATTCACAAACGACATCTGTACCGAGATGCTGGAGTCGAAATAGTTAAGGAAGTCACAATAGTTTTCAAAAATTTGTGCTTTATCCTCATTCTGTGCCAAATGGTAGTTGATGTCGTGAAACTCAATGGTTTTGTTGTATACCCTGTCACTTGCACGGCATATTCCATCACGGTACATTTCTTTGTATGGGATAGTCTGCTGTGCAGTTTCCGGTTTATCTGCCCGCCCAAATATCCTCGCCATCATTGATGAAGAGAAACCGCCCTGCTTTTGTACGGGCGGTCTCTTGGCAGTTGGTTTCCTTCTGCGTTCCGAGCGGCTATCTCTTGCTAGTGCTTTTGCGTTTCGGACGTTTTCCGACAGCCGTCTTTGCTGTGTTTTTGCTTTTTGTTGCAACGATCTTCGCCTCCTTTTCCATGAGATCGTAAAGGTTCTCTGTCTTATATGGGCGTTTGCCTGGCCATACGATTTTTGTGCGGATCATGTTACGCAGAACAAGCTCCGCAGGCTGACCGTCTTTTTCGTACATAGCAAGGAAAAAGAGTGGCAACATTATCCCAATCATAAAGAGTGCTGCCGCTGAATTTCCTATTGCACCGCGCGATAACAGATAAGCCGGAATCCCAAGAACAGCAGCTATCCCAAAACAGAAAAGCTGCCGTTTTGTCAAGTTCAGAGCCACCTTCGTTTTTACTTTACTGAGGTCTTTCGGTACGTTTACAAAAGCCATGATGTTCAAGTCAGACATTCATTTCGCAAATGTTTTGTACTTTTCAGATTTAAAACGGTATAAACATCCATACTGGAAATACAAGATAATGTACATCGCGAAGAGGGTTCTGACTATCTCCTTTCTTTTTTTGATTTTGTCTACATTTTTGAAGTATCTTGGGTGGTGCGCGAGCGAGTATTATTATCTCCATGTTGATTCCTCCTTTTCTTAAAATAAGAAAACCACAAAACGTCAGGTCGGGTTGCGGTTTAAAGCTTGAGTCTTGTAAAAGTTTTGTCGTATTTAGGAAAATGCATTAGTTTGATATACACGGCGGTAGGTATTATGCTATAATACGAAGGCAAACTTAAATTTAGCGTTTATTTATTATTTCCAGAAACATTATAAGGTTGAAAAATCGCAAGTAGAGAAGTAAGATGAATTATATCTTCAGAAAAGAAACGTTTGGAGGTCTGTTATATGATGTAAGTGATAATAAATTGTATCTTACTTGCGAAAATGTACATACTAAAGAAGGATTGAAACCTATATATTTTCTCCCTATGAATCAAGGTGATCCTTCTTTATTATCTAATAATTATTTTTATGAGAAATGTTGCAAATTTATTAACTCGCCTATACTGAATACACTAATTACCGCACCAACAACCGTGTTTTTTGAAGTAATAAAACGCTGTAATCTTCGCTGTAATCATTGCTTTAACTCATCTGGAAAAATAGAAAATGAAGAATTAGGTATAGGTGAAATTGACTCGATTATTTCAAATCTGGCATCTATTGGTGTGTTTAATGTTAAGATATCAGGAGGGGAACCCTTTTGCAGAGCAGACATATTTGAAATATTACATATTTTTGAAAGGCATAGTATAAATTTTACCATATTTACAAATGGTATCCTTATTTCTGATGATGTTGCAACAAAACGAGGAGTACAAGCACTTGCAAAGAGTTAGAGTCAGTATTGGTGGCAACGAAAAAGTGAATGATGCTATACGCGGAGATGGAACATATAGTAAAGCCATGAAAGCGATAAAACTGCTTTGTATTTATGATATACCATGTGTGGTTAACTATACAATTACTAAAAAAACTATCTCCTTATAGGAACTCTTGCAAGTGATTTACTTGCAAGAAATCTCAACTGTAATATACATATAGGAATGGTAAAAATTGCAGGAAGAGTCGTAGAGAATAAAGATAAATACTTTTTACAGAAAACGATATTAAAATGTATTGATGCTGTGAAAAAGCAAATCGGGCAATGTGAACAGATTATTACGTTTCATTTATTACCTCCCGTTTACTATACTCTATTCGGAAATATTCGGTTGCTCAGCAGGAAAACTGACCGCTACAATTAAAAGTAATGGCGATGTATTTTCATGCGGACTGATTTCTAGTCAAAAGGATCAGCGTTGTGGAAATGTGCGACATCAAGACTTTTAAAAATTTGGAATAGTGAGCAAATGGATTATATAAGATTTCTTCCAGAAAATGAGATTTGTTCACAGTGTTCACATTATTTAATTAACCACATATTAGCCATACGATGCTGAGAGTATGTTAAGCTGTTTGACTATAGTTGGAACTTAATAAAAAAAATTTTCAAACCGAACCAATTATATGATTATGTTATAGTATATCTATCTTCTTTCTTAGAAGTAGCAAAGGATTCCATATATAATTCTATGTAGCAAGGAGTAGTTCAAATGCACACTCTCGACAGTAATAAAATAAAAGATAATCTATGTAATTTATTATGTATGTACGAAGACTCTTTTGCGAATCCTTTGTTAATTAACGATGGTTTCGCATTACAATCCTTTACTATAAAAGATAAAAGAGCTAATAAGCCTCTTTTATTTTTCAATGATGTTAGTTACGATGAATGGATTAATGGATTAATAACCGACCTCATGTCGAAGTTGGAGTTCTCTGATTCAGAGCAAGAAGAAATAAAGAAACATACTGTAATGAATCTCAATAAACTTCTTGAGTATGATGTTAATGGAACGCATATTGCGGCGCAAATTTATAATCAAGAATTAATCGATATTATTCGGAAAGTCATGAGTTATACGGTAACTGGTGATTCAAGTATTGATTTGCACCATGCAAAGAGTTTTAACGATCTTGCCTATAAGATAATGCCATTTGTGATTTCTATTGTAAAAGCAAAGAACCTAGCTGACGATGAACTTCTAAAATTATCAATAGCTAGTGGTATGGCAGGACTTGATTTGAAAGGCGCTCCCTCTGCAGCTTCCGATTATGCAAATTACGGTATAGCGATGAAGAAATACTATTCATACGACCCATCCACTGCTGCAACAGAGTTGTTAAATGGAATTGAGAGTATAGTAAAAACTTCAAAATACTCTTTATTCCATTGGGAAAAGTTTTCTTATGATGTAAAGGCATGTAAAAAACTAGCTTGGCTTACGGACGATTACATCGAATCATTTTTTGACTTAGTGTTTGTCGAACGAATATTAGGAAAGTATCAAGACTTAAAAATTGAAATTATTTCAAAAAATGGATATTATGGAAATGACTTGTCATGGGTTGATTTATACCAGATTATTAGCTTGCCAATGTTCAGTACATTAAAAAAACTAATAAGTGATGGGCGACTGTTGATTTCAAAATTTGGACCTAAAATGGGAGCTGCAAATTTGCATAAGTTATCCAAATCTTGTATGACTAGCCTATTGTCTTCAGATATTATTTTCCAAAAAGGATGCCGTATCCATGAAATGCTCCAAGGCGGGATTTCTAAAAATATGTATTCGGCATTTATTGTCAGCAGAACCTTAAGTGAAACTACAACAGGATTGAACTCATATGAATACCCAATCATTTTATTCAATGTAAAGAAAGGCGAATATGCTTTTTTTGGATTACATCCTGCAAACGCCAAAACAGAGATATTCTCAGATGGGCGAAAAATCCCAGTTTGCTTCAGCACATTATCTAATCATGAAAGAAGGGTTAATATGACATCAGTAAATCAAATAATATCTGAAATTAATTTGTTACAAAACAAGGCATCCTCCTACAGAGGAGATAAAGAACCGTTATATGCAGAGATTAATCTTCTTGCCGAAAAGCTGGTTGACATTACTCGTGAGACATACAATGCTACCTGCGATACCTATAAAAAAGTGAGAACAAACGAACTAGGTAAAATCGAGCAAAAAGTATGGGATATTTTAGTATCTTATATAGAGAGGTATATATCAAAAAATCCTGCAGAAATCAAGCTGCTTGATGTGGGTGCTAGCAATGGAAGAGACGTTTTATATGCCACAAAATTAGGCTATGAGGTATATGGGATTGATAACTCTGATGGTTTCATAAAAATGTTAAAAGGATATGAAAAAAGTGGTGAACTGGCAAAGAACTCAATTTATAAGTGCGATATGAGGGATTTATGCTTTGAGGATAACACCTTTGATGTTATTAGACATCATGCGACATTATTGCATCTCCCTGTTGTTGCTCCCGGCTATATGCTTGACCTCGCCTTGCGTGAGTCCTACCGTGTGCTAAAACCAAATGGCTTACTCTTTGCGATTGTTAAGGCAGGAATTGGACTGGATATTACTGATACTGAGGAAGGTTTGGGTGGAAGAGTCTTTCAGTTCTTTACACACAAAACCCTGAATGAAGTGTTTGAGAGAAATGGATTTGTAATAATGTATACTTCGGACGAGGTAAGCACTAGAAAAAGTGGTCTTATCGAATGGATTACAATTATCGTTCAAAAAGAAGGCTAATACAGCTTGAGATTGCGAGGTAATGACTATGGATAACAACCCCAAGAGTAAGGTAGGATTAGGTACAAGTGGGCTTATTATTATTGTAACTGCAATTGTTACAGTAAGCGCATCAGTGTTGGTGGAAATCTTCGGAAGGACTTACGGAGATAATTCTCTTGCTCAATCCATTTCTGATAGGGTGTTTTATGTTTCATTATCATTGTTATTAGTGGAGCTTATATATGAAGTAAATAAAATCAAAAAAGAAACTATTATAATTGCAAATGCTATTCGGCAAAATGAAAGTGTTCTTTTTCCACCAGATGAGAGTGAACAGGTGGAAGGGTATATAACCAGAGCGTTACAGCATAAAAAAGCCGATAAAATGAAAATTATTTGTTATGGAACCAGTAAGTACGGGAAAATAATTGATAAATTGATAAGTGATTTTCCAAAAATAGATGCCGAAATTATTGTTTGCTCTCCTGAAGTAACAATTTTAGATTATTATTATGATAAAGAATTACTAAGGAATGTTACTGAGGAAGTTGCAAAACGTCCTCTTACAACCGTCTTTGTTTCTGATGTCCCGCCAACAATAAGAGCATCCTTAATTTTAGCAAAAGATGGATCGCCATTGTTTTGTACGATTCAATCATACTTAATATGTCCAGAAGAAAAAAGTGCATTATTTAGAGGAAAGAATAAAATCCCTTCCATCGTTGCGCAGGATAAAAATAGCCCTATTCTATATAATCTCAAGTCATCGTTTGAACAAGAGTTTAAACGACTTCAGAAGAACAGTAAAAAATATTGTTCCAACAACTAATTTGTTTCTACAAAATTAATAGATAAGTCACGCAAGGATGAGTATAGCACAGACTCGACAAAATGTGACCGCGCATAGAGGATATTCTTTAACGGTAAAAAGGAGCTTTTGCCAATGCATCTTTAAGGTAATCATGCGACTATTTACTAAAATAAACAACCAATACAACAGCAAAACAAACTCAATATAACAACCCAAAAGAGAGAGCACAAAAATATCCATAATATGCAATGCTCGACGGGAGATGTATATAGAGTACTGCATCTCCCGTGTCATATGATATCACTTACTCAAATTCTACAAAACGCCATTGTTTAAAATCGTTGATTTTTAGATTCATCGGGTGATTAATAAAAAAGTACCTCCTTTATTAATCACCGAGCCCCGGACCTCTCTTTGCTGCTGACATTGCCGGAGCAACAGGAGCCGGTGCTGCCGAAGCTACAAGGTCAGCAACCTTCTGAGCGCCTGCAGCGAGTTTTTCACCGATTCCCTGCTTTTTTTCACTCATTTCTGCTGCTTTTTGCTGATAATCCTCGATAATATCAGCACATAACGCTTTACGGATATCACCGTTTAGCGGGAAAGCTACATCATGGAAACCGCCGTTTCTATCTTTTGACTGTGGCATACTGACACGCAAACCGTTTTCGCTGTTGTATACCCTGATGCTGTTGATTGCAACAGTATCATCAAGGGTGGCACTGGCATACGCAAGGGTGTTACCTTTCGGTTTGCTTATAGGTTTCACATCAAAGCTGTAAATAAGCTCTCCCGGTTTTCTCAGGTTTTCTTTATTGTAATCGAACTTTTCATACCCACGCTCTTCGGGAGCGAGCGCAGCTTGTTTCTCCCACTCTGAAAGAACCGCAGCGTTCAAATCTTTGCGTAGATCGCTGACGAGGGGGCATGTGAGGTCGTGGAAACCGCCGCTTTTGTCTTTCGATTTCGGCATTGCAACGTAGGGTCTTTCTGCTCCTTGAACAACCCGTATACTACGCATTGCTGCGATATCACCGATAGAAACGCTTGCAAACGCAAGTGTTTTACCTTTAGGTTCATCAATCGGGTATACCCGAACATCTAATGCTGTGTTTTTATCCATAATCTTTAGATCTCCTTTATTATGATACTTATTTCTTGTTTCCGAGAAATATTGCTGCGATACGGTCATTATCCCGCAATAGTGATAAGAATGATGTTACCAATGAGGGGTCAAATTGTTTTCCTGCTTGGTTTTGAATATACGCAAGCACTTTGTCAGGAGGCCATGGTTCTTTGTACGAACGTTTTGCTACGAGAGCGGTAAACACATCACAAATCGATACAATCGGTACATAATCAGGTAAATCTGATGCCCGTTTGCCCCAATAGCTTTTTGTACCGTCATACCATTCATGATGATATTTACAGACTGTTCGTATCATGTCGCCTAGCTCGCCTTGAATCCCCGAAAGCATCTCGGCACCCAAAACAGTATGAGTTTTGATAATTTCAAACTCATTGCTGTCAAGAGCGCATTTTTTCAAAAGTATGCTTTTCGGGATTTTTAGCTTGCCAATATCATGTAATACGGTTGCTGTGCGTATCTGTCTTGCGTTTTTCGGCTGTTCACCACATTCAAGTGCGATAATCTCTGCAAGGAGTGATGCTGTCTTTTCTTCAGGTATTGCGATTATAACTAGCACCTCCCTTGCTTAATGCGCACCGAACAAGCTCTTACTTAAACTTCCAGTCTTAAACAATGTGAAGCAAAGCAGAACTGTGTATCCGGCACATCCCCAAATGGCGGCATGAATATTTCCCGCTGCTGTTATATTTTGTAACAGCACGGCATATATTGCTACGCATACCATGATGAGGAAACCTTGAAACGCAAGGGCGAACAAACCTTTCAAGTAGTTGTGTCCCATACCACTCCATTCCCTGTTTACCATTGTTGCCATCGGGATTGGAGCGACAGAACATGTTAGATAAATCTCAATCATACGTCCATAGATAATGATAAATATACATATTGAGATTGCGCTCATAGCAAGACCGAGAATTGATGATTCAAGGAACAGACCGATTAACTCACCTATTCCCATATCTTGAAGCTGATCTTCAAGCTGGGCGAGTGCCAGGTCCATATCAAGGCTGTTTCCGATAATACCAGCACTACTGTTCACTACCTGTTGAGCAAGACCAAAGATACCCATTACAATATTGAATGTGTTTGTAAGGATATATGTTGCTACAAAGGTTTTGAAAATCCACTTGAAGATATTGAATGTATCAAAGTCCGCCATGTTGTTTTTTTCTATGATCAGTTGAATCAACTCGTAGCAAAGCACAAAAGTCAGTATCAAACCCGCAATAGGTATGACCGCAGTTTCAGATAGTGTTCGTATTAGGTTGAATACTCCTGCGTTCCAGCCTTGCGGTGTTTGACCGACTTGTAAAGCGATATCACCGATTCTGTTGTTTATCTCATCGAACATTCCGGTGAAGTTATTCATAATGCCTGCAATGAATAAATCCTTGAACCAATCACCGATTGCGTTGAATATCGCCATTGATTAAAACAGGTTTGATAATAACGGCACTAAGGTGAAGCCGATGAGTGCAACACCACCGCCCGCCATGAGCTGCTTCATTCCTTGCGATTTCGCGCCGGGGTTATCATTTCCATAACCTTCCAAGAGGTTTATGACTCCCCAAACTGCTAATCCTGCGCCCAAGGCGATTACGAGTGTCCTCAAAGTGTCGATTGCACTGGCAAAAAAATCCATGATGATATGAGCCGGACTTCATATATCGAGTGTCCGACTGTCTCCTTCCTTTTTTTGTTTTTTTGATTATCCGTGATTACGGAGAAATTCACGGCACTCATCAATGGATAGTGCCATTTGTAATTTGTCAGCTCCTTTACAAAAGATTTATCGGCAGCGTAATTTTTGCTGCCGATAGTTATACTGAAATTATGATTATGGTATGTACATGTTTTCTAATCTTGTATAGCTCCGCAGTCAATACAAATATTACCAACAAAGTTGTGTACCTTTGCTTCACCGACTACATGATCACCACAATCCAAACATACTACGGCACGGAAGCAAGATGTAAACCCATTGGAGTATTTCCATTCATGCCAGTTATGAATAGAATGAGTTATTTTAGCACCTTCACCGATGGTGCAAGAACTGCACTTTGTGTTGAAGCATAATATGAAGTTCTGACTGTTAGATAACCATGCGATTATATCGTCCCATGAACCATCACCTATAAGCTCCGGTACAATAGTCCAATGCTCACCAAACTCCGGGTCGTACTGTTCAAAGTTATGCCATACCCTGTTGCTACAATCAATACAGTGGCGGATAAAGTTGCAAACTATGCAAGTACCGCTTCTGATGCAACGTTCATTGCCACCGCAGAAGAAGCACTTGTCATGGTTGCCGTTTCCATGCTCGGGACAGTTAGGGTCTGCACAATCCATGTCCGTGCAAGTGTTACCGTCGTCGGTATACCCGCAGTCTATGCAGGTGTTTCCATTCATGTTATGTGCTTTTGTTTCCTCGAAAATTATATCGTTGCACGGGCCAATAATTGTGAAACCGGAAAAATCTAGCTGTGAGTCGCTTATACAAACGATTGTTCTGCGGCACATTCCTTCCCACTCATGCCAAATGTTTACTTGTGGAATATGTCGGTCAAGTGAATTACCGTT
>Ga0131853_10009350_pt1 | contig 17935 bp, 4 predicted proteins | sample TergutLab28metaG_FD_92764 | JGI IMG/M metagenome (GOLD analysis project Ga0131853, IMG submission 92764) | Labiotermes labralis P1 segment gut microbial communities from Petit-Saut dam, French Guiana - Lab288 P1 (version 2) (version 2) | ecosystem: Host-associated > Arthropoda: Insects >... | reverse complement strand
TAGCTAGCCCTTAAGTTCCCTAGACAACCTGATGATGGCCAGTACAGGCCGAAACATGTAGTTGTTTCCATCACAGTCATTAAATACACCTCAGTGATTAAGTTGTGTTTGACTACATACCTTCTCCTAGTTATTAAGCAGTTATACAAAACATACATGGGGTGCTTATAAGGTGTAGGGAGGGGATAAAGTGGGTACGAGATGTCATACCTGTCAGAAAGGTTGGGCGATGTGGGTTACATGAGGGGTCCATTCTGTTACCAAGCTATGTCTAACCTACACCATATATGTGGTCTGACAATTAAGTTCGCGAACTCGCCAACGTGTGCTTGCCGTGACAGCACTGGACAAGAGTCTTAGTATTGTTTGATGACGTTGACATATCAGCGTTTCACAGCTGTGTTTTTTTATCTATGGCAGTCTCTTTCTGAGTGGCATCTATTACTGTCTGCGTATGTTTTGGTGTGTCTCCGCGAGAATGTCAGTTCTTGAATTAGAGCAGCGAAAGAACATCAAATTTCTTGTTAAATTTGGAAAAAGTGGAAACGAAATCAGAGAGATGTTAGTGTATGTTTACAGGGATAAGCCCCCAGTGACTTTTTTCTCTTCCCGAAGATAAAGGAAATATTGAAAGGAATGTATTTTGATGACATTGATGACATCAGGTGTCATACAACGGCAGCTGTGAAGGCCATTCTACAAAACCAGCTCCAAAATTATTTTGAAGGGTGGATTAGGCGCTGGCATTGGTGCATAGCTTCCCAATGGGAGTAATTTGAAGGCGATCACGGTGGTATTCAGCAATGAGGTATGTAGCAATTTTACCGCGATGAGTTCGCGAACTTTACTGACCGACCACATAAGCAGTCCATGTATGTTTTGTATAACTCCTTAATAAGTATTTCATGTACGACCTGAAGATGACCATTGTCAAGCGCCGAAACATGTAGTTGTACCTTATGTAGAAAATACTTTATATTCTACCAATAAATATAGTTGTGTTAGACGAGTACACACATTCTAAATTAGTTAAAACGTTTGCAATTTTTGTCATTTTCCTCTATTTAAAATGCCATATAACAATGAAAATCAACTCATGAGAATTTCTCGTTCTGACCGTTATTTCCTTGTGGTATAATCACGTGGTTTGTCTTAGCCACGCCTAATATGACGTTATTTAAGCCAATAACGGTAGACCAGCTTAAAGGTCACCAGGTTCCTCTGGTTCGACTCGGTGACCACACCCTTGTCAAGGTCAGTACTGGACATTCCTTCATGGTCGTTTTGACGGACCGCCTCGTCTAACAGTGTATGTCGGACGAATCCAAGTGATTCCGAATCCGCATGTAGCGAAACCTGGGGCTCTATTTAGGGTAGTCTTCAGAGTTTTGTTTGTTTTACGATGTTATCAATAGCTCATATTGTATGACGTCTAAAGTAGGAAGTTTTGTGAATAAGGAACTGGGAAGCATGTGGGAGAAAAAAATGTGTGTCGTTGACTATTTTAGACATTATCACGACATATTGCTGGGGATACTGGCCGAAACCATTCAACTTCTAGTCAGAATAACCACTGTCCATGACGAGATTTGAATCCGAAGAGGGAGTCCCACCGGCCGTCCGTAAAATATTTTCAAGTACCTTTCCTTCGTACTGTTGCGTTTACGATGTAATCCACAAAATTTTTCCTATCCATGCCTTGAAGCATGATGGGGGGGGGGGAATAGAGGTATAGCTCTACTCATTCCTAATCTCAGTACTAGATGGAAGTGAGTGGTCAACTTCACCCCCTGGTCACTTTAACGCCCGGCGAAAGGAATTCTCTTAGCCATTCAGTGGGAGGTTTTGTGGGCTACAGATTCGGTCTAGACTTTTCTGCACAACAGAAACATCTCTCGCCGCTGTACTTTTTCGCTGTAGGCTGTACAGTTCTTATATCCGTAGTGACACACGCATGAGTGCGTTGTAAGCTGACGCTGTACAAACACATCTATTGTCCTCGGAGTCCAAGAGGAAAAATCATATTTAGAGGGTTGTCTGACAAGAATTGTTGGGCTTGATGGAAAAGGGTGTAGACGTATCTTGTGATAAACAAGTAAGACATCAATTATTCCTCGAATGTGTTTTCAAACTTGTCGCAGCTGATGTAAATTACCAGTGGTTTAACTTGTATTTGTGTCCCAACAGTCAGTGAGGGTTAAAGGTAAAGTTAAATTTCCACCTGACACAGACCGTTAAGACCTCGGCGCTAGATGATGGTGGGTGGTCAAAGCCACGCCCCAGCCGCTTTACTCCCTGAAAAGGGATCCGATACCCATTCCGCGCAACAGGGGACGGGTGCGGAAAATCTCGCTCCTCTGGGATTCGATTCCTGGAACGTTCATCCCGTAGCGAGTTTCTATACCGACTGAGCTATCCCGGTCCACCAGGATGGGCTATTAATTAGAAGTCACCGTTTTAATGTAACGTGAAGTGTTGACACCTCTAATACACAGACTCACAATTAATCAAGATCCTGAGCCAGTTCCATCTACCTCGTATCGTCATACGACTAGAATGTACAGTATAGAGGCTGTTATTTTCCCAAGAAGCTGAGATAGCTCGGTTGGTATAGCGATTAGGCCACTGGATTCTTCTCTGCATCCAAAAATTCAGATCCGGTACTGGAATCCACCCTGTTCAATAGCAAACGGAGGCTCTTTCCTTGAGAATAACGCAGCTAGGACGTGAAACTGCTGCTTAACTCCATCTATTGCCGTTCATATAATATGGGGAATTATGCCTCCTCTCTCCACATGCCTTCTAGAAGTGGCACTTCATGAAGGAGAAGCACAATTATACGTTTATTACTCTTCCGCCTATTCTACGTTGTAACAAAAGAATTTTTCCCTAGAGTTTTCCCCACTACATGTTCAGAGAAATGATCGGAACTATGTTATACAAATGTAATATTTTACATTATTTACATCTATTGCCTATTACCTATTACATATACAACCTTTATTACAAACTTTGCTCGCTTCCTGAAGATGGCCAAGAATTATGACCGAAATGTATCAGAGCAATAATTAATAACAAATACAAATATTGTGCAACAAATTGGTAAATATACATTGGAAACGTTTTAGGATTTTTTTCAACATTGTTGAAATTCACACCGTTTTTAAATGGTTTTTTCTACTTATCTGTGACATCCCTTTAGTTTGAGTTAATAATAGCCACAAAAAAAACTGATATTGTATGTGGTTTAGTTTTATGATTACTGAAAAAAAAATTCAAAGACATTGCTCAGTATTGCCGTCATAGTGGCCGGTGCTGCTGCTTTTGAACCCCAGACAGTGCTCCTTGTCTTGAACTGGAGCGCGAATCTGCAACAGTACTTGAACTACCTTGAACTCCGCTGGAAACGTCTCCTAACCGCAAAGCAGATTCCTGCGTCGCTGCACATTTCTGCCATTAAATACTAAGAAAATAAAGTAAATCAAAGTTGAGATGTCTGTGAGTGTTGATTCCGAACTTCTGTAAAAGGTTTCTGTTCGGCGAATCCATTTGGCATAGTCTTTGCAAGAAAGAGTCTGCTTGACATACTTTACACTGAGCCTTGTGCGGCTACAGATGGTCAAGAGAATCCCTCTTATTATTCAATCCAAATGTTCATCGCGTAGTAAAACAAGAAGTTCAATATTACACCCTAAGCCCAGTAATTTCAATCCAAGTCACAGTTTCAAAGCCTCTGTATAAGTTCTACCATTACTACTGTCCCCCTTCTTCATCCCGATCTTCAGTTTTTTCTCACCCAGTGCTGATTTCCAGTTCCAACATTGTGTACATTACTTGTCCTTTCTCCCTTCTGGAATGAACGAACAGAACACAACGAGTACAGACCCTGAAGTTTCTTTAGGTCATTTTCTCCTTTCTGATCATAGTTTAGGTGTGTGTTTTCAGGCTTCCTGTTAGAGAAAACGTTTGTTCTCAGAGATCTAACACTTATGTTTTGAACAATCTTATAGCACAGGTTTCTGGAATGAACGAAATAGAAACTGGAGCTAAAATCAGCACCGCTCCTTACAGCGCTCAGAAACCTGTTGTATATTCAGATCAATTACATTTTATCTTGAAAGTGAGAGTGGTCTTTACATACCTTCAGGGACTGCCGCGTTCCAAGAATCTTACTCTCTCGTGTCCTCACAGTCGACTTGTGCTCAAACTACGAAAGAATGCTGTGTATAATAACTCGGGAAAACATATTCTGCCATTATTTAATGCTCTGTTAATCTAGTATTTTACAGTAGGAAGAAAGTGTTTTATTGAGCTTAAGTCGGTTAACTCCGTGAAGAAGGGTCCTACGAACAAGTTGACAGTTGCTCATCTGGTCAAGAAATTTCCTATTTTTTTTTTTATGCAACTGACAACTGATTACCGTGTTTACAAAAGCCTGCATAATGGTACACACGAAAAATTTGAAATGTATGCCGTGGCAAAAGATTATTTGCAGCGACAGCCGAAGGCACAGTTTATGGGGTGTTTATCTAGTCTGCACCCCGTTTCACGTTATTAATTGTCAGTTTAGTCCATACGATTTAATTTATGTCATACGTCTCTGTATTACGTAAATGAAGTATGCGCATGAGAACGCTATGCTGTTGTGTCCTGGGCTTCAAATTTTAAACATCTGATTGAATTATAAACCTTATACATCATCACAAGCTACTGAAAAATATGATTTTTTTAATTTTCCACATTCGGTAACAAAAAAAAGGGGATCCACGAAGGTGTGAAAAACAATAAAACACTTGCACTACATAATATAACGTTTTAAAGTCGAACGGTAAATATATGTACCATCTGCTGTGACACTTCTATACACTACATTTGGCTACATATTTTCTTTACGTATTCCACATCTTTCTTACGGTAAACAGTACTTGGAGAGAATGAAATTAGACTGTCTTCTTTAGACTAATCGTAAATATTCTGTACTAGGGAGTATATGTATAAGAAAACCTAGAATGTGTTAGAGGTATCAACAGTAATTGCCATGGGAATGGAACAGGGAATGGTGTCAGAACTTCTTGTTGTCGTCCTCCATGTTGACTGAGCTGTCTGAAGGATATAATAGCTATCCTTAAATGTAATTCAAAGCTAAAATTATCAGTTATCTCACAGGTACTCATGACTCAGAAATACCACTCAAGTAACTGTATTTAAACTCCATGTCAGTAAAATAATTGGGGTAGTGGTTGTTAATACCCGCATGTTCTTAAACTAAGAACTGGCTGGAGAAGAGAAAGAGAGCGTTACTCTTGCTCTGTAGACAACGTATGATATGAGGTCATAAATAGTGGCGTAGGCGAAGTCCCCACAGACGTCGCGGGGGCCAGAAGCCTAATGTGTCGGGGAGCGCCCGCCCCCCCCCCCCTCCGACCAAAAGAATGGAAGAGATCTGGAAGTAATGTCACTGGAAATTGCAAAGGGGTCCCCAAATTTCTAGTCGCCGGGGGGGGGGGCAATTTTCGTCATCCTCACTGGTCACAATCGCGTCCTTCCTTATCAATTCCAATTTATTTTCAATTTATCATCCTAACGTTCAGCGAATTCTTAAGTAAAGTTAGCGTCTTTGAGTAAACAAAACATTTCATTTTTATTTATTTTTTTTTGTTTTGAAACGTTTCATATTTTCTTCCTGTCCTCGTTTTTATGTTGTCTCTTTTATTTTAATTTTTTTCATAATGTGGCAACAAAATATGCTCACAATGAGCTGTTATTTTTATCGACTATCCACTACAGTCAAACTCTTATCAACATAGCGTGAATTCTTGGATTATATAAACACAGGGAAATTCTTGTGCAGTTGAGTGTTGAGTGTGGTCTGGAAAAGGAAGCTCGCACATTGAAGTTAATTTGTCTTACGTCAGTACGGAAAGTGTTTCTCACCTTAGGAAACAGTGCTTTTCTCTAGTTGCTAAGGTTGTGTTAATATGCTTACATATGTCTGTGTTAATATTCTTATATGTGTCTGGTCCTAAAATTTGAATTATTGTAATGAAAATACTTAGATTATAGTTAGAAGCCTGTAATTAGACAGGGAGAAACTTACTCTATCCAGTACAGTGTTCCGTTGTTTATTTTGGGAAGCTGTTTGGTTAAACTTCACAACATGTCGCGCTGTTAACAGACGTTAGAACGTATGTTGCAGGCTTTACAACCAACTTTCCTATTATCGTCTCTAAATTCAAAGATGTGAATGGATTTTATCAAACCGATGATAAACACCGTTATATTGCGGTATATTTTTCGTGGTTTTGTTGTACCATTTTCCCTTCATTTTTTTTCTGTTTGTTTCTTTATTTGTGTGCTTCTTATTCTTTCCGTCTACTTTTATTCTAGTTTTGCATTATATTTTTCTTTCATTAATTCTGCATTCCTTCATCACATATTTATTCCTATTGCTTTGTGTATTTATTCTTTATTTTTTATTTCTTTCTCTTTTCCCATCTTTTTATTTCCTCTTTCTCCTTTTTTTAATTGAACGCGTTTGGCTTTTGCTCTGACAGTATTCATTTCGAATCTGCGTCAGGACAGTGTTTACTTCAAATTTTTTCAATCTCGATCAACAATGGAATATTTTTTTTTCCAAATTTTACTATAGCCACGGCTGTAGCCCGATCTTTGCTCTGCAGAGTTTTATTCGGGATCTACAGATTCCCAAAACTTGTCTTAATTAGAATTTAGTTAAAGTGTACATCAGGTGAAGTCATGGCACGAATCGCACCACCGTAGCGCTAGGAAAGGCAACAGGAAATATTACACCCAGAAATACATCCCAATGCGACTTTCCTTCCGGCGTTTAGGCCTTCTCTGTCCTGCAATACTACACGATTACCTTAGTTTTATGAGAAATAAGGTCTGGTTAACCTTCTCAGGGTTCCTGAGGTCACAAACTTACAGCGCTGTGAAACAAACTCTCCTTCCTACATGGTTACAATACTTGACACGTCATAGCTATTGGTGACGTAGACACTCATTACACCTGGGATACATTGGGTATTGGTAAACACGTATGTGAACCACTTTTTTTAACTTTTTATCTCAGTAATTAACCAACTTGATGCACAAATTTTTGTTTTACAATAAGTTTATTTCATGCCTCTACATGTTTCGAGCACACTTGCTCATCATCAGGAGGTCAAAATTGCATTACACAGCCTCTGGTATCATAACACCTATAGGTTTGATGATACCAGAGGCTGTGTAATGCAATTTTGACCTCCTGATGATGAGCAAGTGTGCTCGAAACATGTAGAGGCATGAAATAAACGTATTGTAAAACAAAAATTTTGTGCATCAAGTTGGTTAATTACTGAGATAAATATACTGAGATGCACGGTCAGCAAAACGTCAAAATAAAACTGGTTTTAACGTTAAACGTTATCTACTCTATTATATTGCATCCTCTCAGTTGGGTGGGGGGGAGCAGTTTCTTGTTTTCTCATAGCAAATTTGCCATAAAAAATATGTGCCATAAAAATAATTTGCCGACCGAAATTTGAACTGGTTATATGTTTTATGTGCCGTAAAAACTGACTTTTAATGTTTGATTTAAATTATATTAGCGGAAGCCGTTATGGTCTCATTAATTTCAAACCCAGCCTGTTGTTATGTCGGTATGTCCTCTGTGCTGCGCTATTCGGAGAAATAGAAGTGGCGAGACAGATTTCTGAACAGGCAGTGTCATGTTATTAATAAGACAGTAACTTGTAAGTAATTACTAGGGTGGTCTGAGACTTCAGAATTTAGATTAAAAAAAAATTGTTGTTATAAGTTTCGATTTGGTTGGTGAATCAAAAGAGGCAAATAGCTCTGGACTAGATGTCCAACTTGCAGAACTATTTTAAATACTGATAAGAAAAGCAATTAGATTCAATGTTTTGGTGTAGTGGTTATTGTAGAATAATCAAAATTGGCTGTTTACTGCAAGAACCGTATGTTATCAGGCACACTCCTCCGTGCATCTGCAATTTGCCTTAGGAAATAATTATGATAGCAGTAATAATAATAATAATAGTTACGTTCATTGTATTATTTTAGGGACGTGTTATGCTTGTTATAATCAATACAGTAACAACACTTAACAACGTGATGTCTTAGAGGAATATTACTTTATGTTTCTTGTTGTACTGCTAACTGGAATTTAGCAGCAATCAGCAACTTCTTGTGAATGGACGTTACGACACATTTTCTTGGCTCTGTTTCTGACTCCAAACAAGTACTGAGATTGAAATAAAGTGAAATACCATCTTGATGCAACAATGTAATTTATAGAAGTTTCTTTAGCTCGACAAGTTTCGGGCGCATACGCCCATCATCAGGAGCGCTAGATGTTGAGCTGCAACTCAACATCTAGAGCTCCTGATGATGGGCGTATGTGCCCGAAACATGTCGAGCTAAAGAAATTTCAATAAATTACATTGTTGCATCAAGCTGGCATTTCACTTTATTTCATGAGGAAGATGCACGGTCAAACAACCCTTATTAAAGTACTGAGATTGTTCCCCGATTCAAAATTGCTACTACATTTTTCTCATACATCCTCCGGATTTAAATATTTAAAAATTAAACCCGTAGCTACAGGCCACATCAAATTATTTTAAAAATTTGTATAATTCAACGTTATATCAATGTTCCATGGCCGTTATTGCAAATCAGTGCTTCTGTTAACCTTTTGGCGCCGGAATTATTTTTTTAATTTTAGCACATTCTGTATATAAAATGTGAATAATACAGAACCAAATACGTTAGAATTATGAAACTAACTGCATTTTGAAGAGAAAAAAAAACGGAGAGTATATACCATGTTTAAAATATTCGGTACCTCTATTTGTTGAATAAATATATAAAATGCAACTTTGGAGGTTAGCGGTGCGGTACGACCACTATAGTTGACACTGGGCGTCTAAAGGTTAATACAGGCTGTCTTTTTCGCCCATACTCAGTGCACAGTACTAATAACCCAAGGTGAATAGGACGACGTCACTTCACTATGTTATTACTTTGAAGGGTTGTACGGCGGTTTCTTATTAAATATTATAACACATAGTAAACATTATTATTACATGCATGTGTTGCTTGGTGTAAACGTTCTGATGTGAAATGTACGTAAAATTCAAAATGGTGATCCCTGAGTATCGAAACTGAGTTACTGTAATTATGTCAAAAGTGATATATATTGTGTATATTCTTTGTATGAGAGATTTTGGAATACACAGGGCAAAAACTCGAATATGGTACATTGTTGGAAGGATAAAAGGGAGTGAAAATATCCGAAGATAGTGTGCTGAGGAACACGAGTGTTCTTAAATTTGAGGAAAAGCAGGAGGTTGGATGTAACGGAAAAAAAAAGAAGATTCATGATGATTATTTCTCTTCAAATAATGTTAAGTTTTTTTTAAATTAAGGGGTATCACATGTGCGGCCCGTAGAATGTAAAAGAACCCAGAGAAATATTCAAAAGTTTTGGTCATAAATCCTGAAAAAAGTCCACTTGAAAGATATAGGCTTAGATGGGATTGTATATAGGATGGGATGATGCGGACTGGAGTTGCTTGGATCGGAATAGACACTAGTAGCGGGCTGTTGTGAAAAACAACAACAACGAGCCTTCTGGTTTTATGATATGGGGGATTATCTTGAGTTGCTGAAGATCTGGTAGCTTCTTCGGAAGAAGTGCGCTCTCTGGAATGTTTTTTTTTTTTTTAGTTATTTTGTCAGTAGTAGGAGGCATTTTCTAGGTAGTAACAGTGAAAGTCCAGGTTACTCCCAGCTCCGAGAGACCTTGCTGGACCGCGGAGACTGCCAGCCCCCAACTCTACTCTGCTACAGTCTGGCATAGACCTTGCTCTCATACTGCACATACATTATCCTCCTCACGCCCCTCCCCTTTATGGTGCCGATATAAAACAAGGTGTTTGTGACAGAAACCAGCCCAGTTGAACAAATATACCTTGTGCAGGTTGGAAAGAGGATCCTTATTGGAGATTGTGCTGTTTTGGAGATTCAAATAATGGCGCTTGTTAGACTGGTATGTAGTGTGCGTGACATCAAATAAATGTATATGGTGAAAAATGAGCAGTAATTTTATGTGTGATATTTAGTACTTGTTTGTAAGAATACTACTTCATCGCACTCGGGTGGTGTTGTTGTGAGTCTTATGGAAAAGGTATACCAAGATGTTTATTACTAGCTAATATAGAACAAGGTAGTGCTTAGGATAGGGACAGTCGACGGGCACTTGTAAACCCGGTAATGACCTTCCATTTCCATAAAATGTGGGGGATTTCTTTACTAGCTGAGAACCGGTTAGATTCTCCAGAAGGACTCTGCTCCATGGAGTAAGTAAGTAAGAACAATTTAGTGCATGTGAAATTACGCAGAGAGATTAAGAAATTTCAGGTGTCATTTTCATATGCACTTTATGATTGAAATTAGGAAAAAAAAATTTGACCACAAATAAACTCGCCGATATAACACTAAACATTTATTTCAGTTAAAGTAGCTTCGTATGCTTAAGAAGACTGGTTTGATTAAATTATTTAATTAATACATCAACAAATGCACATATGTTCATTTAATGATCTGAAATTCACATTAAAACACTTAAAACGCTCATACATGTTTCGATCATACGATCATCCTCAGGGAGCATACATTGTTCCTTGCTAAAGTTATAGTTTAAAAACACTCAGTGATTTACATCGTTACGCTGAGTTGGTGCTGTGGCAGAATATCTTGTGTATTGTGTGAGTCGTATACTGTTCAGAATGAGCCTCGCTATGGATGTGCGTTGTGCGACGATAGCATGAACAGTATACGACTTACACAATACACAAGACATGCTGCCGCAGCTCCAACTCAGCCTAACGATGCAAATCACTAGAGTGTTTTTAAACTATAACTTTAGCAAGGAACAATGTATGCTCCCTGAGGATGATCGTATGATCGAAAAATGTAGGAGCGTTTTAAGTGTTTTAATGTGAATTTCAGATCATTAAATGAATATATATATGTGCATTTGTTGGTGTGTTAATTAAATAAACTACAGAATGCACGGTGCAACGATAAAGACGGTTTGATTAACGTTGTGAAACAACACATTTATAATGTGATTTGTGGATACTCTTGAAGGTTAGTTAACACTTATTACACAATTCAGAAATTAGCCTAAATCTGGTCCTGGCATAGCCTTTGTTCTCTTCATTACAAGTATTTTATTTTAATTAAAATCTACAGTAAATTATAAAAAATCAGCCAACATGTCAGAAGTCTTTAAATCCATAACAGCCATTTAATGCGATATTATTTGAGAATTCAAAATTTTCTCTCCTCTTAGTTCCACGATATCAAGAAGTGTATAGGTAATAACTGCATTGTCTAAACTTTTTACAGCGTAAATATTGTGGACTTGTGTATGCTGTGAGGCTTTCTGTAAAAAATAAGGTCTTACGTGAATGTAATGTCGTCCGTCTGTGGTCTTATTGGACTGGTTTTCTTTAATTCGATAAAAAGAGGCTTTCCTTAAAATTTCTGCAAAAAATACAAGTTTAACCTATTTTGACCTAGAAAAATCCATTTACGCTCATGAACAGACTTTCTCAAGTAGTTCATCAATCGTGATCCTTATTCTGCAAACAGCCCTCAAGGAGACTTAACAATTTGCAGGGACATTATTCGATAATTTTTCTATCAAGTCTCGGTTTTCAAGAACAGCGCCTCAGTGAAGGAGTGAAACGTGATGCCTTATTCCGTGATCGCGTGATTGTCAATTAACCGTTTGGCGCCGGAATTATTTTTTAAATTTTAGCACACCCTGTATATAAAATGTGAATAATACAGGAACCAAATACGTTAGAATTATGAAACAAACTGCATTTTGAAGAGAAAAGAACGGAGGGTATATACAATGTTTAAAGTATTCGGTACCTATATTTGTTGAATAAATAGATAAAATGAAACTTTGGAGGTTAGCGGTGCGGTACGACCACTATAGTTGACGTTAGACGTCTAAAGGTTAATCACGCATGCGTTATCCCTGATCAGTGTTAACGCCTGCTTGCATTCCGGTCGAATTTTTCGTGCCACACAACCATGCTGGTATTAATATTTTGATTTTGAGCCATGGGGTACAAACTCTTTAATGATATTTTGGTTGAAAAATGTAATTGATTTAGTGACAATGCGTTCATATTTGTACTGGATTGGTCATAAAATTTAATATGGCATGGAACAAGCCGTGGGAACATGATGTAAGGGAGCCGAAATCTCACCAGGTTTACTGATGGACAGAGAATCTGAACGCCATTTCCCACATACATGGCCTTTGTCTCCCTCATCTACTCAATTCACAGACCTGGAATTGAACTAGGTCTGTCGAGGATTCTTCAGTTACACTTACTTTTTAATAACGCTCAAATGAGAAACGCATCTCTTGACAACTAATATCCCGCATAACCAATCACGCAAGCGTTCATCACGCATTGCACATTTCACGGATGTGGGGTTCTTGAAAAGCAAGGCTTTTTTACCTTTTCCTATCTTCAGCATGAATAGAACACGCAAATGAGGCCGAGTTATACCGCAATACCCTAATTTGTCACTCGGGTGATTCAGTATCTTACTACACATTACTATCAGGTTCGCTGTTTAACTGAAACAACGGCTGTCATCAGTCCCCTTTTCGGCCCACATATCCCTGTTTTTGGAACGTTTCTGTTAGGATCCTAATCATCCAGCTCCATGAATGAGAGACATTCTTGAGGAATTAAAAGTCGCTCCAATAGTCAAGAAAGTAACTCCCTTGTATGGGACATTGCAGTACTTACAATGGCTGTGTTTCTATTGTGATCAAGATGAATCCACTCCATAATCTCCAACTCCTTTTCTTTATTATTTATTTATTTATTTATTTATTTATTTAATATTATCCTCCTAACTTTGTTAGGTTTTTCAAGTTGTCTCCTCTCTTCGGTTGTTCGTGTATACACAGTTCAACGGATAGTATTTAAGCAATAAAAACGAAATCTTAATGTTTATATAAGATGGAAAATTATAAGTAGGCCATGGATCTTTGCTGTCACATCCATTCCAGCTCCTACTAGGGTCACCGTCTTCAGTTTGAAGCTAAGTAATCTCTGCAGCTGATACAGCTTTCTCAAGTGACAAAAGAATGTTTACATTAAAAATTAATACTACAGTATTTACTGTATCTGTTTCCTTTAGTGTCCTAAAACTGTATTTTTACACCCGTTACAGTATGTACTTTTATAATTCTCACAATGAACAACGGTAAGCTCCTTGAAGAGAATTAAACTGTTTGTCTTCGTAACGTAAGTGCCGTGTGCTTTCTCTAAGGTGGGACTGAGTTTTTATGTATTGTTCAATGACTTTGGTGCTCCAAATCGCCTTTTGTAAAATAAATTTCAAGTAAATTCATTTCCCAATTAAACTCGAATATCTGAACTATCGGAAAGGAAATCAATCGCAAAGAATGAGTTTTAGCTATAAGTACTTGTGTTGCCTGTCGACTGCTATTGAGCTGTGGACGGGACGGGACGAGATGAGATGCACTCAGTGAGCTGTCAGGGACTTTACGCTATGAGTGAAACGTTGCACCTGTTAACAATGACATACTCTGTAAGATCTGTATTTTTTTTTTCCAACTTGCTTATCCCAACGTACGGATATTCACGCTGACATTTTTTTTTTGCCTCAGTGACGTAAGACGTGAAAGCAAGACTGTAAAAATACAGTTACTTCTAGAATCGGGAAGCACGGAAGGAAACTGAAGATACTGTTCCATACGTTGCTATCTGCAAAGAACATCAACCTTTCTTTTATTTAAACAGACACTTGTAGGTAACAGGTGCATGACAACAGTTATTTGCTGAACAAGATATATCTTAACAACTGACCAACTGAATGCACAAATTCTTATTTTATAATAAGTTTATTATTTTCCTCTACATGTTTCGAGCACTGTTGTGCTCATTATCAGGAGGTTAAATTATATTATACAGCATCGGATATCGTCACATTCTGTAGGTGGCCGGCAGGTCTCAACCTGCGCACCGGACGGCCACCTACAGAGTGTGACGATATCAGATGTTGAATAATACAATTTGACCTCCTGATGATGAGCACAACAGTGCTCGAAACATGTAGAGGAATATAATAAACTTACTATAAAACAAGAATTTGTGCATTAAGTTGGTCAATTGTTAAGATTATACTGAGACGCACGGTCAGCAAAACATAAAAAAAGATATATCTTGTTTCTGGACCTGGAGACAGAAATTGATTTCCTGTACCAAGGGCGGCTTAAAAAATTACCTTCACTCCTAACCTATCTCATAATATTTTGCGTTTTGCTTATTCAACAGCTTTCGTGTAGCTCAGCGTAGATATTATCGAATGCTAGAATAATTAGTGATTAACGAATTGGAACACATGTGGAAAGCAGTGATTGTGTTCTAATTGGAATTACTTTCCTATCATGTCCCTGGTTGTGTTATAGAGACGAATCAAATCCTCAGTCAGATAGCTTTTCTCAAGCTAGATATTTGAAATCAGGAGCGCTGTGACAAAAAGCAGGAATGTTACTTACTTTACAGTGATTCGATATCACTTATGAAGAAAGAATGCCTTATTTCACACTAACAGACTTCTTTGGATCAAGTGATCTTTATTTCCTATACGATGTTACGGGAGTTAGCTGTGTCCTGTCCTCATGTGTTTGGTTATCATACTCGTATATATATGTATATTCAATATTTTGTAGTGATGATGTTCAAAATAAAAAGTAGAACCGTTTTAACATTGGTCTTGAACTTTGGTCTTGACGGTTGATACAAATATCGGAAATAAAAGTAGAAAGTATAGGGGTATGTATTAACCATTTGTCAAAATACCGGATAAGAATTAAATCCCGAAACTTCGTTTATGTTTAATATCCGTCACGTGATGGACAATGTACCTTATAACTGCGGTATCGCATTGATGATTAGCAGGTCTCTGGAGCTTTCGCGTTGATTTACGAGGGGGTGCTGATAAGTCCTTAGTCCGACCTACTTCCCGATGTCGTAGGACGGAATCGATAGCTTCGTTGGAAAGAGGGGTCTGTTCATGTGCCGAATTGCAAGTCTTTTCTTGTTACAGAGGCTGAAAGGAAGCATGTCAGGCGACGCGCGCGATTTCAACAAGATGGAGATGCAAGCTGTCATCAAGTTATTTTTTCTGCAAGGCAAGGCCCCGAAGGAAATTCACGCCATTCTGATAGAAACATTAGGGGAACATGCACCATCGTATGCCACCGTCAAAAACTGGGTGGCCCAGTTTAAACGTGGTGATTTTTCCACCTGTGATGCGTCTCGTCCGGGACGACCCAAAACAGTGACCACCCCGGAGATTGTTGATCAAATTCACGAGCTAATCTTGGAAGACCGCCGGATTTCGGCTAAATCAATAGCTGAGCAACTGGGCATCTCACGTGAGCGGGTTGGGTCCATCATTCATGAAGATTTGGACGTGCAGAAGCTCTCTGTGAAGTGGGTCCCGAAATGTCTGAACGCAGATCAAAAACGTCAAAGTTGCCAATCGTCTGAGCAACTTTTGGAATTTTTTCGGCTCGATCCAAATTATTTCCTGTCGCGATTGGTGACCATGGACGAAACCTGGTTATATCACTATGACCCGGAGACAAAGCAACAATCAATGGATTGGAGACGTAGCGGCTCACCCGGCTCCAAAGCATTCCGAGTGCAAAAATCCGCTGGAAAATTTCTCACCTCGAATTTTTGGGATCAAGACGGCATCCTCCTCACTGATTATCTTCCAAAGGGCCAAACTACCAACGCGGAGTATTACTCATCTCTGCTGGTGTAATTGAAGGACATTTTGAAGGAAAAACACCGCGGGAAGTTCACCAAGGCGGTCTTGGTCTTGAACGACAATGCCTCGGCTCACGGGGCACTTGTAACCCTGAAGAAACTGGTCTACCTGGGCTTCCAGTGTCTTGATCACCCACCCTATTCTCCGGATCTGGCCCCGTCGGACTACAACCTGTTCCCTGGACTAAAAAGCAATTGAAAGTTCACCATTTTTCGTCCGACGGAGAGGTCATTGCTGCCGCGGAGACCTGGTTGGTCGGACAACCTTCCGATTTTTTTTTGAGTGGCTTGCAAAAGTTAGAGTAACGGGCTAAGAAGTGTATAGAGCTTCGTGGGGAGTATGGTCGCTGTAGCTTGTTTCCTTCCTGGTCGGGCTAAGAACTTATCAGCACCCCCTCGTATGGTGACAGTCTTAACGAACCGTCGATCTCTCATCGACGAATTCAGACTGTTTCAGTCTGAGACTGTCTCAATGTGACAGCAATTCATATAATTTAATCCAAAAAATACAACATTTTATAATAAATTTTAATTGTAATTTTCACTATAATTTCTACATGTACATATTTTTAAAAAAGGTAGATTTTTTGCTCATTATATTATACCGTCTTTACACAACATATAAAAACAGCTGCAGTATTACAGCTGGTTACATTCGGCTATATGTTTCTGCCGTTACCCGGCCATCATCGGGCGAAGAAGAAATAGCCGAATGTAACCAGTTGTAAGAGTGCAACTGTTTTTATTTGTTGCGTAACGATGGGTTTTTCTGGTTTACATTGTGTGATTTTATTACGATGCGCGTTGCAAAAAAACAAAATTCGCGAATTCAAATGTTTGAGGCCCTCACCTTTTAAAAATGACTTAGACTGATCATCGGATCGTCTGTCGACAGGTATCATTTAATTATTTCTACACAAGTTTTTCATGTTTTTATTTACTTTATCCTTTCTCCGGGGTCATTGTTCCCACTTAAGGAAACTTTGTGACCAATCCTACAACACCTGTGTAAGATTCATTAACTCATGTTTAATTTTGAGCGGAGAAAGGCTACACACTTTAACCTGTGACAGAAGAAATATTATTTTTAAATTCAATGAGAATACATAAATAACCCAGTTGTCAGTTATATTTTTTTACTTTGTTGCTGATCAGGACTAACTTAAAGTGTGGGAGTACGTGTTAACACATACTCGTACATATGTTGACGGCACAGCATACAAATGATGTGTAATTGATAATATCCACTTCAATTACTCCACCAGAGAGCATGACCGCAGTTAAATGCGTTGTAATTAAATGCAAGTCCCGGAGGTAGCCTTGCTTGGCAACCTTGGCAGGTTTCTTAACGGAATTCCCGCATGAGATAATTCTGAGCTCTACTCATAGATGGCATTAGTACATGGAAATGCGCGTAGTTCCCCAAGATTCTGCTTCGCTGCGCATATAAAAACGGTTACATTAGTTACAAACCGAGCGCTTGGGAAAGGAAAAACTACTTTTATAAACCACATCCTCAGACCAACGTATCAAGCTGGGAATTGCAGGTATAAGCTAAAAATTCGGGTGTTTTCGCACTCTAACTGCCTATATATTTGTGAGAGCGGTGCAAAATCCGTCGGAATTTTCACGAGTTGCAACTCAACACATCAAGGAGATGCTGCTGCTGCTGTTGTTGTTGTTGTGTGATTGTCTATCTGGCTTTTTACTTGGCACACTAATAAACGAGCATTGAATCGTATTTATTAAAATCAATTTGTTACTGTATTACTAATTCTGTACACGTTTAACTTGTTGGACATACCCTGGAAGATATGCAGCATCACCATACTTATCATTTCCTAACTTACGGCAGATATTCGTATGTAATATGCAGGTATGACCGCCTCTGTGGTCTAGTGGTCAGAGTTTCTGGCTACAGATACAGAGGTCCCGGGTTCGATCCCCGGCGCTACCAGATTTTCTGAGTAGTAGTGGGTCTGGAACGGGGTCCACTC